>Ga0065711_1043060_pt1 | contig 14963 bp, 10 predicted proteins | sample Hoacrofraction12_FD_59098 | JGI IMG/M metagenome (GOLD analysis project Ga0065711, IMG submission 59098) | Hoatzin crop microbial communities from Cojedes, Venezuela - Epithelial fraction 12 v2 (version 2) | ecosystem: Host-associated > Birds > Digestive system > Esophagus > Crop | place... | reverse complement strand
CCCCCCCCAAAAAACTCCAAAAGACAACAACAATTGCTAAGCTGGTAATTCTTGTGCCCTTCCTCACTTCTTACTGTCTCACACAGAAGCCAAACAGTCAGTAAAAAATGTTCAGGGCACAATATATACCAAATATACACTGGTGCAATACTAACTCTCTACCAGGTCTTAAAGTGGAAAAGTAAATTTTGTGTTATGCCCCCTTCCCCCAGACAGCTATCAGACCCAAAAGCCTCCCAATCACGTCCCTCCCTTTCTGCAAAAATCTCCTTCCACACCCTCAGCCAGCAGATGGTTCCTCAGGAATTCAAACAAAGTCCTCCTCCCCTTGCAGCGAGCATCCATTTTCTCGCTGCAGACTCAGCAGATCCTCGCTACTGCCACAAAAGACATGGTGGGTTCCATCAATGCAATTATCTCCTATCTTGTGGAAGCCACAGGCAGAAGCAATTGAGTTTTGGGGTTTGTTTTTTTTGTTTTGTTTTGGTTTTGTGTTGTTTTTTTGGGGAGTTTTTTGGTGTTGCTTAGGGTTTTTTTACATTTTCTCACTTGGTGGAAGCAGCAGCTTGCATTCTTTGCCCTCCTCCATTTTTACTGCTCACACAATGGCTTTCCTTCTACAGACAGGTATAAATACCAGTTCTGCCAGTACTGAAAGACACAAGTTACAGGCTGGGAACCACGAGTTGCATCCTGGCACGAGACACGAGTTTGTCTGTCGAACGATTTCCCCTAGCACACAGCAAGCAGATCACCCTGAAGATGAAAGGTGCACTACGCTGCAAGAGCCATGATGACATCCCCTGATCTGCCGCACTTCCAGAGAGGTGATTTCAGTTCTCACGCCCCGTGGGCATTAGCTACACTTTCCACATCCAGAAACAAAGGGGACAGCAAAAAATTCTCCCTTTTCCTCCAGACCCAGTTAATCTAGGCTAATCCATTTCCATGAAGCAATACCATCAAATTTCTTGGGAGATTATTTAAATTTACCAAGAGCTTCCAAAATACTATAGTCTGTCAGGACATTACAGGCATTTTCAAATATTTTGCAAGTGATTATGAAGCCAGAAAGAAGAGTTAATGAGAACCTGCACTGTGGTCACGCAGCCTAGGATACTTTGCTAAATAATCTGCTGTGTTTTAAAAGTGAGGTTTTCTGTGGATCAGGTGCTTTCTTCTATTCCTACTACCCAACTTCACCTCCTGCCATGACAGACAGAGAGGAGACACACAAAAAAATACACAGGAAAAATCTGGAAACAAAAGAAAGAATGGAAGAATTGCATCTACAAATTGGAAATGAGACAAGTGGAAGGAAGGGAGACAGAGAAGCCACAATAAAGGAAAGACCAGGAGGAGACTCAGCAAGCCCCCTCTCTAAGAACGCTAACTTCAAGACAGAGCAATTACCAGACAGCAAACAAAAAAGCACGCAAATATTTAACGCAGACAGAAAAAAAAAAAGAAAGAGTAAGAAAGGATACTTAAGTTTTTCTTCATTATTAATGGGCACTTCAGGACATGGTTTAGCAGGCATGGTGGTGTTGGGTGGATGGCTGGACTTGACGATCTTAGAGGTCTTTTCCAACCTTAATGATTCTATGATTTACTATTGTGAAAATTAAGTTTCCAAGACTGTTAAAAAAAGAGGATGCGTCTCCCAAATAAGGCTGGGCCAATACAGCAACCAAAAAATCACCCGTAGTTTATTAACTAGCACATTTAGCAGTTTGCTTTTCATTATTCACAGCTCCTTTTATTCATTAATATTTTGGGCAAGTGAACTTTCCCTCATTACAAGAGTACCAAAACAAAAGATCAGTGGGACGGTAAAAAAGCTTGCATACTGTTTCCGAGTATCGAGTGGGAGCAACTCCGCATATACATGCTGGCTTTGCCAACTTCTCCCTTCCCTATAGAAATCTATTTAAAATGCTCTTTTTGTTCACAGGTTCCTATGTTCTTCCTACCAGTTTCAGAGCTGAAGTGGTAATCCTGCAATTCATGATATCACAGCCTTTCCACAGCAAAGTGCGTGCTATGACATAAGTTGCTGCTTTCAGGCTGGAAAAGACTATCAGGAGAACACGAGCCTTTAAGAAACAATAATCTAGCTTTCATGACAGTGTCGCTCACGTTGACTGAAGAATAAGGTAATGGCAAAGCAGCAAATGTATTGTTCACAACAAGAATTGATTCTCCAAAGTAAGGTCTTTGATCGTCCCCACATGGGTTTGATGACACTGCAACGCTTTTTCAACATTACTGACATCCAGAGAGGTTTTTGGTTGGCAGTGGTGGTTGAAAGCTTCTTGGGAACCCCTCAGCATGGTAAAACTCCACAGTATGTTGGAAAGAGACTGTTTTCCTTGGAAGAACAGCAAACCACAGTTGAGGCAGAATGACTTCACGTATCACAGAAGCGTGCAAAAATTTCTTCCAGTTTTATCAATCTGGTAAGTTATTCACCGTATTCACTTTCAGTGGCATCGTCTTCTAACCATGTTCCTGGCTTTCAGTATTTAAGATAATCACACAAGGCCTCAGGGAAATAAGGATCACTCATAAGCAACAGCTTGAAGTCACAGGCAAACACCACATTTCGGGAAACTACTCCTACGTAATCAATGTTATATTAAAAAAAGGAACTATCCCATATATACAGGAACAGTAGAGAAGTTGTAACCAGGTAAGAAAGAGAGCTATACATCCACAAGATCACTCAGCCCTTTTGATGCACTCTAAGACCACCTTAGGCCAGCTTTAAGACCACCAGCAGTACAAGACGCTGTTCCTTTGGTGTGCCGTGCTGTTCAGAGAATTCGCACCCGGCTCTGCTCTCAAAAACGTTTCTGAAATTTATTAGGTTATAAAAGACACTCAAGACACATGGCATGTAAACTCACAGGATGAAAAATAAGGGATGAGAAAAACTGTTTTAAGAGAGTTTGTTTTCAAGTAAACCGTAATGTGATGTGGTGCCAATTAATCCTGACTTGTCCTGTTATGGCATGGGACCCTCAGCACACTTGAGGTCTCGTCAGAAGGAATGGAGCTTGGTGAAGATGACACATTCAAACGCATTAAAAACACTGCCTGCATGACAAAACCACAAATTTCTGACGCAGAATGCACACATACACCAGCAGCCTGAGCAACCAGCTTGCAGCCACCTTTGTTCTGCCTCAAGTTGCTTCAGGGGAGATTTAGATTGGATATTAGGAAAAATGTCTTCACTAAAAGAGCGGTCAGGCATTGGAACAGGCTGCCCAGGGCAGTGACGGAGTCACCATCCCTGGAGGTGTTCAAAAAACGTGTAGATGTGGCACTTCAGGACATGGATTAGCAGGCATGGTGGTGTTGGGTTGATGGTTGGACTTGATGGTCTTAGAGGTCTTTTCCAACCTGAATGTTTCCATGATTCTGAGCTAGTCAAGTGACATTTGACTGAAACCTTAAAAAAAAAAGGCACAGATGTATGAGACCAGGTAAAACACACCTGGACTGCTGCTTCTTCGATAAACGCAAGCTGTCCCAAACACACACAGCCAATCCCCTTCACACCTCCGTGAGCAAGGAGCTGTGCAGATGAGCAAAGCTTAGATCAGGGTAAGACCCCACTCCTTTTCCTGCACTGTGCATCCATACGTTGGAAAAAAGCCACCATTAACATGAAAACAAACACTGTCGAATAGAAAAGAAACCAAGAAAAATGGCAAAAAAAGAGTCAATGAAAGCAGTGAGGTTTTGCCCACATTGGCAGTCACCAGATGCTGCATCATTCAACAGCAGCAAAGCACAGGCATTGCAACATCGCACCTCACCAGCAGGCACGTCCATCCGTTTCCCCATTCTTGCAGAAAAACACAGAAAATAGCTCAAGAAAACACCTTTGTGTAATTGTCACCAGTTATTCTTGGACAATGCTGTTCCCCAAAAATAATTTCATGATTCCTATCTGGGAATTAGAAAAAGCAACGAAAAGGCCCCGTTTGTGTGATGAATGGAAGTCACAGCGCAATCTTTCGAGGCCCGGAGAACTGTACAATCACATTAAATTTCCCCAGCTCAGGAAATGTCATCTTTACATCAGCTGGTACAAAAAAATTGTTTCCAACCTGAGGCAATTATGATAAGGGATTTGGAAGCTGTCACCACGTGGGACATGAGATAGAAAGGAACGCATCACCGCACAGGAAGTGTCTGCCGCTCACAGGGTCGGAGCTAATGTCCTCACAGCTGTGTATGCCTTGGACCAGCTGGGGAGAAGAAAGGGACTCAAGGAGTCACTAGAAGGATCCAGTCCTTGGTCTAACCTGTGTTTAACACTCCTGCAGCAGAACTGGTGGTAAGAAAATCAGATCGGATCATTACCCAGCAAGGGATGGGGTGGTGGGCTCTCCTGGAAGCCAGCAGAAAACACATAGTCTCGGAGGGAGGTAGGCAAAGGTGGCACTTCAGTCCTATCTGCTTGCTCCTAAGATACTACCAGCAGCTGAAACAGCCCCCAACGCGACTGAGGTGGGTCGCAGGTTACACAGAACTCCCGCAGGCCATCAGCACTCCCAAGCACGCCGGCACTGCTGCGTAGGCGAGCGGGAAGAGCTTTTGGAAAGCCTCACTCAGCAGCCATCGTGCTGAAGCTCTCCTCTGGCAAACGCCAGGCTTTCCGCACAGGGACACACAGGACACTGACAGCCCAAGGTGGAATCTTACCTCTACAGAAGAGTCTGTAGGTGGCCACAGAGGAGCTTTGTCTTTAAAATGCTTGGTATTTGCAAGCTTCTACTGGTATGCTAGGATATCACAGGCTGCATTAGTCTTTAAGCAGGGCTCTGAGTGGGTGCAGGAGGCTAAAAAGCTCCAGCTGGACACAGGGACCTCACCTCACTGCAGAAAACCATGACAGTTCTGCAAAACGTTTAAACACCTAATTGATTAATTAGTGACAAAGGCAGCTCCTTCTGGGGTTTCTGCTACCTCGGGGTTCAATTCTCCCTGAAAAGTCTGGCTCTTACACGCTGAGTATGTCCAGAAGGAAGAAGGATGGTCCCAAGATCTTTGGCTTCTCCTCATGTTCGATTTGCTGTCTGCCTCCTTCCTCTCAAGATGTATTTTCACTTGCAAGATGCTCCTTCGTTGAATATTGTATCTATTATTCATTACTCAGGCTCTGGTTCAGGCATAGCATTCATGTTAACGTGCAATGCCACTCAGGAAATACTTGGTATGCCAAAAAACCCAGTTCTTAGGGCAAATGTCAAATCGTTCACAGCATACAAAAAATATATCTTCAGATGACACTCGCTTCTAACAATTGCGCCACATTTACTCCATCTGCTTAAGAGTGCAAACTTTCACAGATTATCAGTTTCTAATAAGTTTCACAGGGGCAATGTATTCCAAATACGCTTCTGTGGCTACCTAGCAGATGGACGCTTCGAAAATAAAAGCATTGTTATTTCATCCTAAATCTCATAAAGCTGATTTGCATCATTAATTTCGTCTCCGGTTTTTTTTTGGCATAAAGAAACATAAAAAAAGTATAGAAAGTAAAGTATAAAATAAAGATTTAAAAAAAAAAAAAAAGGTTTATTTCCTTCTATTACTGCAAGAATAGCACAGCAGTGTCTCCAAAGGCAAGACTGAGCTAAAAGCAGCCTTTTGCTGCATGTTTCAGTGATGTAACCAAATTCCCGGTTTTGCACAGCATTTTATAAGATAACTCTATTTGCTGTGGAATATTTACTAGCTTCTGCAAGGGCAATAGTCTGAAAGATTATTTTTTTTTTTTAATTTTACCTTGTTCCACACATTTGTTTTCGTTTCTCCAGCTATCCAATACCTTTCTTACACAGATCAATCTTTCTACACACACACATTCTCAAAACCCCCTCTGCAATGGAAGGGAAAAAGACTGAAGCTAGTACAGCGATTTAATGAGATACAGGAGGCACGAAAAATATGACAGACACCATTGCTCACATCGCATGGCTTTCACCGAGATATGTAAGAGCTAGCAAATAACTCAGAAGATTATGACTTTTCATGCAGAAACACATATTGAAGGGTCCTTACCCATTTAAAAGGCAGGTAAGTTTTTCAGTATCTACAAAACCAAGTGAATATTTACAAAGCCCAAGTTCAGACTTGGATTCCTCCATCTAAGTATCTAACCAACCATAACTTAGTACTCTCTCTCCATCTACATTAATTTCAAAGGTGTTTATTGGCACCTCACACATTTTGCAAAATCGGCCACTTTAAGTATTGATTCAGAAGACATCATTTAAGCACAAAATCCCAACCCAAATCTTCTGCTTTTATGGCTTTACAGCGCTCTTCCCTGGGCTCAATTCGTGACCCTCAACCATTTACATGACAAGCTCCCTACGGCAGAACTTGGCGGTTCTTGAAAGAGTTGGGCTGCTGAAGCCCACTTTAGTCACAGTAATGACACAAAGCCCCAGCAGAGCCTCCTCATGGAGCGGAAGGAGGTGAGATGAAGCAGCACACTTTCTGAAGAAGGACAAGGGTCCCACAAGCAGATGCTCGGCTGACTTTCAATGAGCTAGATCAGCCAGCTTCTCCTGTGCAATCCCTCTTCAATGGTTCACGTGGCTGAAGTTCTCCAAGCAGAACTTCTTGCACTTCATACTGACAGATGTCTTCACTGAACACAGTTTCATTACCCGAACCCTGAGCACTTCTGCACATCTATTTACCAACAAAAGGTCAGCAATTTGCAACGTGGAAGCGATGGCAATGGTATTCACACTCTCACAAGAGCAGCCAGTGGTTTAATGTGCAGACTCTAGGAGTGGCTTGGTGTACACATTGGTGACTGGAAAAGAGACAGCCCGCGGGATTATTAAACATGCTATTTATTTATTCTTTTCTTAAAGGATACTGTCCTCAACAACTGTCAATAAGCTGCTCAGCACACAAGCTATATTTTAAAAGGAAAAAACAATGTCAAGTAATTTGTGTACTCAGCGGGTGGGTAGCTTTCTTTGGGGTGAAGTTATTATATACTGAATGTGTTTCCTTTATTATCAATGTGCGTTTTCCCTTTTTCTTTTGTAGGTGCAAGGCTATTAAAAGAGTACTTTTCTTAATGAAACAGATTAACATTCTATTAAGGTACTTGAGAACCGATGCATTTTGTAGGCTACAGTCAAGACTACTGCATTTGTTTAAAAAAAAAAAAACCCCAAACAAAAACACAACAAAAAAAGCACTGTGGTGAATAAGCTAGGTTCCCCCCTCCCAAAAAATAACAAACCCCAAAACAGAAGAGGAATATATTCCAAACTTTTCTTGAGAAAATAAAAGAGAAAAGGAGAGGAGAAAAAAACATTTTAGTTGATAAAAAAGATACTTTTTTAATCTTCATTAAAGCTGTTTTGGTCTGAGTTTTCCTCATTAATTCTCTTCTATTATAAAAGTGGTCAAAATTTAAATTTCTAACAGCTCTACCTTATTTTGAAGCTATATCTTAAATTGAAGGGGTGTGAATCGAGGTTGTTCCTACTTGAAACACTACCTAGCAAAATGATACGTTTCATCTGGAGAAAAACTTCAGAAGCTTCTTGGAATTTGTGCTGCACAGACTTCATCCTCTATTGGTTACAAAGGCATCTAAAAAGGGCATCCATGAGCCAGAAGTAAATTCTACCTCTTTCTACAATGTAAACTTAAAACTTCTTCTTTAACACTTCCTTAGAGAGTCTTTTTTTTGGTTAAAATATATATAAAGGAGTCATCTGAGCAGCTATATAAAGACCAAAAAAAGAAACAGCCTCTCAAGTTACTCCTCTAATGGTGGGGGGGGAGCCTCTTGGGTTCTTGCTTACTTTTTTAATTACTCAAGCTGTAAAGCAGGTGTAGTTAATTACTTAAAATCCAAAGAACCTTTAAAAAACAATTATCTATAACCACTTTATTAGCCTAAATATAAAAAGATTTTATAGATGTAGTATCTTAGAGACGTATTTCTGGCAAAAGCATTAGAGATTTTTTTTTGCTTCCCACCAATGTTAAAAGAAATTCTCAGCCATTAATTACTCAATATAAACTATTTTTAGAATAATACCATTTGCACATGTTCAAAAACTGTCACTGGTTCAGGACTGAATCTTCACCATCTGGGGGCTTGGCCAGCACCATGGTGGGTTTTTGGGGGAGTTTTTTTGTTGGGTTTATTTGGTGAGTTTTAAGGGGTTTTGTTGTCACTGGGGGTTTTTTGGGGGTGTTTTTTAATTATTTCTAAGAGCAGGAAGGGAAATTTTAGACGCTTTGTAATACTGCAACAGTCTGTTAGGGACAGAGAAGCTGATGGCCAGCTCTGAAGCACATGTTAAACGCACCAGCACGGCTCCAGCGATATACCTGAGGACTTCATACACTTCTGTCCGCAGCCAAGGCTGGGAAGAACGCCTGTCTCAACAGCAAAACTCTGAAGCCCACAGCCTGGTTGCAATAGAGGACCTAGACCGAAACAGGGCCAGGTCTGTGTGGTACTGAGGAAGGCAACCCCTGCACGCAAAAGCAACAAATCGCATTATAGTATTCAACAACTCTTAAATCTGCTAAGGGAAGTTTGAAACGGTCGACTACTGTTCATAAAAAAATGCTTCCAAAATATAAAGCAGTGCCAAAAAGAGGGTTTAACTTTTAATCTCTCCCCTGAAATGATACTCCCCACAGAAGTAGGATGAATATCGGCAGTTCAGCATGGAAATTTCTTCCACAAATAGCAGGAAGAGGGGAAAAAAGCACGCTGTGAGCTCATTAACAACACCTCTCAAGACACATAAAAATGTGTTGCAATTTAAGATACTGATGCAGAAATCTCCAGGTAGGCAACCCAAAAATTATACAAAAAGGCACAAATAAATGCAAACAAACCACAACCTCAAATTCTATCTGATAAATTCTCAGAAGGAGGAAAAGAAGTCTATACAGATTCTTCAAGTATTTAATAGTTCAAGAGAAATTTACTTCTTTCTGGAAGCCTAACGTTAAATCCATACAGCTAGAAGCACCAATACATGTTGTTATATGTATTGTTTATTTTTCAACAAAGAGTATGGTTTTCAAAAAGACAACCCACAGAAAGTTATTAAGACTTGTCTTACGCTTACAGATTGGAGCATATGGAGTATAAATGTTATTAATGGGGGAGATTTGGCAGGACACAGACACACAGCTTGATCTGCGAGGTCCATTTCGGTGATTTTTCACTCAGCTCTAAATCACTTTTAAATTTCAGAGTTATGCAATATAAAAGTCTATATTCAAAAGTATGAGTGAGCAAATCTAAAGATCTAGAACTCTCTCTTTATCAATACAACAAAAAAAAAAACAGGGAACAAGTTTATTAATTATACCTGCTCACTAATAGAAACAGAAGTGGTGCTAATTTGGTGGGTTGCGTTTTCCTAAGACATAAACTCCAATTACTGCCTATGAAAGCTTTTTCCAATACATATATACTTGCGCAGGGCAAAGTCCACTATCATAGCAGATTCCATTACAACTGCAACATTTGCTAGCCATATTTCAAGGAGGAGCCCAAAATTTGAGGGGTGATCTAGAACCCGCCCTTCACACAACAAGAGAAGGAAATACAAATGCTAGCATTTGGTTAAAAAAAGAGAGGCATAAAAATTAGTCTATTCCACATTAGGATTCAGTTCCTAAAATATCTCCATTGTTGTCTTGGTTTTTGTTTGCTTTCCACAATCCCCCACAAAGGCATTCTTTCAAGACTGTTCTGTAAAGAGCCCTTACTTGTTAAAGATGCCTGGAATTCTGGTGAGGGGATCCCTCGGCTCTGCTCAGAGCTGGGTTTTACACCAGAACAGAGGGGTGATTTTTCAAGGCAGCTGCCACATCCCCAACGCTTCAGGGCTCCTGGATGCTCAGGAGCTCTCACCATGGACCACCGGACCCGCAGGCGGGCTGGGGCGATGCACAGCGACTGCACGCCTGCGCCCTTTTCTCTGGCCGCACCGACGCTGCTCCAGAGCCGTCCCACGGCAACGCAGTGGCTCTTTCTTTTACCTGCGTCCATCGGCAGGCTGGTGGCAAAGCTGCTGAACGCAGCCATGAACGGAGGTCTTCACGCCACTTATGGGCTTTCCGACTTTGAACTATTTTTGGTATTACTCTAATGCAAGTTCCAAAATATTCCTTATCACTTTGATGCATATCAATGCTGCATCAACAAACATTTTTAAGCTTTCAGAGGTTTCCGTGATATCATCCTTACCTATGTAGTTTATCCTCCAGCATCTTCATGTACTTTTCAGCATTTTCTTTTACACTGGTCACTGCAAAATAAAAGTCAAAGTTTGGTAATGGTATAACTGTACAGTTTGAGTTCTTTTTTTTTTTTTTTAAACCATCTCATCTCTTACCCACCAATTTCACATATATCAATTAGAAATGAGAATTTCATTAATCTTTTCCCCATTCAAATTACAGTATGGGTGTCTTCTCCCTTTTTCCTTGAAAATCTGTTGTATCTGTTATGTTAATATCTCTAGTAATTAATGCATTAACCTCTTGGTCATGCCAGAAAAATGGTGAGACTAACAAAGGCACAATGTGCAGAAGTTTCCTCTTGATTAAAAAAAAAAGGCAAAAAAAACCCCACAAAAAAAAGGAAAGAAAACCCAGACAGCTCGGTCCTCCCCTTTACCTCCAGGAGAAGCAGGCAAGCCTAACTAATTCGTCAGTCCCAAGAGTCCTTTAAAATGTTATGAGTCTGGTATCAAATTTCTGACAGAGCCGAAACACTATAGAATGGAAAGAGTTCTCAAGACCTGAATTCTCAAGAACTCAAGATTGTTATGAGATTTGGGTTTGGTGTTTCAGGTTTTTTGTTTGTTTTTAAACTTGGGACCTAGACATTGCCTGCATACGAGTCTCTACAGCTTCTTCCCCCAGAGGAAACTCCAAGAAACTGCTTACTCACCATAACAGACAAAAATAAAGCCCTTCTTCTGCATGATCCTTGGTACTTCATCACGAATATGAATGGGGGAAATGGTAAATCCCCTCCAGGAAAACGGAGGCTTTTAGAGGATAACCATTTCTACATAGTGATAAGTTTTTTTCCCCCCCTCCCTAACAGCTGCTTGCCAACTCCTAGTCTAGTAGGACTGTAAATCAGTCAGTTTTAAACTCTTCACTTGTTGTACATCAATTAAATACATATTTGATATGAAGATGCATTCCACAGAGCATCATTGTTTTTATAGGCAAAGCTTGCTACATCGATCGGGTACCCTGGGAATTTACCCATCCGTCTGCCCCTGTCTTCCCTACAATACAGTGCATCCAAACACAGCTTATGTGTATCAAGTGCTTCACATATTTCTCAAAAAAATAAATAAAAGGGGAAATTATTTTCCATAATTCACAAAATACAACATCATACATCAAAGCCCAATCTGAAAACTCACCGTTAACCACATCGGCTGTGCTAAAGTTGCATTCACGGACATACACACCCCCACACAGGAGTTCGCTAACAGTAGCTCCCGTTAGTTCCCCCTCCCTAACAGCTGCTTGCAAACTCCAACTCTAGAAGGACTGTAAATCAGTCACTTTTAAACTCAGGTCATCCCATCAGCAGCCAGCATCAGGGTCAAGGTCACATCGACTGTCTGCAGAAGGTGGCGTTCACCTGCTCACACGGCAGTCACACATCACTGATGCGGTCTGCATCCCAACAGCAAATACAGGACACATTTTGCAAAGTTGATTTACTTTTTGGTAGGGTTTTTTTTGTTTATTTTTACAAAAGAGTTTACTGGATTAGCAAAAAAACCAAAAAACAACTCAACCCACAAAACACAAACAACCCACCCACCAAAAAAAAAAAAACCCACCCCGAATCCAAAATAAAAAAACCCAATACCACAGAATCACAGAACGGTAGGGGTTGGAAGGGACCTCTGTGGGTCACCCAGTCCAATCCCCCTGCTGAAGCAGGGTCACCTACAGCAGGCTGCACAGGACCGCGTCCAGGTAGGATTTGAACATCTCCAGAGAGGGAGAATCCACAACTTCCCTGGGCAGCCTGGGCCAGGGCTCCGTCACCCTCAGAGGGAAGAAGTTCTTCCTCCTGTTCAGATGGAACTTCTTCTGCTTCAGTTTGTGCCCGTTGCCCCTTGTCCTGTCGCTGGGCACCACTGGAAAGAGTCTGGCCCCATCCGCCTGACACCCACCCTTAAGATATTTATAGGCATTTAGAAGGTCCCCTGTCAGCCTTCTCTTCTCCAGGCTGAACAAGCCCAGCTCCCTCAGCCTTTCCTCATAGGAGAGATGCTCCAGTCCCCTCATCATCCTCGTAGATCTCCGCCGGACTCTCTCCAGTAGCTCCTCATCTTTCTTGACCTGAGGAGCTCAGAACTGGACACAGTACTCCAGACAACCACCACTTCTTACCACCACAACCCTGGTACTCTAAAAAGCACGCACATCTTGAGCCAGCAGAATTCTGGAAGATTATATTGTACATAGACAACCACATTTATTTATACATTTGCAGACTCATCTCACCATAAAGCAGCGCTGGTGAATGTGATGCAAAAGGTTATATGAGGAGTTTTGCAATGGCACTGGGGACTGAATGAGTTTCCTTAGCTTGTAACAGTTTTATAACACCTTAGCAGAAGTCCCCGGTTTCCTTCCCATGCTTTTATTCCTACGCTTGCTGCAGAACTGCGGAGAACCTGCAAGACTGCAAGCCTTCCTTTAACGACACGCTGCAGCTTTATATAAACTACCACCACTTTTTTTCCCCAAACTCCCTGCCCGTCAGTCGCCAGCGCCCTGACCTGAGGTTCAGCACACGCTTTGGTTGCCGATAGCTCAAAGGCGTACGGCTGCCGCACTTCCCCTGCTCTTGCCGTTGTCGTAATCTCCTCCAGCACGAGCTGTTACCACTCAGGGGCTTCTTTTTTCAGGTAATGAAGTCAGCAGATATTATTAATTTTTGGAGAGGGATGAGAAGAGGTGGAGAATCTGCTTCACACTCACTTTGTTTCTAACCGATATAGTGACTTCTTACGTTACATGAAAGAGAAACCTTGCTTTCAATTTCCCCCGCTGTGCTTGTCACTTTTTAATTGGGCATGATCTGATAGAGTAATTCGCACTTTCACAGCTCAGCCCTGCCCCTACATGCAATTTGACAATGCCCTTGAAGCACACAGCTTAATTTATCAGCATTATTCAATGACAAAAAGTAATGGACAAGAATACACCACTAGTCAAAAGTAGGTCAGTACAAAGCTAACACTCATTTGGAAATCACCTCACATCACTAAACCCTACTCTCTCCTGTCAAATGTTTTAACTACATGAAAAGAAATGCAAACTTTGCTGCTGAAGGAGAAAGCTCCCCAGACTAGCTTTGTCTCCTTGCCTTCTTCTGCACGTAATAGGAAAAGCTGCGACCTGGAGATTTTGCTGGAAGGAAAGCACCGCTCAAAAACCCAACGGAGGTTACCTCCCTCGTCCCAAACTGCAAGCAGCACTGCAACAAACACAGAAATGCTTCCGGCCCTTTAGATCATCCATTTGCAATAGAAGACAAGCAACAAATTAACACCTTTTTTTGTTCTCATTTAATGATTCTATTCACTATCACTTCATAGCAAAAAATTGCAAACAGGAAGCTGTGCACGCCTGCAATCTAGCTAAGGAAGTACTAGATGACAGAGAAAAAAAGAGTAATCATAATTTCTGAGTTTCTTTTCTGCACAAACATGCCAAATGGTTTATTTTTACATTTAAGTGAATGGGATTGCTTTTTTCATCAGTTCTCTGGGGATTTACAAGCCTAGCTCATATTGGTCTTGAAGGGAGTTATTAAAATAAAGAAGTATAAATACTCACAGAAGATCAGACACCAGGGTATTTGTTAAGACCAAAAATAGAATTTTCTTGTGAAGCTTTAATTGAAGAAAACTGTTTCAGCATTTCTTTCTCTTATTTTATCATATATTTTTCTTCCTACTTACAACAGCAGACAAAGTCCAACCTTGGAATCAGACCCGGTCAGACAGAGCTGAGGGGCAGCGGTGAGCTTCTGTGGTGGCCTTCTGGTTGTTACCAAGCATAAATCTCCCCCTTTAGAAGCTGCATAAATATCTTCCAATAATTAACCTACACAGTGTTCTTTAAAAGTCACATGAAGTGGTGTTTCTCATCTGAAAGTAGCCCCACTGGCGTAATGCTATTGCTTATAAATATTACTTGAGCCTGCACACGAAGGTGTATCATCATTTTTATCCTTCTGTTGTGGTCCTCACAAATTGAGCTTACAAAGACATATAGACCATGACATATGCTTTAGATTCTATGACCAGTATTTTCAAAAAACTTTCTAAAATTGAGTATCTGACAGGAGACACCTTGAACCCAGTGTCCATATGGAAGCTCCAGATATGGATGCCTGGCACCCCAGAGGAAGCAGTCTTTAAAATTGAATTAGGTGCCTCAAAAAATTGAAAGCCAATATCACAGCAGTTCTTAAGTGCTAGCCTACAGGTCTGTAGCTCTCTACCAGACAAGGGAGCCACACCTTGAGTCACAGAATCACAGAATGTTCGGGGTTGGAAGGGACCTCTGTGGGTCACCCAGTCCAACCCCCCTGCCGAAGCAGGGTCACCCAGAGCAGGCTGCACACGACCTTGTCCAGGCGGGGTTTGAATATCTCCAGAGAAGAAGACTCCACAACCTCCCTGGGCAGCCTGGTCCAGGGCTCCGTCACCCTCAGAGGGAAGTTGTTCTTCCTCGTGTTCAGATGGAACTTCCTCTGCTTCAGTTTGTGCCCATTGCCCCTTGTCCTGTCGCTGGGCACCACTGAAAAGAGTCTGGCCCCGTCCTCCTGACACCCACCCTGCAGATATTTAGAGGCATTTCTAAGGTCCCCTCTC
>Ga0065711_1043059_pt1 | contig 14963 bp, 8 predicted proteins | sample Hoacrofraction12_FD_59098 | JGI IMG/M metagenome (GOLD analysis project Ga0065711, IMG submission 59098) | Hoatzin crop microbial communities from Cojedes, Venezuela - Epithelial fraction 12 v2 (version 2) | ecosystem: Host-associated > Birds > Digestive system > Esophagus > Crop | place... | reverse complement strand
GGGGGGGGGGGGAAGACACACACACTTCATTTTCCCTGAAGAGTAGTGTGAGATTTCCAGTCCTCAGCTTTAACACATAAAATATTAAGAGCCAATTTTCAGCTGCACCTCTGTCACTTCCATTATCATTCTACACATCCGGAGGTGATAATGGACTCAGTAAATTGCAGCCTCTTTCCATCCCAGACCACAAGGGCTTTCACCTGGGGACAACTCTGCACAAGGGGCGGCCCAGATATATGCTAATGGCATCCAGCAGCAAGGCGCTAAGGAAGACAACAGCATGTGTTCAAAAAACCAAGGTACTGTACAACAAAGGCAGGAAAATACTCTGGAACAAAGCAAAATCAAAAAGGCGTGAGCTCGCTCCCCAAAGTTATGCCCGTATTGTTATCCTCACAGACTTTGGTTGACAACACGCCAGTCAGGGCAAACTTTTTTTCATTCAGACACCTCCTATCTGAGCTGCTTACTGCTTCAGTTCAGCCACAGTGCCAAACATTACTGAGAGCAATGATTTTTTAATTACGACCTGACAGCAAAACAGACCGCAGCACGAGTGGCGACGGACTTGCAACTGGTGTTCAGCATGTCCACTGAGCTCACGGGCACGGTTCAGAGCCCGGCAAACAAAAGCTTACGAACAAGCTGCCGGCTGCAGTCTTTGCATGGTCCCAGCTCTGCTTGAGAGCCTGGGACATCACACTTTCAGTGACACGCATTGAATTTTGCAGGAAATCAACCAAAAAGTGTGTGATTTTTAAATTATGACAGTGTAAAACAGCCTCCATGGAATGTAAGCATAAAAGATATTCTTTCTTTTCCTGTGGATGCAACAAAACCTAATCTCAAATCCGTCATAGTAAATCATAGAATCTTAGAACCATTAAGGTCGGAAAAGACCTCTAAGATCATGAAGTCCAACCGTCAACCCAACACCACCATGCCTGCTAAACCACGTCCCAAAGTGCCACATCTACACGTTTTTTGAACACATGCAATATCTACATGGATGGAATGTCTCCAATTGGTATTAATGAAATTGGGATCATGCCCAACACACTGCAGGGCTTTCCTGTATTAACAAGCAGCCTTCAAGGAATAAACTGCAAAAACAGAGTGCCAGACCAAGAGAGTGTTGGTCAGTACTCAGAAAATCTAAGTGATTACCTCCCTCAGGGCTGAATAACCTGGTGCGCTGGGGTCGCGAGGACAGCATCCCTCCTGCTCAGGCCCCCCATGAGCATCGCATTTTATTTCCCCAAACAGAACAGGCGACATCTGTTAAAGCCTCCATCCTGCCACACTGCTCAAGAAGGGAAAGCGCACTTTGCTACTACACGCTGTACTTCATCGGTTATTATTTAATTAAACATTCTTCATGTATAACAGGAAAGCGAGACAACATGGAACATGGTTAGGAACCAAACACACTTCCCCCCAAATGTACAACCAAGCTTTACAGCTTAGATGGCCAACGCAAGCGACAAAATCTGGACCGACAAATTCTGAGAGTTCAAGAAGTCACATTTGACATGGGCTTGAACTTCACGGCACCACAGCTAATTAACAGCACAGAGTGAATATGCAGCCAAGAGCTCTACGCAGCCCATTAACAGCGTCAAAGCATTATAATTTACTTAATTCCCAACTATCCCACTCAGGCGTTGCATCCTGTTACAGTACATATCATCATGTCAATGCTTAGCAATCCTTAAACATTTTTGTCCCTGTGAAGCTATGTATCCATTTTACCCGCACTTACTGCGTGTGCTTACAGGTATATCATGCATAGGATGATATTATTTTAGGAAGTCAAACACCAACACTTGATCCAAGTTGTAAGGTGGTCGCAATTAGCTCTCATAAGAATTACAATTTCTAAAGTTCATGAGGTTGGATTACTCCAGCTGCATTTCAACAAGTACTAATTTTGCATGTGCCAGTCTCCTCACAAAAATTTCATTTCTATGAATTTTTAATGATGCAAAGTAATTTTTTCAAGGTCACTGAGAGACCAAGCAGTTATTCAGACATTAAATTTGCTCACAGTTTCTTGGCAGCTTTGCAAGAAAGCCAGCAAGGATGGTGAGTGGTGGCAGTTAGGGGAGGGAAGAACGATGGGGTAAAAGAGCAGAAAGAAAATTAAAGAAAAATCAGACACCAAACTTGATGGAGAACTAACTTTGAAAACAAACTCATGGGTTTTATTCATGTCCTAAAAATAGTAATGAGTAAAACTCATGCCTTGGGTACATAAACAATAATTTAAATCCCTTTCTCAGGATTTTAGTCTGTTTGAGGAAAGAGGAGGGGAGGAAAGTTAAAGACATTTCATTTTATTTTGGTTTTTTTTTTAAAGTCATTTATGTATGTCACGGCAGATTTTCCGGTAACGCAAACGTGGCAATATCAAAATGACTGCTTTACCTCGTTAACCAGTTCTGTGAAAAAGCTGGCATGACATTGATGGAAATTAACAATTCAAATAGTTCTGTCAGCCACAAGAGTGCCCGCTTGCAAGTATTTCACCTCCTAACACCCCCAAAATCTTGCCGCTACGGAGACTTAGTGCCTGACAGCCATGTAGCACCACCACCTTCTCCGCTGTTGGGGACAGACAGCACAGAGCGTTTTTTTCTATTCATCAAATATTTCCTCTTCTAGGCTTCAAGCTGCGATCGTTCATCAAAGCAAGCAGTTCCCGGGACGAGCGCCCACAGGAACCCCCGACGTCGTGACTGCAGCTTGCACTGGGGTAGCCTGCACTACGACATATGGTCACCAACAGATGTAGGAACATCGCAGGTGAAGCTTGGTACTGGGGAGGTAATGCAGCCCACCCTGAGGTCCCAAATCACCTCAATAAAGCCATCGGCGTCCCCACACCTCCATGGCTGTGGGCTTGGCAGCCGGTGCCATGTGAGAACGCGTGGTGGTTCGTCCTTAGCAGGAGTCTGTGCTTTCATAGCATCACAGAATCATAGGTTGGAAAAGACCTCTAAGATCATCCAGTCCAACCATCCACCCAACACCACTATGCCTACTAAATCATAGCCCAAAGTGCCACATCTACACATTTTTTGAACACCTCCCGGGATGGTGACTCAACTACTTCCCTGGGCAGCCTCATCCAATGTCTGATCACTCCCTCAGTAAAGAAATTCTTCCTAATATCTAATCTAAACCTCCCCTGACGCAACTTGAAGCCATTGCTTCTCGTCATATTGCTAGTTACCTGGTAGAAGAGACCAACCCCTGCCTCACTACAACCTCCTTCCAAGTAGTTGTGGAGAGCAATAAGGTTCCCCCCTCAGCCTCGTCTTCTCCAGACTAAACAGCCCCAGCTCCCTCAGGTGCTCCTTGTAAGACTTGTTCTCTAGAACTCTCACCAGCCTCGTTGCCCTTCTCTGGACATGCTCCAGTAACTCAATGTCCTTCTTGCAGTGAAGGGCCCAAAACTGAACACAGTATTCGAGGTGCAGCCTCACCAGTGCCGAGTACAGGGGCACGATCACCTCCCTACTCCCGCTGGCCACACTATTCCTGATGCCGCTGGCCTTCTCGGCCACCTGGGCACACTGCTGGCTCATGTTCGGCACCCCAAGATCCTTTTCTGCCAGGCAGCTTTCCAGCCACTCCTCCCCAAGCCTGTAGCGTTGCATGGGACTGTTGTGACCGAAGTGCAGGACCTGGCACTTGGCCTTGTGGAACCTCACACAGTTGGCCTCGGCCCATCGATCCAGCCTGTCCAGATCCCTCTGCAGAGCCTTCCTACCCTGAACCAGATTGACACTCCCGCCATCTTGGTGTCATCTGCAAACTTACTGAGGGAGCACTCAATCCCCTCATCCAGATCACTGATAAAGATGTTAAACAAGACCAGTGGTGGCTTCGCATTGCCTGAACAACCCACGCTGCCTGCTACACCATATCACACAGACAGCTTTCGCTATCAAAGGAAGGTTGTTGCAATAACCACCGTCCTCATCACCCCTGTCACTCTTCATTTGGGCGAGATGAGGAGAGTCCCCGTCGGCAGCAGGGACGCAGGGAGCAGGCAAGCTTGAAGAAAAGCGCCTGGGGGAATCTTTGGCCTGCACACACATTTCCGATTCACCTGCATTTAATGCCGTTAATATTTCAGCAGCTGCAGTGCCAGGGTCAAACTGAAATTTTGCACTCTCTGCTTCACTCGGAAATGTCAGTCGCAGACCTTCTGCTGGATTTTTTTTTTTTTTTAAAGAGTGGTGAATGAAGAATAAAAACGAAAAGAGCGAGTAGCAAAAAGTTTACAAAAAAGGTCAGAATACTCATTTCCACAGCCTGTAATTTAAATATTGCTTCATACAGCACCTGACCTTGCCATCTGTCTAAGGCAGGCAGCATTTCCATGCAACGCAAAGGGAGCTGTGAGCCCACAATCACTGCTGGATTCTCTCTTCTCCAGCAAAATCTGTGACAGCATGGAGGGTGGGCTACACAAACCACCCCGTACTCGGTGCGTAAACCCACCGCCTGAGAGGAACCTGCCCACCCTCTCGCTCACCATGCTCACCGCGGGTCTGAGACCAGCAGTGCCACATCTCCAGTGTGGTACAGACCAGAGAAGCAGCCAGAGTTTGGAGCTCCTGGACATTACCTGAGGCACAGGGACAGTGTAAGCTGGGAGGGACACAAAGGGCAGCAGATAGGACACCTTACTTCTACCTGTGTGACCATGAGCACTCACATGAGAGCATCCACAGAACATCTCTGAGATCACTGCAATCATGGAAACACTTCAGTGTCCGTTACTGTTCAGCTTTGCTATATTGCAGCTGACACACTGAAGAAAGTTGTCAACAAATGCCCTAGTTGTAGCCACACATGTTCATTCATACAACAAAAGCATATACTCTTAAATACACAGAAATTGACCCTCATATATACTGTAGCTTTGCTTTCCATTTCTTTTAGAGAGGTAAGTTTTAAGACCTCAGATCTCCCCAAAGATTTCTCAAGTAGAAGTTATCCACTTGTCAGACTTGATCCCTTTCTGTCAATATTAATGTTATTCATCTAGGTGGGAAAAAACCCAAACAAAACCCATCACCTTAATTTTTTCTTAAACACTAAAAGTTAAGCAAAAAAAAACCTTGAAAGGAGCCTCTCAGATGCCTGCCACCTTGGACACATTTTGAGGACATAATCAATAGAGAAAACCAAGCCCAGCAGCATGATTTTCACAGACATGCCAAAGTGTAGATTAACTAGCCGCACAGATTCTCTCATTGACTGTGTGCGTTGAAGCCCCTCCTTGCCTCAAGCCAGGCAGGAAACACTCAACGGCGGGATGCCACGCTACCTTCAAAGATTAGGTACAGGACTCATGGATAGAAAAGCTAGAAAGCTCTGCTCCACATGGCATGGCCCTTTCTGAACACCCGTCCTTGAAGCTGGGTCACTGCGAGATGCCTCAGGCCACAGCGACCAACTGCAGGAGGATCGAGTCCACAGCTGGGTCTAGTCTGTGCTTCCCACATTATTCCTGATGGCAAGACCTCCTCTGATCATTAGGGACTCTGGGAGACGTCTGGAGGTGTCAGCAAGTCACAAGAAAGCTTGGCAAAAGCAGTTCAGATAAAGAAACGCTTGATGAACTTGGATGCCCAAACAGGACTTTTGATTTCCATTTAAATATTAAGTTGTATCTCTTTTTTTGAGCTGGCTCATCCTCAGAAAGGCAGTTTGGAGCAAAAACCACCTGTTGACTTGTTTCATCCATTCATCGTTTTTTCTCCAGTCACCTACCAGCAGTCCAGCAGACCTGACCAGATTATATCCCTTCCTCTCCTTCAACATGTGGGACCAAATTCGCTGCTGCCTGGCCATCACTTATAACCGAGCATTTCAGTCATGGTCTGCAGATAGTTACTGAGCTGGAAAGTGTTTAAACGTTCCCTATCTCCCTCATGAAGATGCAAAACCCTAGACAAAGGAGGACCAAAACAGACCTCTAATTTCTCTCAAGACTGATGATTCATACTGGATAGGTCAGCTGTAAATTTAACAAGATTCCCAGGAGTATCCTTATTTTCCTTCTAGGACCAGGTATACTGGGAGCAGTATTAAAAATTAAAATGTTAGCTGTTAGTTTTAATGAAAGAAAATTAAATGAATAAATATTAATAATTATGTTCCCAAAACAGTCCTGTGAGCTAAAGAATTAAAATTTAAGTATTTTATGGGAAGAATAAACACTATAAAATTCTGGTTGATTGGTAGAGATTTGCTTTTTATGGCAAACCATGAACGAGATGAACTAAAGAGACGTGTCTCTCCATCCAATGTTGGGGCACTCTAGTAGACACGCCAGACCTATTTTCCCATTTTGAATGGTAGAAAATAATTCTTTTTTTCCCAATGTAAAATAAGCAAAAAAAAAATGCATTATAAGGATCTGATGATCAATCTCAAAAAGTTTTCCTCTCCCTCAAGGTCCCTCTTAGTTCAAAACTCAGCCTAATCTGGGTCTACAGCATTAATAGAACTGGCGCGCGAGTCATGTATACGATAACTCACAAGTGCAAACCTTTCCTGCCAGCGGAACCTGTGAAATGCCACAGGATGGCACAGCAGATCCCATCAGAGGGGTTTTAGCCACCAAAGCATAAATGCTACCTTGTAAACCAACAACGAAAACTACTCAGAGGTGGGTAACTCTCTCCCCTCTTGTTGGTCTGTCGGGGATGGGGGGGAAAAGCTGCCTGCCTGCTCGGGGGTTCATTAATTTTTATTTTCCCGGCTGATTCCCCATCAATTGGCTAATGAATTTTATGACACAGACTCTATAGCTGAAAAATAAACATGCTATCAAATTAATGAGGGACACATTCATGAGGTTACAAATGCTGAATTTCAGAGTTCATATAAACAGTAGGAGCATGCAAAGATTATCAACACCAGAAAGATTTTCTGACCACCTAGCTTGTTTTTCAAGGCTTAAAATGTTTGGGGTTTTTTTCCCTCCTTGATGAAGACAGGATAGTCAGCTTCACGCTTGTCTGTGGTCATTTCCTACTCAATTTTACTTTCATAGCATCCTGTCTGAATTTCAAATGCTGAAGCAGAATTCCAATAATCATCAGTGATAATGCATGGTCTGTCTAATGCGAATAGATGGGTTAGATTGAATTCACATCCACTAAAAGTTAATATCCCTTTAACAAAGGAACTGCAATCATTATGTGTCTTCATGTGGGTACTTATTCTGAAGCAGTGATAACCCGTCTACAGCAAAACCTTTCCAAACTGTAACTTTCTGTAAGCCAAATGATAGCTCTACATTTTGTCCTCCCCTTAATATACCGGTCCTAATCCTGCAAGCCAATGCACAGAGATGCCCTGTCCTGCTTTTGCAAAGCTCTGAAGAGTTCTACATGAGGGCAGGGCTCTGTCAGCCTGCAGACATCCATTTGCAAGATCTAGCACTTAAGAAATAACACTTTTCCCCTTCCTCATCTGCATAACAATTTGCACATTTTCTTTTGACTCACAGTCCACAGTTACAAAGCTAAGAGAAGTACAGCTCTGTTTAGGACAAAATTCATGCCGGTGCCATACCATTTACATCTTTGGCTTCCCATTGCATTGAGAAGGGTAGACAGAGCAGCTGCAGAGATGAAGGCTGGATCAGCCCCATGTGCTTGGAAGAGTGGTTTGCCTCAACCACCTGGCAGGTAGCACCTACCCTGTGAGACAGTTTAAGCCCTGGTGTGAAAAATGAACAAAATGCAAAGATCTCAAAGTATGGCTGCACCGGGACTATAGGTAGCTGCCACCTGCATCCAGCTCATTGAAGTACAACAGAAACATTTCTCCATTGCACAGATGGGGCCAAAAGATACAAGGGAAACAGGTGTAGCGTTGGCTTTTTATTCAGGCATTTTTGCCCATGTTTGTTTTTGAGATAGTCACTCAACTCCATTTTAAAATATCTAAGCCTTTTTCTTTTGGGAGTAACCTGTAAAGAGAGGACTTGTGCCTAAGCAGGACCTTCGTGAAGGTGATGCACCATGCACAGCCCCTGATTCTCCATCCGACCTTACAGGACCCTCACTATGCTACCACCAGCAACCCCTCGTCTTAATAACAAAGTCCACCTGGACAATCTGCCTAGGGGACCCTAAGGATGTCTTCTTCCAAAACACGGGGCTCGTACCAGCAGTTCCTTTACCAGTACTTACCAGCACTGGATTTTCCTTCCCTGTTCTTTGTAACGCAGTTCTCGAGAAAGCTGTCTCACTGCTTGCAATGAGAATGGAACAGGCAACTAGGAAGCAGAGGATGGGTTTTCAAAGCCTTTCTGAAATGCAAGCACTCACCCACCAGCTTCCCCTTCCCTGCACACCTATACACAGCCGCAGGGAAGCACGTGCCACCACAAACACCCTGCTTGTTTGGCGCCAAGCTTTTCTTGGCATTATTATTCTCTTGCTTGATGCTTTCCTGAGCTGCAGCTTCAAGTTTGAAATAAAACATCAATTAATTTGGTTGTTTTTCATAACTTCTGCTTCCTGAGATAAAATATTCTTACTTCTCATACATTCTAGAAGGAAACCTGAATTACAGAATCACAGAATGGTAGGGGTTGGAAGGGACCTCTGTGGATCATCTAGTCCAACCCCCCTGCCAAAGCAAGGACACGTAGAGCAGGTTGCACAGGACCTTGTCCAGGTGGGTTTTGAGTATCTCCAGCGAAGGAGACTCCACAACCCCTCTGGGCAACCTGTTCCAGTGCTCTGTCACCCTCAGACTAAAGAAGTTCTTCCTCATGTTCAGATGGAACTTCCTATGCTTCATTTTGAGCCAGCTGCCTTCCTTCAGTTGTTCCAAAGGCTGAGGCACAGCAGAAACATTAATTTTAACTCCTCATGTTTTTTTTTTAATTAAAATTGATTTCCTAAAGGATCACATTTGCAAGAAGGCATTGAGCAGTGAATATCAGCAGCAATCAGTGTGGTAATGAGCCTGTTTTGTTAGCATTCATTATGTTACAACAGACATATTTTACTTTGACGTTGTTACAAGCTCCACTTGAAGAAACCAGATCCATGTATTAGCAAGCACCGGAAATAACTGGACTAAATAACTCTTTCTGCCAGCAACGTAGGACTCTAAATACATGATGGCATTGGACATTGGGAGCAAAATCCTGGCCATGTCAAGGCTAAAGGAGGTTTTGTCTTTAGTGGGCTATGCCTATGCCTAGGAGCATGTGAAGGGACACGTGGGGTGGTGACAGCTGATCCTTTGGGGTCTGGCCCTGCAATGGGACTCCCACAGAAGTGTTTGAGGGAGTTACAGAACATGGTGGCTAAATCCATTTAAAGTCGTCAAGCAACAAGCGAATGCCCCGTACACACCAGTCTGGCACACACGCACCTGTACGGTTTCAGCTTCTTGGAGACTTTTTGGCATTGCAGGGGTTAATAATTGCCCTTGAACCCCTGGGAAGTGGACTTGAAAAGTTCCAGAGTTGAAGTGCAATGCCATAAGCAAGGTGCTAAATAATAAAAGAGCAGCCTTGTACAAGGCTCCCTGGCAGGGGATGAGCCCGCCAGAAGCTCCACCCGGGCTGCTGGTCCAGACCACAACACCGGCAGCATAATTTCTACAGGGTGTCAGAAAATGCATTACTACTAAGTGGCATCACTCTGAATGAAATCTGTATGGGTCAACTGCAGGTTAAGCTAACAAAACAATAAAAAATTTAAAATCTAACAATCGCAGAGCTCCCTGAGCACTCGAGAAGGAGCAATGGGTGATCTCACATGGACAAAAGGAACAAGTCTCCACCTCGTTTTTATTTTTCCAAGCGAGAGCAAGATGTTTGCCCTAAGTGGGTTTCGCCAGCTTATTTTCTTGAAAACTGGTTCATGATCTTCCTGTTTGTTAGCGAGAAGGATCTCAACTGACAATGTTTGAAAACATGGCCTACATATAAGCCCTCACTACGAACCCGATTAATGTCTGTTTGGTGGTGACATCCCAGTGGAGGGACGCACACTTTCTCTATTACTATTGTAGAAAGTATGTGGAGGATTTGGCACAATTTGTTGACGATGGTTAGTATATAGCAATGCTGTCTGTTTGTGACCAAATTGTGTTCTTGCAGGCAGCTTTAGGAAATGGAGAAATTCATGGGATACCCTGGGGAGACATTTTGGTGAGGAGACTGTGGGCAGCTGGACATCTTGCAGCCTGTCTGAAGAAAGTCTCTGGTGCAAGAAGCAAGAACAGGGGAAGCAGCAGCAAGCCACAGAGGGACATTCATTTCAAAGCAAGGCATGCTCGGGGGAGAGATGGTGCTTCTGGGTGAGGTGTGCCACAGCTCAGGGCACAAGGTCCTCCAAAAGGCCAAGACCAAATTAGGGGCAGTGGAGAAGCAAATGGCACAAACGGGTCCTTATTCTGGACAAATGTCCTCATTCCTCTTGAAGACCTTTCCTAAGCAGTACTTATAGTTTCACATGAACACGGTTATACTATTTTCTGCATTAAATCACAGAATGGAGTAATTGTGAGGCTGGGGGATGTGCTGGTCTCATGTTCAGTAAGACAGTCTCTTCCAGATCAACAAACAATAAGGTAACTATGAAACTGTCTCATAGCAAGTTTCAAAGTATTGCTGTGCAATCCAAAACGTGTTTTGTCTGACATGTTTACACATATCACTGTATACAGGCTCAATTAGCAATGAATTTTGGTTGCGTTTTGACTTTGAACCTCACATTTTCCCTTTTAAAGCCCAAAGGAATGCTATCTATATACATCCTGCTAATGGACTTTACAAATAATTTTAGTGCTTTTAAGAATTCTGTATATTTTTTAATACTTATATTTGTAATGAAAAGCTATCCATGTCAAAGACACATTATTAAGCTAAACCTAGATATGTATTTATATATTCTAATGAAAAGGCTTCAACCATCTCTTAAAAATATATATGTACTCAAATGAAGTTAAAATGGGAATAAATTATTTCATGAGCTCTCTCCTCAAGAGCTACTCATTTTTTTTTATACAATAAAACTGGAACAATGGCTTTATTTAAAAACCAAATGAAATGAAATAAAGGTCAGAACAGAGGAATGGAAATCCAAGTAGCAGAGTGCTGTGCTAGTCCACATCAATGTTTCCTTAGTGAATGCAAACCAGGAATGGAAACCCATCAGAAACAGAAAAGGCCTGAATCTGTTCAGATTTACATCAGTATTAATCGTTAAAGTGGAAATAGGAGAAGGTCACTGCCTTACCCCCATTCGAGTGAAATGCAGAAAACTAAATGCATTCGTTGTAGCCTGTAACCTTTTACCAAATTGAGTAACTCAGAATATAATTAAGAAATATCCCTGAAACATGACCCAGTTTTGCCTTTTAAAAAAAGGCAAAAAAGTGCAAAATTATTAGCATTGCCTTGTCTTTACAAATACTATTACCATGCATATTTTCTTCATCAACACAACAATTTAACTAACAGACTGTACCACCACTCCAGGTTCTCCTTAACAATTCCTTAAACTTTACAACAATTTTTCCTTTATTTTTCTGTGCTGCCCATCCTGATTCCATTGGGTGACACAAAGGGACTTGCTTGTTAATGAATGGAATCACGCAATGCCTGGATAGTGCTTTTCAGTTAACAAAAACACATGTGCACACACAAAATTAAAAAATATATCTGTTGTAAAACACTTTTCCAGGGCTGACAGTAAGTACTAATTTTGTTTTCATAAATATAGGCAAACTCCAAATTTTGCAATCCCCTGTACTCTTGGATTTTTTTCTAAACTTAAAATCATCCCAACATCTATCTGTTCATCCATCAACCCACCCATCCGTCTATCCATGCCTATACCCCCCCTCCTTTTCATAAACAGCTCTGCTAATTAACTCCCACATTGTAGCAATCTTTCCATTACAGAAAAAGGAGAGAGAGATTGAATTTATCTATATGTGATGAACAAATGCCCTAGAGAAGCTCTTGTAATCTATCATGTCAATGTAGATGAACTCCTCGGGATTTCTTTTCTTTGTTTTACCATCCAATAACAGTAAAAACAACACACAGAAGAATCCCAGTACTTAGGCTACCCAGCTAATAAACGTCTGGAAAGACATTCAAGGTTGCTCTGCATTTATCCTTTTTTGAACAATAAAACGTAGGGGTGACTGCTCCTGGGTTTGAGGTCTAATTGCTGTAACAATTAGGCTCATCAGTGCATTTATTATTATTGAGGAATGACAAAAGAAAACTGATCTCTATCTGATTAAACAAAATAAAGCACTAATTGAGAAGAATAGCACGACTATTATTTTTCAAGTCCCTGAAAAACAGCTGAACTTCATAACTGGAGACAGCTCTAATCCTTACTACAAGGAAAAGGGAGACGAATGGGCATCTTTCTAAAGAGATGTGGGACAAGCAACGTCCCAGTGCAGTGTGTGACACGGCACCGGCGGGCGCTTCTCCACACCCCGAGCCTGGACACGCGAGCCTGTCACCACAATTTCCAGAAGTCATTTATTACTGTGACACTTCTCATTGTTTTTGCAATGATTTGTTAATGCCACAGTCTTCACCTGCACTTTTTTTTCTTTAATTTTCCTCAGTTCTGTTCGGGCACAGGCTCCCACTACACGGTTACTCAGGTAAAACTCTTGCTGGAGAGCCGTGAGCATGTTGGCTGCAGACCGAGTGGGAGCCCAGAGCCGCTAATGTAGGAAATAAAATCCCCATTCACTGGGTTTTTAAAAACATTTCCAGCTCTGGGGTATGTCAAAGGGAGATTATCACGGTATGTCACACTCCTCTCTTTCATGAAGCACAGTGCAAAAGAGCTAATGGGCGGGGGTTTGCCTTTTTACAAAGACAAATATGCCAGTATTTCAAAACTACTGAAGAAACATCAAAAAAACCCAGAACACTAACTACGTCAAGCCTGAAACTTTGATGTAAAACCAAACAGAAAGAAGTCAAATCAGGAGAGGTGCAGCATGACCCCAGTCTCCTTCTCCCCCCCCCACCTTTTTACATTTTCAGTAAGCAAGAAACTGTTTTGTTTTGTAGGTTTGTATCTCCTTGCAAGGCTGAACAGGTGATCGCAAACCCCATTTCAGCTCCAAAAGCCACTTTAATGAAAAGACTGTGGCTTTTAGTTGGTAAACCTCCCTTAAAAACTGTTTTCAAGGAATAAATATCACACAAAAATATCACGAGATGCAAAGCGTTAAGCAGTCTCTAACCAGTTATTTAATCCAAAACAAACAATGACGGCTTCGCTTATGGAAAGAAAGTAAGACTTCTTGACTTTCAGTGGAGAAGGAAATACGTTGTAGGATGAAAGTAATCTACTCGCATGCAAACAGATACACTTTCTTGATCAATAAGCAAAAAAAAAAAATCATCTCTGCATTTCTGAGACCAATCCCCTCTTTTTTTTAGTGCAGAATTTCAAAGGTATGCATACATAATGTAGTATTTGATGTTGTTTTAGTGCTGATGAGTAAAGCAATCAAATGCTGTTCACAGGAATTACGAAAACTCTGGATTTTTAATGATGTTGAACAGACAGCCAACAAACAAACATTCGCACAAACAACTTCATGACCACATTTTACCATAATCACAACGGGACCTTCCTCTAACGAAAGAAGCTACCACGAATTAGGGATATGTGCTGAGATGCACGGTTCGTTTTATCGTGTGCAGCACCATTTCACAGGGCACCAGGTTAATCCAGAGCACCGCCTGTTCTAAGCAGCATGATGCAAATATAAATTTACCTTTCAATCACTTCTGCGGGTTAATGACACTGAGTAATAGCACATTAGCAAAGTGCCACTCCAGACACCAGTCAGGCATGCCAAACAGATAATCTGACAAACAGTTCAGATTCATTTTCCATGAACAGAAACACCGTTCGGGCTTATTAACTAGCAAATCTGCATACAGTGCAGAGCAGAGCAGAGAGGCTCCATTAAAAGTAGCAATCTATCTCATTAATGTAATATATAATGGTATTTGGCCTCTTCTATTGTTGTAAAATCAAAAAAAAATATGCTTATGGTTTGTAATGTTGTAGTGTATTTGTACTAATTGCTTCATACACTCCGGTCAAGCTTTTGATGTAGAGGAATTCCGCCCCTAGTTTAAAGAGAAATTATGTTTTCAGTTACTATCACTTCCAAGAGTGCAGATAATTCAGGTAGCCTTCCCAAACTAATCTCTATACTCACTTCATTTTTCCTGTTTCTATTAAATGCTTCCCTTGCAAAAGCGGTGTATCTATATCTGGCTTTCACATCTGTTACTGCATCCCTGCTTTTACAGATGTTATTTGAGCACGCCGAGGAGTAGAGTTACAGGGGCTGATTGCTCACTTAGTCCAAAATCAATAGGAGATGAACAGGATTTGTCTTCTTATGTCCAACATATTGATAACCAAATTGGAAAAAGGGCAACTAAAAACGAAGAACAGTCCCCAAAATGTTCATTCAAAATTGTAAATAAAATAAATAAAATTACTTCAGTGCTTTCACAGCCTTTAAATACTGATCTTACCAGAAAGTTAAAAAACAGGAACCTTGCTAAAACAATATATTAGAAGCAAACTTCCCAGCAGGTTGATCCAAACTCAATTCTAACAGCAAGCACATGTACTGAAAACCCAATTAAAATCGTTCCCATACAGAGAGCAGAAACGATGCTGTGTTATTCATATGTCAGCTCAATTCATAATTTTTTTAACAGCTGGGATTCAGAAAACTATCTATAGACATTTCTTTTGTTGGCTAAATCTTAACCGTCTTCCTTTACCTAGCTTGTTACCTTCAGTTCTTTGCATCTTGATACAGTAGCACTGCTTTAATCTGATTTTTCCCAGGTAAAGATTACGGGGGGGGGGGGGCGGCTTTTT
>Ga0065711_1009736_pt1 | contig 14963 bp, 11 predicted proteins | sample Hoacrofraction12_FD_59098 | JGI IMG/M metagenome (GOLD analysis project Ga0065711, IMG submission 59098) | Hoatzin crop microbial communities from Cojedes, Venezuela - Epithelial fraction 12 v2 (version 2) | ecosystem: Host-associated > Birds > Digestive system > Esophagus > Crop | place... | reverse complement strand
AAAAAAAAAAAAAAAAAAAAAAAAAAGGGAAAATAGCTTATTACAAGTACAATTAAAGGAAGGTTGTCAACACAATCGGCGATTCCCAGAAAAAAGCGCAAGGATCATTGGAAACACAGGCGTTATCCCTAAGAAGAGGATTACTTGTGCAAACGAGGTCTCTACCAGAACAGCCCGTTACCTGAGAATTGTTACATGGACCATTTGTTTTCCCCCAGTATCGATATAAAGCACTGCAAAATAAAATTCTACTAAAAAAAAAAAATACAGTGGTTTGTACTGGGAGGGAAACTGATAAATGTTTATCTTAATTTTTGAACGCAATTAAAAAATGAATTATTTTCATGTGTCTTCATTTTGAAGTAAGCCAGATACTCACTGGCGTCCTCTATAATGCAATTTATGCAATTTCTTTTCCACTCGCACTGCATAACTGTAAGACTTTATCAGAGTTTAATTACCATCTGCTTTGAGGCAAAAATCAGGAGAAGGACGATAATAATCTTCCTGATTTAAATACTATGTTTGATCTAAAAAAGCATGGTCGATTTTGTGAAAGTTGCAGCTTTTGCTCATTTTAAGAATGAATTTTAATCAGCACCTTCATGGGAGAATTATTAACTTGATATTTTAAAGGCTTGATATTTTTACTGCCTATCTGAGCAGTCCCACAAAAAAAAAAATAAAAAAAAATCACTGGGATAGGTCTATAGACTACAAGAAAGATGACTTTTCTGTCTTAGAGACTGTTGCATTGGACTTCCATTTTGCATGCCCAAAATGTTAACTCCAAGCTGCAAAAGTATTTAAGGAGGAGTGAGATTCAGATCACAGGTTTCAACAGAACCTCTGTGGATCAAAGTAGGCATTTCTGGGAAACGCTGATAAAACTTTCTAACACACAGCAAAAAGGAGAAATAGGCACACCACTATGAAACTTTAAAACACCGATGAAATTTGCTGGCTTTTTCTAGTCTTTTATGATTTTATAGTACTAGACAATATAAAGAGAAATAAAACTTTGAAAACTGAAAAGCAGACTGGAATTCATGGTATTATGCTTTTGCAGTGTAGTTGTTATAGCAGGTGATATCACGTCTAAACTGTGGCTTTCATCTACAAATCTAAACACTCTGCAAAGTCAACCAAAAGGACAAGCGAACCTTTAATTCTAGTCGTTGTCTAAATCTTGCCTAGGATTTTTGGAACAAGTGAATATACATTATAGACAGCATAAAAAGAGATCAATAAAGAAATTTGGAACCTACCAATACTGGTAGCGGGTGTCATGCACAAAACTGACCCTGCGTGTCATGCAATGATAGGTGAAAAAAGTGGATAAAGGGAAGAAACAGGTTAGCCGTTTAGAGTTAACATTCAAAGTGAGATTCAAGCATAACCACAGAGAAGTCAGTTAGTTAAATGAAACTGTAAGGTCATTCATAGCTTTGCTTTAACACAAAAAAGGTGATTATGTTCTTACTAAACTCCCGCCTGAGTATACTGTGTGGCTTTTGGCACGTTTCTGTGTATATACAAGATACTTCATAAACTTTTTTGTATTTAGTACTTTTATCCTTTCACTCAGCACTTTTGCCCCAACAGGTTTTTGTGTATAGAAACATCTTTGGTTAAATATCACATTATTTGGGAATTTTAGAACTCGTTGCACAATTCAGACAGCTCAACGTTGCGCAGATCAACATCCCCCGACTTTCTGATGCGCAGCAGAGAAGCAAGTTAAAATGGAATTTGCTGATACTGTTCTGTGGGAGCTTTGCCAAATTTCACGGACTTGTTCTTCACACACCACCTGAGGTGGAGGGGTGCTTCTGACCAAAGCAAACGCTACTGTGACAACACCCCAAGCTAAACACCCCGAAGTGTGTAATGTCGCAGCAAAAGGCTCCCAGCGCACCTCAGAGATGCTCTGGAAGGACTGCTCACCTGCCATGCAGTTTAGGTTTGGTGCCTAGTCCACCTTTCACCTTTCTGGGAAGACCAAACGCAAAAAAAAAAGAATAGCATATTTTCAGTACGGTGCATACAGCAAGCTGGTGAAGGTGAGCAGGTAAGGAGACCAGTCCCAGACTCCTGCTTAACTATTACAGCAGCCCCTTGTCAGACCATCGCAGCAGCAGGGTAACTATGAATGACCTTACCCAAGAACAGTCCCCGGAGAATACACAAAGTTCCTCCTCTAGAGGCTATCGAAACACTAACAAACAGCAATGGGAAGAGAGAAAAGATCTGTTGTTTTTAAGACCATTCACCAAACAATAAGGAGAAGGTGACAAAGCAATCAAACTGATGTAAAACAAACAAAGTGCAGAACTTTGGAGGTAAGCCATGCTAAGTCAAGCCCCACACTTTTTATTAGGGGAGCAAGTGGTTAAGAAAGCAGAGAGGTTATATAAAACAATGAAGTTTTATATATATTCCAGCAGCAAAACTTGTCTTAAAATTTAACTTAACACACATACACACACAAGGAACACATTTGAAAATTAGACCAGTTCAGAAAATATCACATAATCATTTAAAATCCAACAGGTAATGTCACGCGTTGCTCCTCAGACCTGGGTGGCATGACAGTCCTCACACCCACCAAATCCAACCTTCCCAGGAAACACGGGAATATCAGATGCAGCATCTTTAAGGAAAAGCTCATGACACCCACCCACACAGAGGGGTTCCCCTGTCCTGACCTCCTCCCATACCCACTCCTCTCTCCAACACCCTTTCCAGGTGCTGATGGCGTGCACAAGGAGCAGGAGGCTCAGCACCGTGAGAAAGGTTCTCCGTGCTGGGCCTGGGCTTCATCTGCTCTGTTATCCCTCTGTTTCGTCTTTTTTTCATCCACTTGTTTTGGGGCTTGCCAACAACCTGGCCCCTAAGGTTTGGTTCCAAGATCCACCCTTCCTACCATCAGAAATTTGTAAGATAAAACTATAATTACAACCGTTAGCTGGAAAGAGGGATGGACGATACAAAGCACAAAGAATGAGCCACTTAAGGAAGGCATGAGCACTCCAAAAGTCTGGAAAATACCCAAATGCTATTTCACTGAAAAAGGTTTAAGCTACTGTATTTTCCATAGTTAATTTTAAATCCTTGGCAACTGCAAATAATAGTGATAAGCCCTGAAAGGGAGTGCTTAAGAGAAGGAATCATGTGTATCACACTGCAGATTCTCGGGGTTACAACCTAAAATTAATTTGTGGAAAATTCTGTATGTTTGTAAGCACAGGACAGTCTTCCATTCATGTCCAAATAGGCAGTCTCACAATTTATTTATTTTTTCAAACACTCCCATAAACGTCAGTATGTTTTCTGCCACAGATATTCTGGTGCATCAATGTGCTAAAAATACGGCATGCTATAACTTACTATTATAAATACAGGGGCAGGCTCCAAGGTTGTTACTCAGGCCTGATAGCAAAATTCCATGAAGTCAAAGCCATCTGTGTTTGTTTTTATCTTTAAAAACATATGGGAATGCTGATAGATCGGGAAATCATCATGCGTTGCGTTTCATTCCTTGTTTAACCGACATTATTTCTATAAACTAAAATAACGTCGCTGAAATGCCAAGCGCATTTGCAAACACGCAGCTTTAAACGACTCTGGGAGTTGACATTCGGTCACATTCTGACACTAAAATAAGTCATTTGTTCATTACAAATGAAATCACTGAAGTCGTTAGGCAGGATCTTCACCTTTGGGAAGTTTGGAGTGGGGGTGAGTGGCGCAATTTAGCGGGTTACGTTGTTATTGTTCACACCAGCACCTAGCGCATCCTTCCTCTCGCAGCGCTGGAGAGAAGCCCTGCCACCAGCCACGCTGCCGTTCAAGTTCAGTCTCTGAACACTCCTGATTTTTAAAGCGTTCCGAGCACCGAGATGCAAAGTACGCTCGCCCGTCTTCAGATCACCCCCATGAAGAACGACGTCCCTGGCCACCAGCCGCAAATGCTAGGAAAAGAACTGGTGGCGTTCCGAAATGAAACCCATGGAAATGCCTCCAAGCCCTGGCACGCGGCTACGGGGAGCAGCGCGTTCGGCCGGTGTTTCCATGCAGGTATCGACTGGGAGAAGATTATGGCTGGTGCTCCCCTCCTCGCCCCACTTGGGGAATAAACCCCACGGCTGCAAAACAGCACCTGAGGGAGCAGAGGATGCGCCTCGGCCGCAGCAGCTCCAGAGCGTGATGCTTTTCCCAGCATTTTCGGCAGCGGAACTTTGCCTTCTCATCTCCTAGGAGAGCGCTGCTGGCAGACAAAAGTCTAAAACGTAGCCAATTTAAGGTAGGGGAAAAAAAAAAAGGGGGGGGGCAAGCTCTGGACAACGATGAACAAGGCTACGCATGTGAAAAGCAGCCTAACGGCATGTCGAAATCGCCGCTCGGATTCCCGTACTTGGCAGGAGGAATTAAACTAACGTGTCAGTATCTGCGCAGACCTCACCTCGGGCAGGGCAGGGAGCGTAATGAAACCTTCCGCTAAGCGCAGCGGCCTGGCACGGAGGCTACCTCGGGGCCACCAAACTGGTTCAGCGCGGGTGCAACCTACCTGTCGGGATAAACGCCGCGTGCTGCTGCAACTGAGCGTTGGCAAGAGCCTGCTGATAGTGCAAGACACTGGGATTGAACACGGCACTGGCACCATTGCTTTTTTCAAGTGCTTGTCTCTTTGGTAAAGGGTGAAGAACACCAGGAGGAAAGGCCTGTAAATGAGAAAGTTAGTTAAAATCGTGCCGTTTTCAAGACGTTGCCTGTAACATATACATAGATACAAAAACTTGTTTTTTTTTTTAAAGCGGCTAAAGATGCCTCGCCATGCATATTAACTCAAAGCACAGCAATGTAAAATGAGTGAAATTTGGTTATTGATAGCAAAAGCGTGGTACTATTAACCTAAAACTGTAGCAGCACAACTACTGAAAAGAAAGGGCTTTAAAGCAACGAAAATGGCATTGCCTTTAAACAGGTTTTCAAATATCATAGGGAGAAAAAACCACTTGTGTTTCATTGCCAAGTATTTTCTTTTTTTTAATTTAAATATCATTTCCTATTATTATACAGATTAATGGATTACGTTAAGCGCTTTCAATTACAGAAGCAGTTTTATCTCAATTCGACTTTTCATGAGAGGATATTTAAAAAAATGAAACCATGTTAGGAACCAAACTAAATCGTCTGCGTTTATTACGTATGAGAATGAGATGGATAAATATAGAGTTTCCGGTAAATTAACGAGTATGTGAAATCAGTTCCGGTTGATGTTCGAAAGTAAAAGCGAGACAAATTTCATTAGTTGCTTCTCTGGAAAAAAACAAAAAACCAACAAAAACCCAAAAACCAAAAGCTACATGCAAAGCAAAAGGTGAAAGGTCAAAGTACCAGGTCTACAGTTGCTTCGAGAGGTCGCTTCATTGCTTTGGCAGTCGACTGAGTCTTTTAATAACAGGCAGCGAGCACATGATGGCAGTGGGCCAATGGGATTCAAGCGAATTAACATACAGGTAAACAGCAAGCAGAGGTGCATCATGGGAACGGCATTGCATTTGTGGATAGGTGAGAAGGAAAAAAATATTCTGAATGCAATATACAACATACAAAACACTAGGCATGCACAACAACAAAAATGTCTTCTAAAGAAATGAATATTACATTTCAAATTAGTACCGAAGCAAAAATGCATCTACTATACCTTAGTTAAAAGCATATAAGAGAGTAAAATATAGATGTTTGAAATTCAGGAAAGTTGAGTAAAACAGCAGCTTGCAGACACTATTAAGCATCGTATAAACACTTCACAGAGATGCAGAAAGATTTCAGGATACGCCCGTAAGAATTCCTGATAAGTTAGTTCAAGTCACATTGTAGAGTGGAGAAATGAATTTGGAAGGCTACGTTTTCCAATACAAAGCACTCGTGAAAGCTGCAACGCGTTGCAAGTGCTACCAGCATCAGTGCTTGCAAGGTGAGGGTCTTTTAATTCAGAGAACTTGTGTCATTCAACAGATTTGGGGATCAAAATGAGAGAGATTCTCCTTTTCCAATACAAAGCAGAATACGTAATATGTCTACTTATACTAACTTATCATTAATTCCTTTTTTTCCCCCTACATCTGGGTCATTTTTGTAGATTTTTTTTTTTCCTTGTAACTTACCACTTTACATTGAGAGGGAAAAAAGTCTTGCAGAATTTAAAAGATATTTTCTAAATTTTGCTACAACCTTCAGGAGCAGGGAGTAAAAATACTGCTCTCTCAGTTCACAAGCATATGAGTTATGATACTAGTCCAGCAGTATTAATTTTTTTAAAGAAAATATTTAGGCACAGTACATAGGCATATACATTTATGCATACTTCTGTAAAAAGATCAAACTCATGTCTGGTATGATTGCATTCTGTAAAAAATAGTACTTTCAAGTTTTATAGTGTAAATAATTCTTACAAACCTTTAAGAAAGGAAAGGAAGAATTATTTAGAAATCAGATTTTTTTCTCTTTTTTAAACATATGCTGGTATTTAGCTCTTTGTAGAACACGCAGATTATGTCTATCTTGACATCAGTATGTGGAAATAGGGAACAAAAGTAAAAAAAAAAAAAGTGGACAAGGCACGAAATGCCTACGGACAACTTATGGTCACAAGATTAGATCGTGCCAACAGGGTATTTTGCAGGATAGCCCTCATTTTGCTTATTCCTTGTTCCCGGCTCTGTTGCACCTATGCTGCTTGAGGCTTCCCAACGCCCTCCCCGTCTCTCCTCCAGCCCGTTTCTGGATTACACGCTCTGATCTACAGGATCTGCTCATCTGCCTGGGTCAAAGACGCAGATGTAACAAGAAAGACCTGGTGCAAAGCGAGGATCTGGAGACCCTTCTTGTGTCCAAGCAGGGTGCTGTGCAGCCAAGGTGTGGTACCACCCATGGGTACCCCCGTGTGTGGCATCGCTCCATCTGCACGGAGCACAGCCTCCGACCCACTCTGTATCCACCACAGACAGAAGTCTACACCGAGATGAAGCACTACGACTGAATTCAGCACTATGCAATGATGAAGTCAACAAATTAAAATCAACGTTGTTAAGAGTAAAGCGTTTCAGTTAATTACCTGTAGTATCCAAATGTAGATCTTGTCTGATCCCACTTGTCAACTTACTATCTCTGTGTTTATGCTTGCCTTTCTCCACTTCTCCGTGCTCTTCTTAACCTCACCTCCCTATTTTGAAGCTTTTTGCTGGCTTTCCCCTCATCTTCCACAGCAAATTCAGTCTCACACTTGTCCCACCCTGAAGGCTTTAACTTTGTGTGCTTCTAGACCTACTCATCAACCTTGTCTTCATATAGTCTCCTCCTCTTTTCAGGCTTTCAGACCAACTGTCCATTTTTCTCTCCCATCTTCATCTTTTCTTTCATTTTGCCCTGATAGTAAAACCTCCTTTGCCTCTTTCTGTTCCATCAGGTTGTCTCCTGCTCAACATCTGATTTCCTACTTAACTAACAACAACAAAAATCAACAGCTATAAACTGGAGAGGAAAAGGCTATGGAAAGGAAATAAAGGTAACAATAAAAATGATCAAACATACTGAGGCATAGTATTTGTCTGCTGTGTGTCACATCGTTATGCTACAATGTCTCCTGGAACACAAGCAAGATCCACACAGTGGAGGCCTGCACAGATGTGCAAGAAGCTCCTGACTAAACTGAAATACAAGAAGGGAAGCAAAGAGGTGGAAGCAGGGACAGATGGCCCAGGAGGAACAGGGACACAGGCTGAGCATGCAGCAATGGGTCAGGAGAGCCAAAGACCACCTGGAGCTGAATCTGGCAAGGGATGAGAAGGACAAGAAGGGCTTCTCCAAGTTTATCAGCAACACAAGAAAGACTAGGGAAAATGTGGGCCCGCTGGTGAATGGGGCAGGCGACCAGGTGACACAGGACACTGAGAAGGCTCTCGTGAGACCCCACCTGGAGTCCTGTGTCCAGCTCTGGAGCCCTCAGCACAAGAAGGACATGGAGCAGTTGGAGCAGATCCAGAGGAGGCCACAAAAATAGAGGGCTGAGCTCAAATGCATTACCCCTTGTTCTACCACTGCAAATCCTGAGAGAGCTGGGGATGTTCAGCCTGGAGAAGAGAAGTCTCCGGGGAGACCCTATAGCAGCCTTCCAGTACCTGAAGTGGGCCTACAAAAAACCTGGAGAGGGACTTTATATTAGGGTTTGCAGTGATAGGACAAGGGGTAATGGTTTTAAACTAAAAGAGGTGAATTTAGACTGGATACAAGGAAGAAATATTTTACAATGAGGATGGTGAAACACTGGCACAGGTTGCCCAGAGAGGTGACAGATGCCCCATACCTGGAAACATTCAAGGTCAGGTGAGACAGGGCTCTGAGCAACCTGGTCTAGTTGAAGATGTCCCTGCTCTGCTTATTGCAGGGGGGTTGGGCTAGATGACCTCTCAAGGTCCCTTCCAACCCTAACTATTCTATGATTCTAAGGCTGAAGTACTGAACACCTTCTCCACCTCAGTCTGTACTGGTCAGACTGTCCTTCAGGCCAGTGGGAGATCAGTGGGAAAGTCTGAAGTGAAGATTTACCGGAGGAGGAGGAGGAGGATCAGGCTAGGGAACATTTAAACAAACTGGATGTACACAAACCCACAGGACCTGACAGGATGCACCGACAGATGCTGAGGGGGCTGGCTGATGTCACCGCAAGGCCACTATTAATTATCTTTGAAAGGTCAATGCGACTGGGGGAAGTTTCTGAAGATTGGAAGAAAGTAAATGACACTCCTATCTTCAAAAAGGGCAGGAAGGAAGGTCAGAGGAATGACTGGTCAACCTCATTTCACTCCCTTGGAAAGCAACCAAGCAAATTCTTCTGAAAACCATCTCCAAACACACGAAAACCAAGAAGGTGATGGGAAGTAGTCAGCATAGATTTATGAAGGGGAAAATGTGCTTAACCAATCTGACAGCCTTCTACGATGAGACTGGCTTGGTGGGTGAGGGGAGAGCAACGGATGTTGTTTCTCTTGACTTCAGAAAGGTTTTCAACACTGTCTCCCATTTCATCCTCACAGACAAACTTACTTAGTATGGGCTAAATAAGTGGGAACAGTAATGTGGATTGAAAATGGGCTCAACTGCGAAGCTTGAAGGGTTCTGACCAGCAACACAAAGTCCAGCTGGAGGCCAGTCATGAGTGGTGTAAAACTCTGAGGAGTGGCTGACACACAGATGCACTGCCACTCAGAGGGACCTGGAAAGGCTGGAGAAATGGGCACAGACAAACCTCACCAAGTTCAACAGAGGGAAATACCAAGCCCTGCACCTGGTGAGGAACAACCCCAGGCATCAGTACATGCTAGTGGCTACCCAGCTGGAAAGCAGCTTGGCAGAAAAGGCCTTCGAGGTCCTGGTGGACACCAAGCTGAACGTGCGCCAGCTATGCACCCTCACAGCAAAGGCAGCTGACAGCATCCTGGGCTGCATTTGGAAAAGCATCACCAGCAGGTCGAGGGAGGTGATCCTTCCCCCCTACTCAACACTGGTGAGGCCACATATGGAGTGCTGTGTCCACGTCTGGGCACCCCAGTGCAAGACAGACATCGACATACTAGAAAATCGTCCCACACACGGCCCCAAGGATGATGACGGGACTGGAGCACTTCTCAGATGAGGAAAGGCTGAGAGAACTGGGACTGTTCAGCCTAGCGAAGAGAAGATGCAGGGGGATCTCGTTAGTGTATATAAATACCTGATGGGAGAGTACAGATGGAGCCAGACTCTTCTCAGCGGTTCCCTGTGACAGGACAAGATGCAATGGGAACAAATTTAAATACAAGAAATTCCATTTAAATGTAAGGTTTTGGGTTTTCTACAGTAAGCATCATTTAACCATGGAGCAGGCTGACAAGAAAAGTTGTGAAGTTTCCATGCTCGGAAACTTTCAAAAGCCAACTAGGCAGGTCCTGGGCAATCTGCTTTAGCTCACCTTGCTTGAGCAGGGGGGTAGGTCCCTTCCAACATCAACTACAAATTCACATTTTAATTTAGGCCATACATTCTTCAGTGACTTTACAGTCTCGGATGCACCACATGAGTATCTGGAGCTCCCCGAGTACAACCATAGATGACTCTGCCTTCTAACGCACTTCACATTTAAGCTGTACATGGTCTACAGCCTCTTTGACAGTGTCTTTCCGCTTTCTTTTTACTTCAAATGACGGGGTCACCTAAGACACCCAAGTAAAAATTCCTAAACTTAAGTGTATAGAAATATACACAGGGCATTTTCTGCAAGGTCCCAGACTGCAGAATTCATTCGCCTTCAGTGATCTTACAAGCTTCGCCCACAGTGCTCTAAGCCTATCCACAACGCTCACCTATAGGAGCATTCTCTGGACCAGAGCAGTGCAGCCAGCTCCCCCAGCAAGGACAACCTCTTGGACACAATTTCAACCTGCAAGTGAACTCTGTAGGTAAGCATCTGCATTCTGCTTTACTTTTGCTCTCTAGATCCAACCGAATATTCTTGGTCATTCTTGGGTGGCCTTGCAGGCATGTGTCTTTTCTACCACTTTGTTGTTGTTATTGCCATTCTGGTGATTTTTCATTTACTCTATCTGATTGTTTCAAATACGTACTAAGCAAAAAGTAGTTGGATTGTAAAGAATCTTTTCTGTTTGGTAGTCTAAAGATGCCGTTAAAAAATTTCATATATATTTTTCTGCAAAAAGTTACCCTGAATTACAGGTCCCTGCCATTTTCTCCCGTGGTATTAGAACGCTAACATTTCAATTCTGTGTTTCCAAAGATGCTTCATCTTGATTTCAGGTTAATGAAATTCCAATTGCGGCTTATTTAAAATCACAGGATATATATCCAACCATTACTGAAGCACAGAAAAATGAATCCCCTGTCTCCTTTCTTCTTTAGTATACTGCCTAGAAACATTACATTCTCTAAATGGACAATAAATACTGCACAACAGAAGCTAGTCAGAATAAGAAAAACAATCTCCTTTGCTTTAATTTCCAGACGTATTCAATTTCTGCGAGCACAGGAAAGTTTAACTAAAAAAAATTCAGTTTGAAACAGGAACTGGGGATACTATAAGAGAAAGAATATCAAAACTTTAGAAATGTTCTTCTGTTTGGAGGTTTACTTTCTTGCATAACTTACCCTTTGTCCCTCAAAATTCTCGTCTTTGCCAGTGTGCTAAATACAATAGCTTGGGGTAGTTATACACTGTACTGTATTGTGTTTCTGGTAGGCTTTTTACCCAAGAGAAGAACTGTATTGTCTATAACTATTGTATGCACTGCTCACAAGTCCACAAACCACATCTGCTTAATTATTCGTCCACTGCCAGCAATGAGGACAACGATTCTTTGATTTGAGGCCAGCAATTTCATCTCCCAAGTCAGATCCTACATGCTCGATTTATTTAACTTTATCAACACCACTCTATTTAAATTTGTCAACTTTCCTGGTAGTGACCATAAGAGAGATCCGGTACTGGTAAATGGATGGGCCGACTCTGAACAGTTTTCAGTAAGAGCTTAAAACATCTGAAAATAGAAAGCCCTCAATCTCTTTTCTTCTGATTATAGTTACTATGCTTTTTTTTTTTCACTGATTCCCGTTTTAGTTTATTACTTTTAAACCCCACAATGCAAGTAACTTGCCCATGACAGTGGGAGAGGCAAGAAAAGTCTCTAGGTGTGAGATTCATCTAACCAAAGTTCAAAAACATACAGTCAACACTTTTCAGTCAGCGGGGACAGACGTGTGTCTACAGAGGGCAGTTCTTTCTCGTTCTCAGACAGGCACCAATGGTAGATGAGATGGATGTACTGGTTTTTCTCCACAACATATAAAGTGAGACCAAGGCGGCTAGGCTAGGCTCAGATACCCAACTGTCTGACATCTAAGGGGGGGTGAGTTGAACCTTAATACAGGTTTCTTTTCTGCTACCCATCTCTGAGGCAAAAGCTCTCTCTTTGCTTTTCTTCCTAATTTCCACATGTGGATCTGTCATCAAAGAGCTAAACCAGCACATGTGCCCCTGTTTTCCAGGGGACATTGAAGCTTGCCAGTTTTGTTTCTGTTTGGAAATACTAGGGGCAAATTTAACACATAATCAAGGCAGAGAACAGAAGTGGTATAGAGTGTCATTTGCTTCACTGTCTTGGATAGAAACACAGCATTAAAATAAGGGCATAAAGAAAAAAAGTGCTTCCTCCCATCAAGCAATAGTAATAATTTTATAAATTCTTATCTTTTACAAAAAAAAAAAAAAAGAAAGAAAAAGGAGGCAAAAGAGAAAAGAAAGTATAAGCAAACAGCATTAAATCGAAGCAAAATAGGCATCAAAGAGCTTCTGTCAAAAAAAGGCAGCCATATATGCCAGCACTTACCATCACAGTCGCAGCTGCCGCAGCTGCCTGGGCTGCCACCGCAGCCTGGTTGGCTTGGTGTTGCGCCGCTTTGATTTTGGCCTGCAAATGTGCAGGAGGGTGAAAATACTTGCATTTCTCCCTCATGCAACGACCTTTTATGTAATCCATACACACGGTTACGGTGTTGTCGTTTGTGTCAATCATTGTGCTGTCTGCCGGGTGCGCGAAGCGGCAATCAGTCTCTCCACGCGCGCAGTTTCCCCGCTGGAACTCCCTGCACACCTACGTGCAAAACAACACGCGTTGCACGGGATGAGCTCGGCACAACACCAAGGGGCAGGGGCAGCCCTGCGCCCCTGACAGGCAGACCTGGCCCCTTCCCCGCTTAGTTCAAGTCTTTCAGCAAATTCAATTTAATAAACCCTTCATCTTATAGAATCATAGAATCATTAAGGTTGGAAAAGACCTCTAAGATCACAAAGTCCAACCGTCAAACCAACACCACCGTTCCTGCTAAACCGTGTCCTGAACTGCCACATCTACAAGTTTTATGAACACCTCCCGGGATGGTGACTCCACCACTTCCCTGGGCAGCCTGTTCCAATGCCTGATCTTCTTCTGGGGGAGGGAAATGTATCTCTTTTACCCTTACGTGCTTGGCTCCTCAGGTAGCTCTGCGGTATGGCGGCTAAACAAACTTGACATGCCATGTTAGCATTCCCAAATGTCTTCCCTTTTTCCTGTCTAGAAAACACCTGGGAAGGATACTTAATGAAGTAACTGCCCCTGCAAAACTAGCTGGCAACCACAAAATATTCAGCCCCTTTCTGACTGTGCTTTATATCCTTGCAGCACCACTGGTGGGGAAGGAGTTCCTCCTGCCGAGACCCGGGGAAGACATGTGTCAGATGCTCTGTATTTTTTATGGAGTCCACAAACAAAACGGAGAGCCTCCTTAAAAATAATTTCCAAAACCAGGCAGAATGAACACGCTGGTTTTCCTAAGAAGAAACGTGCTCTAGACACTAGTGCTTAGGCTTTTGGGAAAGGAGACTCACTGCCGCAAGAGCCGTTTGGTCTTCTTGTGTAGTTGGACCACAGGTTCCACAGAGCCCACCCGTGTGGAGGTCCATCAGCACCAGGAGGCTCTGCACACAGCTGGGGGGTTGCCCCTTCAGCCTGCTGCAGGGTTCGTAATGTTTGACGTCTCCATTTGTAGCTCAAGCCTGAAGGGCTATACCATTCCCCTAATATTGATCCATAAGGCTACAAAATTCCCCCAATATCAGTGTGTAAAAACCGGGGCGGAGTTAATGCCACAATAAAAATGTGCTTGTTAGATATTTCATCAAGGCATACCTCTACATGCATGTATACCTGTGGTGTTTTGGGGGAAAGGAACTTCACGAAAGATGAAAATGCATGTTGATGTCTGTATATTAAATTTGAGCGAACGCACTGCCTTGAAAACAACAGTGCTTAATTACCACTGCCTGCAAGTGTAGAAATCCTCCCTGGTTACCAGGTCTTTATCTGTAGCAACTAAATTTAAGCATCATTTCTAAAACAACAGAGCTTTTCCCTCCAGGATCTTTCACACAGCCTAAAACAGGATTATATTTCTAGTCCCGGCGGTGTCTACGGTACCTCCAGTTTATCAGTCCTGAGGAGTTTCTGGGTAGCAGTTGAACCGGGGACTGAAACCGGTGGACTTCCAGGAACAATGACCGGTGGCGTGGGTAGGATCTCAGTCGGGACTAAGCCAACTCCCGGTGTTACTGGCGTTAGGTAAGGAGCAAAGCTAATAGCCGTGTTGGTTCCTATTGTGGGACCCACTGGAAATGTGGGCTGCAAAATGAAAACACAGACCAAGATGAAGAAAAACAACCCCTTAATCAAGAGCTTACTAGATGTCTTTTGCATGTTCTTCCTGGCACCGATTCATTTTCTTAATGAAAGAATGTCCAACAGCTGGCAAAACACACAGCGCACTCTCTTCTTTTAATCACGTAACACATTCCAGCAGCACACGAGACGCCGCCTCTGTAGCTCTATGACTGTAACAGAGGCTGCCGAGGCAAAGGCAGGCGTACGTTGAACCTGAATCTCTGTGGAGGTCCCAGCTTACACTGCAGGCTTATTTACACATTCAAAAGTAGAAATAACTTAGACTTTATTGCTTTTTCTCAATACCTGTTTTCCTTGGGAAAACAGGCTGTTTTTCAGAGTACCAGATTTCAGAGGTGAAGTGTTATTAAATATATTAAAGTCATATTTCTAATAAGAGTATATATAACGAGCTCTTTGGCATGTAACTTCCATCTGTTTGCATGCTGTATTTTGCCACCTCCTGCAATTATATGTTACTATGGCTCACACATCGAAAAACCTCACCTTTGCAGATGTTTGTGTGCTCAGCTGTCACCAGTGGCAAGCAGAATAAATATTATAATCTCAGCTGGACACAATATTTAGAAAGGGATTATTCAGGCTTAGCTACAGTTCATCTTGCAAAAAAAAAAAAAAAAATGATTTGAA
>Ga0065711_1043058_pt1 | contig 14964 bp, 13 predicted proteins | sample Hoacrofraction12_FD_59098 | JGI IMG/M metagenome (GOLD analysis project Ga0065711, IMG submission 59098) | Hoatzin crop microbial communities from Cojedes, Venezuela - Epithelial fraction 12 v2 (version 2) | ecosystem: Host-associated > Birds > Digestive system > Esophagus > Crop | place... | reverse complement strand
AGGATGGTGGGGGATGAGCTATTTATATAGATTTGGGCCTTAGAAGTTATGAAATTGGCTTAAAAATCATGTCATTTAAAATAATGGGGGAGGGAGCGTGTGCCTTATTTCAGAGCCTGTAAGATCTTTTACAGGTTCTTTTACAGAAGTGAAGACAGCTGAAAACACTTTGGTTTGGTTCATCTGTCGTCGTGTGTGTCGTGTCTGTCCCCCCCCCGATTTTGCACCATCTTGTGACTTTCTGATAGAAACACCTAGAATCCCAACATGCTAAAAATGCCATGAATCAGCAATGTTAAAGCCAGATTCTGGAGGTTATGATAAAGCTGTAATCTGTCAAGTTTCTTTCAAACTCTTGTTTGTGGTGTGTTTAGTATTGCCCTGGAGAGTCTTTTGCAAGGAAAACACAGCAGTTAGAGAAATCCTCTTCTGTACAGTGCAAGTGTCAGCATTTGTGCTCGCTGGGTGTGATTATGAAGAGAAGAAGGACCCTGTGGAGGATGCCAGCCCTTTTCCACGGGCTGGAGCTTTGAAGCTGGTGTATCTGGCTTCCTTTTGTGGGGCAAGCAATGGTGGATTTTCCCACCACCAGCATGCTGGAGGGCTGGTTGCTGTTTTTCAGCAGGATTTGGTATATTGTGCAGCTCTGAAAGGTGAGATCGCTGCTGTCAATTCATCATCAGGAGAATGGATGGAGTCAATTAAAAGGTGCCTTTTCCTTTGTGCACAGCCTTTGGATAGGGCCTTCAGCAGTTTGGACCTCATTTTCTAGCTGTGCGCTTTTTGCTGTAAGAGAGTTTGCATGTTATTTGTGGTTGCATTTCACATTCAGGTATTCATTTTCGATTGCTATTTTTGTGTTTTTTTCCCTGCTTCGTTCTCTCTTTTCTTATTTGCGTCATCTAGAAATGGAACCGTTCATAAACATCTGTCTGAAGAATGCGGGCAGGGGCAAGTGCTTTAAATCATTGTTGGCTCTGTGCTGAAACTGCAGTTACATTTCGGGAAAGAAAGAAGTTGCAGCCTTATTTGAAGCAAGATTTTAGTTTGTAAACCGTTTGCTATTTTTGGTGTGGCAAATATGAGGGCTTCCTGTGTGAAACCTATAGAGCAAAAGATCACAGGAGACCTGGAGCAGTGACTCAGGTCACAGCAGGCCTGTTTGCATGACACCTGTGTCATCAAAATAGCCTTGCTTTGGCATGCTCAGATGAGAATTTCTTTTCCTTTAGATGGTAGATCTGTTCAAAGGCATACTTGATCATGAATAATTTGGAGGAAAACAATTTTCCATCCTTCTGAGAATATCGTGCATCTCCTTCTCCTTGTTGCTTCTGAACTCTTCACAACATCAACATCTGATGTTTGGCACGTTGTCAATTTTTGTTGCTGGAGTCTGCTCAGAAATTGTTTCTCCCTGTTCCCTTCTACTTCAGGCATGTTAAGTCAGATAAATTCATACACTGATGTTTAATCACTGAGCACTAATCACCCTTGTGCAATATTTATCAGCAGCCTTTTTGTATATGATGATCAGAACGAGTAATAGCTTGCTAGTAAACACTGAGGAGTGGGAGGGTAAAGATGGTGAGTTAGCCCAAAGTTGAAGTTGATACAGCTTTGCTGATACCCTGATGTTTCTAGACTCCATCAGACAGCGTTATCCTCTCTTTTTTCCCCCTCCCCTGCTCCAAAGCCTGTTTTTCTTCTTGTTCTCATGTTCAAGACAAGCAGTAATCCTTCCTTTCTGTGGATGGAGTGGCTATCGACAGGGGCCCCAGTTCCCGTTCTCTGGGCTGCTGAGGTTGCCCATGGTCTCATTTTCCCAAGGAGCCCGTCACTTCTCCTCCTCCTCCTCTTCCTCCCGGCACACGCGAAGCACAGCAGGCTTCCCATGGAGCCCTGTGTTGTGGGGGCTGCCTGTGAACGTCTTACCTGAGCACGCACCTCAGAACAACTGCTGACGAGATTATTCGGTTAAAAAGAGACTGGGAAAAACCCAGGTAGGCAGGGCTGCGGTGTCGGGGCTGAAAGCTTTTTTTCCCCAACCCTTCCTCCCACTCTTTCCTTACTGGGTAGAAGACCCGGTCTGTGCCTGAACTTGCTGTTCTGAATAACCTCTGCTGTGCGCACGGCGACTGCTGCTCGCGTCCTCTTTGCTGCCAGCTGAGCTGAAAGAGCGCCCTGAAGACCGACAGTTCTATTTCTGCTGCAGTTGTCTCAATGAGTTTGCAGGCTGGCTCTGTGCTGCTGCCTCTGTCACATGCCTTTCGATTCTCTTCTGTGAATTTGAGGAAACTCGCTTTTCCTTGGCTTTTTGTATGAAATAGCAAAATCTCTGAGGAATTTGGAATCGCATCTGGAAAAATGAAGTGGACTTTGAACAGAGGAAGAATCTATACTGAGTCAAGATCCTTAAGTATTCGGACTTTGATTAATGCTCTGCTAATGCAGAACTAGTCTGCCTGGGAAAAACATGAATAAACCTGTGAATCCTATTCTTGCCAAGCTGTAGGTTTTGATCAGGGACTTGCTAGCTTCCTTGGAAAACGTCTAGGTTTAAATATTCATTTTTTTTTTCTTTAAATCCATACACACCAGTGAAGTGTACATCTTACTTCTCTAATCACTTTGCCATGTTTAATAAACTACCTGCACACTTTCAAATCTGTTTTACTGGTGGAGGTGCACAGGGAAGCTGAAATGCAGTATTAATTAGCCACTCTAAAACACACTTGATTGAGTGGCTTGTGCTGCCGAAGTTCCTCATGCCAAGCTCTGTTGCATCTGCTGCTTTTAGTGTTTTACCAGTTGCAACCCCTGTAGCCATCCTTGTAAAAATACAGGCATCTAAAAAACCCAAGGCAATGAATTGTAATTGTCAAATCTATTTTTGAGGTGCTGCATGGAGAGAAAAAAAAGGGGGGGATCCTGCAATTTTAAGGATTCTGGCTGTGAATAAAACTTTGAAGGCTAAGCAACTTCATCTCTTCTTACCTTTTTCACAAGCCTATGCTTCTACAGCGGACTTAAAATAAAAATAGGAGGAAATGTAAGCACATCCCAATTAATTGCTCCCACAATGAGAAGTTCCTGTATTGTTCCTTTTAACTTCCTCCACCTTGAGGGTGACTTGGATGACACCCAGCCACGTGGCTTTCTGTCTCCCACTGCCACCATGTCCTTCTGCTGAGGACAATTTCTCACCTGCTTCCCCATCCCCGACCTTTGCTTCTAGGATGCTGGTCCCCATGGGCTGGGCGCAGGCCAGTACTGTGAGCCCGTGGGGCGGCCGAGGGGACCGCGCTTGCTGCTGCGTGGCCCAGCAGGAGGACACGCTACCATGCCTGACCCGCTGGCCACCACGACTCCTGCCTGCGGCGACGCTGCAGCCCAGCCGCCTCCTGCCACCAGCCAGCTGCGGCGTCTCGCCCGCCGCAGCGGGAAGAGCCCTCACGCTCTTGTGAGCTGGTGGGCTGTGGGGCGGCTGCCGGAGGAGACCGAGGGTACAGCCAGGGTGGGGAGAAGGTGCACATAGGTGACCTGCGATGTGGTAGTGGGTGGAGGCAGGCAGGCGGCTCTGCAGCCCGCTCCCCGTCTCTGCTCGCGTGTGTAATTCCCCTGCAGTCTGGAGGTCAGAGCCTCCCCACGCCAGAAGGCTTTGATGCAGTGGAGCTGTGTTTCTCGCTCTCCTGGGAAGGTGTTTATGGCCGGCTCTCCAGAAGATGTGGGGAGAGGTTAGTGCTGAAGATGGCGGTGCTCTTCCTCCACAGCCAGACCCAGCACGGGCTTGCTGCTCCCTATCTGGCCGTGTGTAGGTCTCAGTGCTGTGACCGTCAGGTGGGATTCCTTGCTTGCTTTGTATTACAATAAAAGCACGATGCCAAATCCCAGGAGGTGAGGAAAGCCCTCTCCGCCAGGTGTGGCCGGTTGAGTCCCACCAGGGCACCCAGTGTCTAAGAGGGGGTGTGCTTGCTGGAGCGGCTGGGTTCCAACCTCCCTGCAGCAGGTTTGCTCCTGGAGCCGAACTGGTCCTGCCCTGGTTCGCCTGCATAGCAGACCAATTAATTTCTCTGGCTCATTTAGGAGGCGATGCTCCAGAGCCTTGTGAGAGTACCTGGCGATGGGGAGGGAGGGGGGTTGGTGCAGGCTGCTTGCACAGGTACCAGGTCATAGTGAAGTCTCAGGTTTTTCGGAGTCTGTGAGGTTTTGGCTTGTGACATCTGGGCTGTTGTTGATTCGCGTTGTTTGAGTGGGGTAGAGGCTTCAAATGCAGTCAAGAAGTTGCTGTCGTTGTGGAGAGGATGTATGCAGTGGGGCTGGGGGGTGTGTGTGTTTTTGTTTGCTTTCTGGGGTTTCATTCAGCCGTGAGAAAGAGGAGAGGGAAAGAGAAATGATAGAAAAAAAATAAGTATCTCTGAGCTTAGTGTAGAAATGTGACACAAGCGTAGTAGAGTATGTGTGTGTAAGTGGTGGACATAATTGGGGCGTGGGTAGATGTGGGGTGACAGCGAGGTCTCTTGCAGGAGGACAGTTTTTCTTCAGCGCATGCCTGCTGCAGGTGACGGGGATGTGTTGAGGCTGCCGAGCGGGGCTCAGGACAGAGCACAGCTTTGTTTCCCTGAAGAGCCCAGGAACCCTTGGAAACCCCACATCCAGGCAGCCTCTCAAATCGTTTATCAAAGTGCCTGTTTTTCCCCCTCAATTCGTCGTGCGAACTGATACTAAATACTTAGCAAGGAAAAACCCTACATTAAATAAACAGTTATAGGGGGAAATGGTGCAAATCCATTAGCTTTTGTCAGGTCTTCCTTATTTCTATTTTTATTTGTCACTGCTAATGGATTTAGTGCAACCTACTCCCTCCCGCCCATCTCTAGTAGCTGTTAACCCCTTCCCCTGGAAATTCACTCGCTGGCTTATTTCATCATTATTGCTCTAGTACGCAAAAAATGACCTGCAAACCTCTAGCACAGATACAAGTGTTAAATAATTTTTTGAACATCTGTTGGGTGAAGGGTTGTGTTTTAGAATTGTCGCTAGGTTTTCATGCATGATGTAACTATATATTTGTAAGGAAAGGCAATTTGTATCTTTTCCAGTTGTGTAATTTAGATAACATGAAGAATATCAGATGACCAGTGGATACTGAAATGAGTGCCCCTCTGACACGGAATTAGCACACCCCACTAAATGGGCTATTGGTCTGGAGTCTCAGGGATTTTTTTTTTCTTTTGCCTTAGACTTTATAGGTGACCTTGAGCACTTAACTTCTTTTTTGTTCTTTTGTTTCTGTGTCTCCTCAATTTTCTTCTCAGTAGAGTAGAGATAATTACACTTTCCATGTATACACAGAAATTCTATAGGCTGAAACAGCCTTATTAATGCGACTCGCTACCTAATCTCCCTCAAGTATGCCGTGTGATGGCCCGTCACACTGACAGGCTTGCTTCTGGGCTCTCCTGCCTTCCCAGCCCTGTCTCACTGCGTCTGTTTGATCTTGTACTTTGTTCCTCCCTAGCAGTGTCACAGCCTGTCTCCTGCAGCACCTGGACTTCGCCTAGCCCGGAGAGGCTTTGGGGCACGGCTGGGGTTGCTAGGCACTACCATGGAACAACATATGAGTGCTTTGTATAGGAGCGAGGCATTGTTTCAGGGCAGTTAATGACACTGCTTTCTTCAGTTGCTTGCAGGATTTCCATATGGCAGTCTGATAGCTTTGTAGGGTGGTTTGCGTATAAACTCAGCAAGGAGACGCTTAACAGGCTGAACGTGACTCTTGGAGTTGACTGAGGTAATGCAACACCTCCTGAGCCTGTTGGAGGAGTCGCTTTATGATGAGCAGTGGGAAGCTAATGTAGGCTGTAGGCAATAGCGTTGCGCAAGCTCACCTTTTCTGAAGGACGTATAGGTGCTGGTATGCTGGAGGAGAAGTGGAGGAGCAGAGGACCAGCTGTACACGTAGTGTCATCTGGCAGTGGGTCACTATGACTGAAATAACAATAGAGAATTGTTCGCGACCCGGCATTGAAGCGACCCTGATGGGATCAGGAGCCTGGACGCTGAGGACATGTCTTGGGCTGGTGGTGTCTGGCAGTAGTTCGCACTTGCTGGGTGTCTGGGTCATGCACTAGAAGACATTTCTGACTTCTCTGGACTCATGAGGGGGACTGCTGAGGTAAAAAATTGCTTGAAACTCCTGAATGCCTTCATTTGCGTAAAACCCAAAGTGTCCACGCAGTCGCTCCAGTGCTGTCTCGCAGCTGTTGCTGTGAGATGTTCCCCAGTGTTTCTTTGCTCTGCGTGGGGCAGGTGGACCAGGCCACAGGACCTATGCCTGTGAGTCTGCTTTGGGGGTGCTCTTCGGGGGTTTGTGTGGGGGCCAGCCTCTGAAGGCACTGCTGGAGGAGCAGGGCCCTCTTCACACAGCGGGCCCTTCGTTCTGATAGCAGGTACAAGTCCAAAGGTACAAAGAAGACTTCTAGTACGTCTTGTGCTGATGAGATGGGAACTCCTTTAACATTGGAAGACCTCTGTTGCAGCATCTTGCACTGTCATCTTGCCTGTGAAATAGGTTTGGGGTTTCTTTTGACTGTGGAGTACAACAACCTTTCCTTTTCTCCAGCTGTTACTCCACAGCGCTGGTCTGGCCTCGTTATTCCCATAGCATTGTTTGTTTGCATGCTTGGCTTCCCGTCTGGGGCTTTCTGTTTTATTTTATTCTGAGGCTAAGTAGCCTTTTTCCACTATGATCATACTTCTCATTCTCAGTGAACTTACTTACACCCCATCTCTCCAGTCGGAAAGACAGTGCCCATTTTGTAACTGGAAGGACATGAGAGGCTTGGAGATGGTTAACGCCCCTGCGTGACTTGGGGCAGAATTAGGCCACTTTCCTAAAGGCAGACCAGGGGTTTAGAAGGTTGGTGGCCGTGTTGGTATCTGGGGTAGCTCATTGAGCAAGTGGGCTGAAATACTGAGAGATGAGCATGAAAGCAGAGGCTTGGACTTGTGTGATTTGAACTAATGGATGTTTTTACTTGGAGAAAAATAAGATTTAAAAAGCCTCAAGCTTTTGTTTTCTTGAGAAAAACTGGTGATTTCTTGATGCAAATGGCTTACTTGGGTTGAATGCTAGACTCCAGCAAGCCGCCCCATCAGACCTTTAATTTCATGCATTAAATAAGCATATATTTATTGTCATGTAGTTGTGTTTTAGCTAGTCAGAGCTCTTTCTCAGCTTTGGGCTTGAACTGAGCTGTGACTGCTAGTTTACTGAAAAATGAGTTGAAAACATGTAGAAGTGGGTGTGAGAGTTTTGTTATGCTGCACGACAATACTATTTTAGTTTTCTTTTGGTGTCATGCTGTCACATAACATTGCCAAACTTTCCTTGGGAGGGTAGAGGAAGTTTCTAACTCTTTTGAGTTCATCAGTAAGGGGGATTTTGTGTGATGGTTTCTGAAAATTAAATGCTTACCCTACAGTTGTTACTGTCATTAAAATTGCTGTTAAGGTGTACAGTGCAATCCTTTAAAACTGGCCCTATAGAATTTCACTGGTCTGTGCTGGGAATGTTGGAAGAGAACGAAGAAAATCTACACTTAAACTGCATGAATAGTTATTTGTAATTTTCATGTGAGATTACAGTGGATCTAAGGAATGTGTCTTATAATAATAGCAATCGTTGGCAGTGACTTTGTTTTTCTTTCTTTAAGAATTCCTTAGCAGTTGTTTTTTTTTTTTTTAAACGGGTTGACCTCAGATGATTCAAATGCTCTCTTTGTGTCTTTCTGTGAATTACTTCATACGTTTAAAAAGAAGTAACTAGAGAACCCACCAGCTTCATCTGTGAGGTACATAGCTGTTAAAGAGGATAAAGGTTTACTGTTACCTGTGACCACTCATAAAAACTGCTTAAAACTGAAGAACCGACATAGGCGAGCAGAGCAAGTGACGTTATGTCTGTCAGAGAATCGTAGAATCATAGAATCGTAGGTTGGAAAAGACCTCTAAGATCATGAAGTCCAACTGTCAACCCAACACCACCATGCCTACTAAATCATATCCCAAAGTGCCACATCTGCACTTTTTTTGAACACCTCCAGGGATGGGGACTCCACCACCTCTCTGGGCAGCCTGTTCCAATGCCTGACCACTCTTTCAGAAAAGAAATTTTTCCGAATATCCAATCTAAACCTCCCCTGACACAACTTGAGGCCATTGCCTCTCATCTTACCACTTGCTACTTGGAAGAAGACACCGACCCTCACCTCACTACAACCTCCTTTCAGGTAGCTGTAAAGAGCGAGAAGGTCTCCCCGCAACCTCCTCTTCTCCAGACTAAACAGCCCCAGTCCCCTCAGCCACTCCTTGTAAGACCTGTGCTCTGTACTCCTCACCAGGCTCCGTTCCCTTCTCTGGACACGCTCCAGCCTCTCAATGTCCTTCTTGTAGTGAGAGGTCCAAAACTGAACACAGTACTCAAGGTGCAGCCTCACCAGGGCCGAGCACAGGGGCACAATCACCTCCCTACTCCTGCTGGCCACACTGTTCCTGATACAAGCCAGGATGCCGTTGGTCTTCTTGGCCACCTGGGCTCACTGCTGGCTCATGTCCTGATAACTTGAAATACCAATGAGTAAAGATAACCAACAGTGATTTAAACAGACCAGCAGACCAATTTCGGCATCTTAATCTTACATCTTCCTGAGCAATAGCCAGCTAAATAGTTTAAAATCTGTTATATGGGATCTTTCCCCAGTTTTCATACTAATATGCCAATTCTGCTTCATGTAAATTAAAGCACTCCAATTCTGAGTTGGTCCTGTTTTAGCAGTGATGCCCTTCATTTAGAGAAGGGCGATACTAACAGGAGGGATGGGTAGTAGAACTAAAAAAGTAAGACACGCTCTTCTTGGCATCGCTGTCTGCAGGTGAATGGCGCAGAGCTGGCCTTGGAGTAGTGTTCCTGGTTGCACAAGTTCTCTTTGGGTATTGAAAAGCCTCTCTGCCCTTGCTGTTGCAGTGCTGATTCAGCACGGCATCAGTGGCTGCAGTAGACTGACGTTTTCTAGTCTCAGTGATTTCTGTGACTGGGCATTGCTTGATGCCCATAATGCATTTTCTAGTCTCAGTGAATTTTGTGATCAGGCGCTGCGTGTTTCCCACAGTGCCTGCACGTTTGCAAACCTTCAAGAGCAGCTTCGTATTTGGTGAAGGATGTGTGATCCATGGTGTTTTGTGGGATGATTTTTTAGTCACTTGGCAAGTGTCTCTGCATAGTGCCAGAAAGTTATTTAAGCAAGTCATTCTCTCCTGGGGTGGGCTTTGGAGTGATTATCGTGTTCCTCTTGGTGCATTTCAGAGCTGAAGGCAGGGTGTCAAGAGGTGCCACTTGGAAAGTATTTTGCTTCCCTTCTTCCAGCCTCTCTGTCTCCTCACAAAAATCCCTTGCTTTTCTTATGAAATAGACTTTTTTTTAGAAGGTGAGAAGAGGGGAAGTTTGTTCAGTAGGAATTCTTGATGTTAGTTTGCTGTCCTTGGGAACCAAGCAGAAACTGTTTAAGTCAAGGTTTCCAGAACTGCTCTGTGTTTTGGGTGACTGCAGTGTCTGGTGGTGGCTGAAATACCCTGCTCTCTTCGTGGGCAGATGTTTTCATCGTGCCGGTTCTCCCGGGAGCTCGTATGGGTCCCCGCTGCCTGACAGCCCTGGGCGGGCTCTCACCACCCCCAGAGGCTTCGGGCTCTGGCGTGAGCGGTCAGCGGGGGTTCCAGAGACACAGCCCCTGTCAGCAGCAGGCTGATGGCTTCATGCCGCCACATTAGATGTGGTGCAGGCACAGAAGTTGAGAAACGTTGTTCTCACTTGTACCTTAGGCACAGAGATCTATTTCTGGTCTGGAATGGTTGTTTTTTGAGATTCTGGTCCTGGCTATAGTTACTCAAACAGTTGTTTTAAATTCTGGTGTGACATCATGGATATTTCTATCATTCAATTCTTTTTGATCCTATAGAAACATTTCTGTTCTCCCTTGGCATGCTTGGACACCTGTAGGAGCTGTACAACATTCCCATGGATAAAACCTGGTGGCAAATCTGTGTGAAGGGTTTGTTTCAAGCCTGCTGTTGCAGGGTTCCTGAGCATGATGAGCTCAGGATATATATTTGTTTAGAGTGAGAACCTTTGATACTCATTAATCTCTCGATTATTACTTGCAAAGAGGTCATTTGCCATAACAATGGTAGGTTTCATCCATGAGAGCAAACCCTTAGATCAGTAATGGTGAATACTGACACTGAAAGGTTCCTCATCACTGCAGAAGGTGTCACCAGTGTTATTCGCAGGTCCTGTATTAATGACTGCAACAGCTTTGAGCTAGGCAGGGACAGAGGAGTCACAGTGATGTGGTTTTGAGACTGATAGCTTGGAACTGCAGATGCTAGTTGGAAATGTCTTTTTTTTGAGTAATAGGAAATTTCTGCTTTTGCTGCTTGTTTTTACAGTTCCTGAAGCACCCTTGTAACCAGCATGGCATAGTTCTTACAGGCAATGTACATCTACACAGCTTCAGCCTGGGTAGCTGCTGCATGCCTGATTCATGCTGCTGGCAGTTTCAGTTCAGGAGACTCTAGCCAAGGCTGCTCATCCCCTCCTGGTTTGGTAGACAAGAAGAAAATGGACAGATCTACCCAGCAGGGAGTTGTTGGCTTGGGTTTGTTCACTTGTTTAAGTAGCAGGGGCCTTAACTCAGAGAGTTCAGTGGGGTCATTCTCAGCTTGCTGGCGTAGCCTGGGTGCCTGCACAGGGCTGTGCGGTCACTCTGTGCTCATGGGTCTCGGTGTCAGTCCCTCTCCTCCCAGCCTGCCCGGCCTCCCCCGTCCCCCGTGCATCCCTGCCCAGCATCTCCCTGTCTCTGGTCTCGGCTGCACGGCTCTCCTGGTCTTTCCCTCAGGGCCATGTCTGCCAGCCTCGCTGCCAGCTCACCCAGCTCTCCCATGTATGCCCACGCTCCGTCATGCTGGCTTTTCCCATTTCTCTTCTGAGATGCTTTGTGTCCAGCCAGAGTCCTGGTTTTCCTTGCTTGCCGTGCTGTTTATTAGCAAAAATGTCTTTACTGCAAGAGTGGAACAGGCTGCCCAGGGAGGTGGTTGAGTCACCATCCCTGGAGGTGTTCAAAAAACGTGTAGACGTGGCACTTCGGGACATGGTTTATCAGGCATGGTGGTGCTGGGTTGACAGTTGGACTTGATGATCTTTGAGGTCTTTTCCAACCTAAATAATTCAATGATTCTATTCTATGATTGTGTTCCAAGAGACACATGGGGGTGTCACCACGGCTCCGGCTGTGGAAGGGGAGAGCTCCAGTTCGCCTCCCTGGCTCCCCGCATCCATCCCCTGCTTTGCTGCAGCTCTGGGTGCTCATTGGACCTTTCCTGTGAGCCAGCTTAATGAGTTTAAATGACATAAAATTGTGCCAGCAAAATAGTTTTCTTCAAGGAAAAGGACTGACATGGGCTTGTGGAAGAAGGGCCGAGCAGCTGCAAGAGCTTTGGCAGACGTAGATAGGTAGGTAGGTAGGTAGGTGATAACGTAAGGCCAGGCAGTTAGTTGCAAGGTATATGGAAGCAAAATCTTTATAATGAGGAGTTCTAATAGTGGATAATGCAGTTGTCCCCAACTATAACAACTGCAAGAGCTTACAAGCAGCATTTTATTTATTTTTACATTTCAAACCTTTTTTCCATTCTACTGAAAGATGACCAGACATTTTTGTTTGATCCTAATAGGTTGTGTAAAGTGGGATTTGAAAACTTACATATGCAGTCCATTGGGAGAAAAAACAGTTGGACACTGAGTGTGTTATGTATCTTTTCATGGCAATGCACTGGTTTTAATTGTTGGGGGGAATCAGATTTATGTATTGGAGGTATGAGAAAGAAGAAATGAATTAGTAAGTTGGGATTTATTACATAATATCCTGACACAATCTACATATATATTGTGTCAGGAAAAGGCATAACAATTCCTGACTAGAAAAGATAATCAGGAATTTTTTTAAAGAAAAGGTATCCAGTCACAAACTTTTATGGGGTAACTTGTACATGTTGCTTTCTCTCCTCATTAGTACCTCTGAAATAGCTTACCTGCAACTGTAGTCTGCTCTTGGACAAGGTGCAGTGGACTCGTAACACTCCCCTTGTTTTTCATAGCCTTAGACATGGACGCAGAAGCAGTAACCTGTCATCAGCGGGAGGGAGGGAGGGAGGTGGCTGTGCCTGGCCCTGGGAGGAGGCAAAGTGTCGGGAGGTCTCGGTGCGGAGATGATCAGGGGGCTGTTATCCACTCCTCAGTCACTTGTTGCCAGGGAGACAAATGTAATCCAGGGATTTTTTTTTTTTTTCCCTTCCTTGCTGGTTTTTGATTGGAGCCACTATTGACTTTTGGCTTGGAGGAGGTAGTGAAGCAGCACGCCAAGTGTCAGGAGATGGAAATTAATCACTAACCGATGGGTCTGAGTTCCAGTGATTTCCTTTCTTGTGATTGCTCTGTATATAGGAAGACTAATGACACATCTAAACAGACAGTTAACGAAGCTCTTCACACCTCCAGCAGTCAAGGAGGATTCTTAACCGGATGACACTTCAGTTTTCTTTTAATTTCTGCTCTCTTGTGTGGCTGTAGAAAAACAAAAGTAGCTATCTTAAAAAAGGAACTTTGCATGGTTGGAGAGCTTTGTCTTAAATTGTACTTGGTTTTGTTGCTAAATTAGAAGTCAGCTCAATTGCAGTGAAAATAGAGCAAATCTGCCTTCCCTGTGTTTCTTTTAACAAGGAGTATAATTCTTGTCAGTACTTTTTGTGTGAGAGAGTTGCTGTTTTTCTGGTTTTGATTATTTTGGGCTTTTGCAATAACATGGCCAAGCCAAACAATTCAGCTTAACAGTAATGAAAGGTTTTGAAGTTACTCTTCAGTAGTGACTTCATCTTGTAAGGCCCTCAACTTGAACTAACTCTGATGGATTTGGGGGAGTAATCTCTTCCAGGTAGATGAAAAGCCTGTCTTGGAAGTAAGTGAAAAAACAGAGAAATTTGGAAACAATATGTTGTGTTCCAGCAAGTACAAATAAGGTAGATGGTATTTAAGTGTAGCTTTTTTTGACGTTTATCCCATGCTGTAAGAAGTAAGGAATCCAGCAAAGGTTTTCTTCTGAAAAACATCCCTGGTTTTGCACGTTGCCTGCTTAAAAGGAAATTTACGTTCTTCTTGCTCTGGGATGGAGCATGGAAGTGGAATTTGGGAGGTTTGGATTCTATTTTTGACTCTGTCCTTTGCCTAAAAAGTCACTTACTAGGCTTATCATGTCAAGTCTCTGACTTATTGTCCCATATTTAAAGGAGGGCTAAACATAACAGCCTCCTTTCTGCACACTGGTTGGAGGCGTGTGGTACACAGCTTCCACCACTGACACCAGCAGTGGATCTTTCAGTCTTCTGCTGTAGTGCTTTACCGAGACGAAAGCCCAAGAGTGTTGTTCGCTTGCTCACTCTCTCACTGCTTGAATCTTGGGCTTTTTGGCTGTGCAAGGGCCACGCTTCACCTGCGGAGCTGGAGGGTGTCTCCCCTGAGACTGTTCAGTGGCCTTCTGGTAGGGCCCTTGGGAAGCACGGGGAGAGATGGACCTGGACCCCACCGTTCTGAAGAGGCTTGAGCTGGTTCCACCAGAGCAGCATGCAAGAAGGTGGTTTCTTCTTCATCCCCTCCAGCAGAAGTGCTTGTTTCCCAAAGAAAGCAGTCGTGGCTCATGAGGGTTGTGCCAGCCCCTCTCCTTTTCTTTCAAGCCAAGTCTCGGTGATGCTGTGAACTTTATAGGTGCTCCCACGCAACCATCCAGTGATGTTGGGGAAGATTTTTCTTTTTAAGTTTCTCTGTTTTTTGGGGGGGAAGAATTTAGTGCAGGTTTGCTGTCTGGAAGCTCGGAAGGAGGTCTGTAAGCACTTTGCCTGTTGCATTGTGTATTCTAAAGCCGTCCGTGAGGCAGAGGAGCCTTGCTCTGCTGATAGACGTTGGCGTTGAGAAGGGATGGCCCTGGATTGAAAAGCCGCTAGAGGTGGTACCACAGCCTCCCCCGCCCGTTCCAGAAGATGTCAACATTTACCAAAAGTGTTATCATAATGCCTTGAAAGCCTGCCAGTGACATTCAGTCAATGATTAGGAATGGTGTTTGTTTTCACATGTGCTTGAGCAGACCAAGGCTGCTCCCGAGCTGTCATGTTGTATGCTTTCATGGTGGAGCTGAGGGAAAGTTGTTTTTCTGTTGGTTTGAGAACTCATGCAGAACAATTCAAAATATCTGCACCCTGACCTCCAGTGGGATTGAGACAAGGCCTGAAATTGCACTGCTCATGACTGCAGAATAAATACTGAATTTTAGCGTAGTCCTCGCATTACAGATTGACTACTGGAGTTGCTCTGTGTATCCAGAAGGGTAATTACAGTAACTATTGTTTTAACCGATCACAATTTCACAACATCCTTAAATGGTTTAAACTCTGATTATACTGTCGGCTTTTTTTTTCATTGTTTTGGGTTTTTTAGTATTTTTTTTCCCCTTAGAGGAGAAAAGATGATTAATTTCCTCTTGTAGTATAATAGCACTGATGTCATGTGGGTTGAAGGATTAAGTCCTTTTATTTTTAAAACAGTTGCTAGGGTGTTTAAACCCCTCCTTTTTAGCCCTGTTTCTTGTTAATACAACAGCAAAAGGAAAAGAAAATCGCTTTCAAAAAGAACCTACTTTTCTTCAAAGTTTCTGTTTAACTGTAACTGTAGCTTCTTATTTTTCCAGTATGGGGTGATGGGGAAATTGCCTGATATTATTAAATCAGATTAACTAGTAACGGGGGGAGGGGAGGAGAAAGCAACCAAACATTAATTCTTTCGTTCCACCCCCCCCCCCCCCC
>Ga0065711_1043057_pt1 | contig 14965 bp, 10 predicted proteins | sample Hoacrofraction12_FD_59098 | JGI IMG/M metagenome (GOLD analysis project Ga0065711, IMG submission 59098) | Hoatzin crop microbial communities from Cojedes, Venezuela - Epithelial fraction 12 v2 (version 2) | ecosystem: Host-associated > Birds > Digestive system > Esophagus > Crop | place... | reverse complement strand
GAAACCAGGAAAATCCCTTTTTCCCTTGCTCCGCCCCAGCAAGCCACGCCAGCCACAACGACTGGGCTACAGAGACTGGGGAGATGCCAGTTAGAGGCGAGACGAAAGGGTGAGGAAGTCCTTTGAGCCCATCAAGGGAAAACACAGCAAAAACTTCCCCTGAGCAAATCCCCTCTGCCATCTCAGCAAGGAAAAGGTTTCCACGAGGAAAAGACTGAGTATGAGGGACTGGATTACTCGGCTCACACACTCATCTTCCACGGTAGCCTCAACACACAGACCTAATTCATCCTCCTTTAATCACAAGTCAAAAAAACGTCACCAAGGGATGGACAGACACACCCTGGGCCTTGGACACATAAACCGCTGTCATAAAATGTCGTAAAGCTCAGCTCAGCATTAATGTTCTGCTGCCCTGTGAGTCGCCAACATCCAGGGATCCAGCTGGGCACTTGCCAGCGGGCAGGGTGTTGGTGGCACCGAGCATCGCCGCTGCTGCCTGCAGGACCACAGTCCGTAACATTTGTGCAAAAATACGTCAGCGGCCATCCCTTGATTTCAGAAGCGTCCTCTGGAAGGGAAAATGCCACTTACACCTCGGAAAAGCTGCAGCGGTTTGGTTGGGTTTTCAGGATGACAACAATTAAAAAAAGCTGTTTAGTTATGCAAAACCAAGCGGAGCAGCTCCTGGCTGCACATAAACATCCTACCCCATCCCAGAGCACCGCTCCAGCATTTCCTCCTGGACTCCTTCCTCTCTCCCAGCCTTTGCCTGCACCTCAGCACAGGTGACAAACCTGCTCCAGAAAGACCCTGGGAACCCCTGAGCTAGGAGAAGCCCGAGCTGGGTACCTCATCCCCAAAAAGCAGGTGATGCTCCAGAGAAACCACTGGAGCAATGAGACAGGGTCGGAGCAGCAGAACTTCATCACCCTGTCCCGTCCCCATCCCATCCCTGCCCCAGTAGCTCTGTGCTGGGAAGGACAAGGCTGAAGCCGGGCATCACCCCAGGGTGGATGGAGGAGAGGAACCAAGGAGCAGCTTAGGCTGAGCCACGAGCCCATGGTGGGAGCCTGGTCCCAGGTGCCGTGCAGGGGACAACTGTCAGGTTGGGGACATAGGAGTGGGAAAGCAAGGGAGCTGCTTGAGTTCCCCAGTGCAGCCTCTCCTCTCTCTAGAGGGAATTGGCCATTTTTGCGGCTGCAGACCCCCCCACCCTGCCAAGGGGAGCACTGAGGCTGTGTGTGGGACTGATGCCCCAGTAGATGGGAGGCATCCTGAGGAGCATCCGCTTGCCCGTGTGTGCTGGGGACCACGGTGCTTGCAGCGTGCTGGGGCAGGCAGGTGGTGCCGGTCACCGTGACCAGCCTCAGCGCAGGGCTGGGGGTCCCGAGGGAGAGCTAACAGCGATGGAGGCAAAGCAGAAAGGCAGCCAAGGGCCTCCCCCAAGGATCCCCAGTCCTGCTTTCCCCTGGGCAGCACAGTGACAGCCGTGGCAGCCCGCACAGGCTCAGTTCTGCTCCCAGGACAGGGCTGTGGGCGCACGGATCTGGGCCACAACTCACGCTCTCTCCCTCCCCGGGCTACCCCCTCCCCAGCGCATGCGATGGTGCAGAGCTCCTGGGGGCTGTGCTCCAAAACTTGGAAAATATCAAGACAGACCTCCAGAAAACTATCAGAACTTTGACCTGCAAATCAAAGCATCACTTAAACACAAATTCATGTTTGATTTTGTTTCTCTTCCCTACTCCTTTCCCCTCGTTCCCCAGGTGTGCCTCTGCAGCTGGGAGGCTCCATGCGGGCATCACCATTTGTTGTTTCCAGCAAGAAGGGGGATCTCAGCTCCCAGGTCGAGCTCCAGAACCCAGACACAGCCCCTGGCATCCTCCAGTGAAGGACAAAACACAGCGGGACCCAGCCTGGGGACTCACACGGAGCTGCTGGCAGCCGGGCAGTGGCCGACACCACCGTGTGCTGGCAAAGGGCCCATGGCTGTGGTACCATCTCCTCCCTCTGCCCCCCAGGCTCACGCAGGGGGAAACCCCAAGGGGCAGGCAGGAAGGTGGGGACCCTGCCTGCGGGGCTGCTCGAATGCCAGCACAGCCCCTGGACCCTCCTGTCCCCCTCTGTGCCTCCCCACGTGCTGCTCCCGGTACATTCCCTGCTCCTTTGGCCCCACAAGGCACTTTTCCTCTCCTTCCCCTCCACGGGAACTCCTCAGCCCCCTTTCCCCCACCTAACCTGTGCCTGTCAGCTCCCTCGCACCAATCCTTCCATTTGTTTCCCTGTTTCCCATCCATTTCAGATCCACCAGCTTGCAAACACCCCAACACTTGCAGTTCTGTAAAGCCCACCCCAACCCTCACTCTCCCGTGGCCTTTTCCCCCAGGGATGCCCCCTCCCCTGGCTCCCAGCCGAGGGTTGCAGGGGGCTGCGCACGGGCACCGCTCTGCAAAACGTCCCTGGCGTCAGTGGGTCAGAGCCACCCGCAGCCCGGCCGACCTCCGGTAGTTTCACCCGTGACAGCTTTCCCAGGGTGCCAGCTCCAAGGCACAACCGTCTTCGCCCCTGGGAGCAGGGTAGACGGAGAGGGCAACCTTGGAGACCTGCAACAAAAGGTCCCCGCAGGGCTCTGCGCTGCCTTCCCCCACTGCGGTACCTCCGCCCCACGGCCCCCCACTCCAGCACCTTCAGAGACAAAAACGGCCCCGCGCAGCCCCGCAAAGCTCTGCTCGGTCACGGCTGAGAGGCACGAGACCACGTCCGACAGCCAAAACCAGGGGAGAAAGGGGGAACAAGCGGGCAGGGAGCTGAGCCCCCTCGCTCCGTGCCCTGCCCACCTGCCAGCTCAAGGAGCTCCGCGCCTTATTTGACCCCCCAACAGGGTGAAATTAAAGCAAGCTGAACGCTGAAGAGCAGAGATGAATTAATTCCACAAACCTCATTAGCGCTGGGTCTGACTCGGTGTCCAAATCCTCTGCCACAGCCCGAATAACAGGCACCCACACACCAAGCCAAGAAATTCTTCCGAAGGCAGAGGGGGAACACGCTGCTTCGCTGCCACAACTTGATTTCCAGCCTTGACCTTTTCTTTCTTTCTTTCTTTCTTTTTTAACCCTCCCTCCTCTCTATTTTCTGTCCCTTTTCTCTTTCCGGTTAAACGTCAACTTCCAGTCCGGCGGGGAGGGCAGGCAGCCCGCGATCCCGCATACCTCCCCGCCGATTTCGGCACCTTCCAGGCAAATATCGACTTTGTTCTCGCTCCCCTCGCCGGTGCCGGAGCTGCCGCCTCTCCGTTCCGGGGGGCTGGCGGCGGGGAAAGGTGGGAGCCCTGATAAGTGAGATCCGATCCCAGGTGAGGACGAGCTTTATCCCGGCTGGGGAGGGAGGAGGGGGTGCCCGTGACTCAGGGGTTGGCATTGCTCCCTCGCACACCTGGACGGGCGGGCACAGCCCATGCAGCCGCCCCGGACCCTCCCTGCCTGCACCCAGGCACCGGCCCACGGGAGAAGGGGTGAGCGGGTGCTGGGAAGGCACCACGGAGGGGGCTGCTCGGCTTCGCCTGCCTGCTCGGGGCAGAGCCGAGGGTGCTCCCCAGACCCCCTTGCCAGGGGTTTCCCCTCCAAATTTCCCACTGGCACGAGCGGGGCTGCCACCCCAGCCCCCAGGTAGTTCCCAGCTGAACTATCAGGTAAGCTCCTGCCACGACAACCACCACCCAGCCGCTGAGCCCAGCCGCGTACCCGGCTCGGGAAGTGAATGCATCCACATCCCGCTTCATCCAGGGCACGAGCACGACAGCCCCCTCCTCATCGGCAACAGATGGGGCAACGCAACCCCTTGCAGCATCCTGAGACCCACCCGGCCCCCTGCCACGGTCCGAGGAGCAGCGCTCCCACCACTGTGCCCAGCCCTTCTGCTGGGCTGGAGCCAAAACCCCTTCCCCAGTGCAGAGAACAGCAGAGGAGAGGTTTGGGGCTCAGGTGAGACCGTTTTTAGTCCCTCAGCACCCTTTCACTTTAGACTCCAGCGTTTCTCACAGCCCAGACCCCGTCGCACCTCCCGTGGCGCAGAGCGTACACGTACCGGAGCAGATGCGACGGCAGAAGATGTATTTTAGCTCCCCAATAAATCCTCACAAGGAAAACTGCATCCCCTCACCTTCAATGCAAACAATAGCAACAGCCAGATGAAAAAAATCACATATTTCCTGCCTGCCTTGGAGATTAAAAATACAAGCAGGGCAATTTTGGCCTCTTCGTTATCAATGTAGCATCACAGAGGCTGCTGATCGACTCCCTGATGATGGTGACTGAGCATTGATTCAAATGAAAGCCAGGAGCAGGATTCCTTTCACTACAAGAATTAGGAAGCTCCCGTAAATGTGTGTAACCCGATTAAGCCCCAGGAAAAAGGAGGATGTGCTTGTGCCATTAAAAACTGCAGCAAATGGGAAACAGGCAGGGGCCCAGGCAGTCGAAATCTGGTATTTCCTAGTTTCCGAAGCCTGGACTTGGCTGCCCCACTGTTAGCCTGGCCCTTTTGGAGACACGATTTCCTATATTTAAACAAAAATTCTGAAAATTAAGGAGCTTTGTTGTTTGGGGTTTTTTAACTACAACAGCCATTTCCTGCGCCACGAGAGCTGGGACAGGCGGCTGCGATGCTCGAGCTACAGCAGCGGCTGCTGGCGAGGAGCAGATCGCTCCCGTCGAGGGGCTGAAGGCAGAGGCTCTCGCTCTGCCTCGGGGAGCCGCAGAGGCAGCAAATGTCACAGAACTCTGCAAATTGAGTTGGGCTTCACTGCCCAAGACCGGAGGGGAGCTTGTGCTGGTGCTTGCAGATTGGTTTGCTCACACCCCCTGGTCCTGTCCACCAGCAGCACCCAGCACTCGTCAGCCCCAGCCTACCTCGCACCGCCGCAGTGCTCCTCTGTTACCATTGCAATAGGCAACACTGCCAGGCACTGGAGTTGAAAAAGGAGGAACCCTGGAGCCAACCAGAAAAGCCTGGGAGCAGCCAGCTTCCACCACAATATGTGGTGTCTTTGGTTTCTGGATGCCCTCCTTTGTCCACCTGAGATGGAGGATGTTTATGGTGCCTCCTGTAAAGTATCTCTGGTCTCACCTACAGACTCTCTGACAGCCCCAGGGCTGCCTGACACCATCTCCCTCCCCCTTATCCCAGCAAGGCAGGACCAGCTCCACTCCGCATCTCCAGCGGTGAGGAGGAGCCCGGTTACTCACCACGGGTGCTGCCAGAAGAGCCTGCGATATTAATTTTGCACCTTTCTTGGAGACATGTCCCACCAGCCCCTCACAGACGGAGCATGAATTTTCCCAGAGACTTGTAACTGGGCTGCATTTAAGTAGACATTTGGAGGGCTGATAAAAGGCACTTTTCTAATATCAAGACAACTCCACCACCAACCTTTAAGGCAACAAAGCAAAGAAGAATTAGAAATTCTCAGTAGATCAACATAAGAACTTCACAGGTTTTCACTTCATCTTGTCTTTAAAAAAATATATTATTACTTTATTAGTTGCCTTTCAGGCAACCTCGCCAAGATACTTCCACCAGGGAAGAAGAATACCTGGTGAGCTCCAGTTTCTGCCTTGGTTCAACACCTTGCACTCGCTGCCTGCTGGCTCAGGCTTTTGCCACACGAATTCCCTGTTGTACACAACAGAGAACAGGGACTTCGCAGAGGAAGGGTGGGCAGATTTGGCTGCAGATGGCTGTACCAGAGCTCACAGCCGCGTACGTGGTGGACCTCACGTTTATAAATCAGTGATTTTCTGCTGTGGCAATGTGGCCTAGAAAGTCTTGTCCTAGGAGTGAAAACAAGTCGTTTTATAGCTCACACTGCATTATTGTACTCTCTGCTGAGACTACCAGCCCGAGTGCCAATTACTGACAATTACAAACGGTTTTAGGGTAATTCTTCTTTTTTAATGCCATGCCAGCTGGTACAGAACCTTTATTCTTTCTGTCCTGCCACCGCAGTGTGACCAGAGACAGCTCTGGAGCCTTTTCTAGGTCTCTGTTGAGCAGTTACAGCCAAGATCCTGCTTCTGGAACACAATCGTTCCCTTTTGGAATTCTGGAACAACACACACTGCTAAAAGAAAAGCAAACACTTGATCCCAGAGCTGCACCGTACACTGTATCGGCAATATCCTGCTATCTGGCATGAATTTAAGGAGTGCTTAACGATGTATTATCAATGTCTATTAATGCACACATAGTTTATTGCACTAAATTATGCTTAATATCATTACCCAGGTAATTAAAAGTGCAAGATGAAATTATCCTATAGCCTCTTCCTCAGCCTTTCCCCTAAGATTAATGACCAATGTCTGTTGTTTTGCAATGCACGTTCCTTGTCATGAACACACACCTAAAGGAAAATCTCCTTGCCAGATGTCACTGATGCCCCTTTGCCTCCGGCATGGACCGGCAGCAAGAGGCGAGTGGGCCACCGAAACAACACAAGATGAAAATGTTAGTAAAGGATCCAAGATAAAACTTCAGCCTACCACAACCCTAACATCTGCCCAGAGAAAACAGCAGCTTCCAGGGTTACATTAGCATCTCACCCAGCTGCCAAAGGGCTGAAAGCACACTGATGTTACGTTGGAAAGAGGTAGCAGCACCTTTCCTCCCCGGGTGCCTTGGCTGGCTCCGTGCAAGACATTCAACAGCGTGGGTGAGTCTCGTGAGGAGCCAGCCAACACAAACCCAGAGAGAAGGTGGACCATCGCCTTTTGTCATGGTCTGCAAGCCCACAAGAAGCTATGCAAAGAGGAGAGAGGTTAGAAGTACCATCAGCTTCACCTTTTACTGCTGCAGGAAAAAGGCAGGCTTGTATTCTTCCTAACGCTGGTTCACACAAATGTGGTAGAGACAGACAGATAGACGCCTTCTACGTGAAAAGGCCAAACCTTTTCTTGAGAAATACTGGTGCTTTGCTGTTTATTGGCAACCAAAAGCACGAGCTCAGCCCCAGCCAAAGACACAAATTTCAAATAAACAAAGACTAAATATTGGAAGTCATCGGTGTCCATGGTTCTCGCTTAGAACAGAAGGAAGGAAGCTGAATATAAACAGTCAGAGGAACAGCGCACGGCAAGGCTCGGAGATGGAGAACTGCTCTGTAAGAGCGACGCGTGAATACGCTGGAAGCATTCCCCAAAAGGAAGAAGAGACTTTGGTAGAACCTCACTGCCCCTTCTCCGGTCTCGCACCTTGACAGCAATTTATTTGGAGATCCCTACTGCAAAGCATCTCTTTCTCTGGAGGTAACAGCTCTGGGCTTTCCTGGGTTCACAGCATTTAAGAGGAGTGAGCAGCCCATGCCCCTTGATAACTTTATCTGTTTGAGGGGCTCCGCAGAAAGACACAACTCCTTCTCCCCTGCAACGACAAGGAGCTGGAAAGGAGCTTGCACAGGTGTCGGCTGGCCGGACGCCGGCTGAAGCAATCCCCTCCACGCTGCTAGACCCCACTGTGTCTTCAGCAAAGCCTTGGCGGGGCCCAAAGCCTTGGCAAGGAAGACTTTCTTTTCTTCTTTTTTTTTTCCAGTCTCAGAAAATAACTCCCATAAAACTGACAGTAGAGCAGCAATCCAACTAAAACATAGCTTCAGGTGCTCACAGTTTACGGTTTGAGGTGGGGCTGGCAAGGGCTGCCCCTCCCCACCTGCTCCTTTGGTTAGGCAGCACCCAGCCAGACAGAAAATAAAAGCAAGTCCTGAACACACAAAATCCCTTCCCACAACAGCATCAAAGGAGGACAGATCTCTAAATCACAACAAGCAAATGGGAAAGAAAATCAACACCTCAGGGCATGGAGGCGGGAGAAGAGACTTCAGAAGGGAGAGTGAGAGCAGAGCCAGCTCTGCCAAGGATGACTTCATCACGGCAGCCCTACTCCCTCCGCTGAGCAGCCTGGCGTGGTGGGGACGCACTCGAACGTGGAGCTTCACCCAGGACAAACCTAGGAGACAGCCATGCTTACAAAGGCGGTAAGCAGAGAGAAGCTTGTGGTTTTCAAGAAGCATGAGCCTGTAAGTCTCAGAGTAAGGGATAATAAAAATGGGACTGGTTTTGCCCTCGTAGGTAGTTAGTCTCCCCTCGGCAGGAGAGGTAAAAAGGAGTATCTACAGCTTTCAGGAGTCAGAAGCGCAGCCCGAGCAATCGCTGCTGCAGCAGCAGCACAAAGAACCTTTCAGCTGAGTTTGCACTAGAGCAGCTCAGACGTGGCTTGCAGTTCTTGGGGGCCATTTGAAACACAGGCACTTCAACACTCAGCGGGTCTCCGCGGCCCTCCCGCGCTCAGGAGCCGTCACACAGCCCTGGTGCGATCGCAGCCATACAGATTTCTAACCCACAAACTAGTCAAACCTCCCGCTCGAGGGCTGCGGGCAGTGGCTTCGTGGGCCAAGAGAGGATCCTTTTCCCTCAGGACATCGCTCTCGCGCACCTGAAGCTCCGTCCAGCCTTCCTCTGGTGCACGGACTGACGGCAGCCGAGTGCCAGCCACCAACCTGCGTGATCATGTTCTCGGAGGTAGGAAAGAGGCTTTTTCCTAGAACTGCAGTTTCCAGCCTGTGTCCCTCTATTGCTTCCGATAGCAACACGCAGGATAAACCAGAGCAGCGAGCTATTGTACCGGCTGCAGGTTTGTTATACAACGGTTGGCATCTCCACTCCAGCTTTTAGAAAGGGGAGAGGAGGAAAAAACAAACCCAACCCTAAATCATGCATCTTTCTGAGTTGCTTTCTCCGCTGTGGATAGCAAACACTCCAGTCTTGAGCGCTCAGGTGCTGGCTGCCAGAGCACAGCCCAGTTCAGCCAGGTCTCTTGCAGAGCCTGTTACTGCCGGAGTTTGCGAGCTGCTGCTGCTCCAGGGGCCTCTCGGCAGAGGGAGATTTAGAAAGATTTCTCCTTATTCCTCTACGTAGCATCGTCAAGCCCTGCTGATCTGCACTGTCCTGTTGCTCCGGAGGTGCTGGGCAGTGTCACTCCCTGCCTGCCGCAGCAAGGCAGGAGCTAAGCGAGCAGCGTTTCCTAGCTCTGGCCATAAAGTCTGCAGAGAAATCCAGAGGTTTGGAACGACCACGGATACTGCAAAGCAAGAAGGAAGAGAGTGCATGGAAGAGGAACGGGTGGGGTGCCAGGATGTCTGATATGAATAGGACGCATTTAAACAGCGTCCAGTAGCTTCTGTAGTTAAATGATTCATCCCCAAGAACTTCAGCAGTTGCCCTGTGTCAGGTGCCAAGCAGCAGGCTGGAGCCAGCTTCACAGCCACAGCTGCAGATGGCACTTTCTTATTTTATTCATTTTTTTAATCAAGTTCTTTTCTCTTCCTGCAAACTCTCTTCCAAGTTCAGCTGCACTCTGATAGCAGCTTTCAAAAAAAAAAATCACATACTCTTTCCTTCACCTGTCCTCTGCCCCGATATGGCAGGGCATACAAGTGCTGACATGCTTAACTAGGTGTATAAATAATATTTCCTTGTGATCAAGCTAATTCATCTAGCACAGTTGTTCCTAGTTAGGATCAAGAATTACTTTTACTGCACTATCAGTCAGATGTAGGTTATTCACTTCCATAGGAGACAGTCTTTCCAAATTACTACAGAAAGTGAGAAACCCAGCAGAAGCAAGAGTCAGCAAGGAGTTTCACATCACAGCAGTGCAAACAGTCTGAAAACAAACTACATCTGCAAGGGTTTTTTTGTCTAGCGGGAGATGGAGTGATCAATTCTGATCCATCTTTACAAGGACTTGTAAGAAATGAGGCAAAAGACAGTCAGTTCTTACAAAGGGCACAAAATAGTTTCCATTATAATTTACTTAATCTGTAAGTTTGGTTAAATTAATGCATTCTCCTCAGACTCTCCCACTTGGCATTTACCATCAGAGTTACCAGTTACCTCTGGCACTAAGGCTGCATTTCTGTGTACTGGCACACATCCCACCGAGATATTCCATCTCACTCAGCTTCAGACTTGCTCAGAGCACACATATTACGGATACTAGTTAGAGGAATGGCAAGCCCAGACACACCTCCCACCCCTAATCACGGGGGTAGACAACTGCAGCCATCCTGCTGGTGCCCAAAGTTTGTCATCAATCCAAAGTCTGAGAGAAACTGCAGCAGCTGGTGCCCACTTTGCTGCAGTTTCACTGTTATACCTTCATCCATGTGTTGTTCAGGAGGACTTTAAAATATGTATTTATACCATATAAGTTTTAAACAGGCTGGAATTGTACAAGACTGTCTAGACAGTCACCTCATGGAGCTGCAAAGCTACCTAATGGGTTGTATTTCCCACCAGAAGTACATGCTTGGCCTTTAAAAGAACCCCCTGAAAGCTCTTTAAACTCTGGTCTTCAAGCCAAGGAAAGAAACACCTTGAACAGTCACGATGAAATGTGTCATCCTCTGCAGAGTGCGTAACAGTCCCAAAACAGAAGATACTCCTCCGCCAAGGGAGCTGTTACCATCTTCCATCGGATGAGGATGAAGTTCAGGCTTGCAGGAATCAAGTCAGAAGCCCAACGCAGAGTAATTTAACAGAAGAGATGTTTGCATCTTGCTATTTTCATGTCTTTCAGTATTTCATTGCTTGAAAAACCACAGCAATTTCACCATCTCCCCATTTTCCCACACGGCAGTCTCATTGGTCCCCTGGTTTCTCCCCCATGCACATTCCTGGATACACAGATGATTTTTTTTTAAAGCTAAAATGACTGCTAAGACAAAGCGTTTAACACATTTTAAAATTATTTAAAAGCAGGAAACCAACCTCTTGTTTCTTCCTTGTGTCTCCATAAATGCAAAGCCAGGATCAGGAGGGACATAAGGTACATAAAAACCTGAAAAAGCAACACTGAATTCTAAGAAACTTACGCTTTTGTTGATCTCCTCTCCTATCACTGCTCCTACCCTCTTATCCTCTCCTATCACTGCTTATGCACTAGAAAAAATAGACTCTAGGTAAAAATGTAACTTAAAAAAATGGAAAACAAAAAAATTTACTCTGAAAAATCATAATCTAAGAATTAAAGACTATGTAAATAATCTGGAATGACCACTGCAAAGAAGAATAAGTCCAAGTTTCTCTACACAAATGGAACCATTCAAGCGATTTATCCCACTCACATCAAAACAACGAGCAAACCACTTCATTTGCTCTTGAGCTCTGTTGTAGGAGACTGGCCTCTGTAGATGATTTTATCAAAGACCCAGGTGCTACTACTAGACAGTATCTTTCCAAGAAGTTTAAGATGCAGGAACAGGTTTGAAAAAATGAGCATTAAGAATAGCTGAGTTACCAACCACTTCAGAACATCCTCTACAACACAAATATCTCCAATCAAAACCAGTTTAATGCCTCAATTTATTTTTTCCCCTCCCGCGTTTGAGATTTAAAAAAAATCCATAATGTGAAAACACCTTCATGCCAGCCCCACGGAATTATTACATACTCACTTCATGGTATCTGTAACCTGAAGCACAACAGGTGAATACTGATTCTCCCTCACCGAGATGAGAAATGCAGACACATGAATTACACCTGGGTTTTTCTTAAAGACTTTTCCATTTTTATAATAATTTTTTTGCTACACAGGTAAGAAGATTTATACAATAAAATTTTCAACTGAAAATACTCTTTTTTCACAACAGTGGAGCAAGCAATAACTGCCAGGTGTGCATTTCACACTACATCACTATCTAGTACAAAGATGGACAATGTCACAATCAAGATCTGACGCTCTCCTCTGCTTATCTGCTGTCCAATCTCATTCCATGGCAAGGGCAGAGTTTTCCACACAGGACTCTGCAAATGAGTTCACAAATCAAACCTCTACAGCTTATGGGTTCTGCATAGCAATCTCCATCCCTGCAAGATGGTCACAAGACCATTTCAGCACGGTTTCCTCAATAGTTGAACTATTTCACACGCGGTCACCAAGATCTACACAGATACGCACACGGGTACAGATGTCAGTACTTTAGCAAAGAGTGAGTCTACATTCACAGATGCAGACTGCTTCAAGTCTCTGCTACCCACTTGAAAGTGGACACTGACCAGCTGTCTCTGCTTTAATTCCCTTGGAACTGAGCATATGCGAGGAAGGGACGTATCACAAGCTGCTAGCAGCCTTTGAGCGTGACCTGGAATATCCAAGGGGAATACTGATATTCCTTCACTACCTGCCTTCCCCCCCCTCCACACTTGCAAGTAGGAAAGACAAACCTAACACAATAATTTAATAGGCTAACTTTTATAAGCTGTCTTCAGATGCCACCTTCCTCCAGCGCAACACATGCAGACTGGTTCTTCCCACAGCAAGAAAAGACAGAGGCATTTTTGGCAGAGGTCCGTTCCTGCGGGCACACAGCTGGAATGCCTGCTCCTGCCCCCATTCTCCCAAACGGGAACCGTGGTCTGTTACAAAGCATCTTGTCATCTTTTTACCAAAGGCAAAAGCTACCCCTCCCTTCTGAGAACAAAGGCTTCAATGACAGTCAGGTCAAAAAATCCAGGCCCAGCACACCAGTCACTGCTTTGCCTTTTTCACGATGGTGCCCACAGCTGATATGACTGTAGTTTTGGATCCACTTGCGCTGGTTGTCACGGTGACAACGCCTGGCAGCGTTGCAGTGGTGGTGAGGATGGTGGGCTGAGCTATTGTTGTTACAGGGATGGCCGAGTCCCACTTGCTCTTCCTCTTCTGGGCATCTGTGAATTTGATTAGATCAAGCAAACAAGGATTAGCATTATGTTGCAGGTCAGCGACCTCTTCTTAACACCCTATCTTGACAACTCTTAATACACCACTGCTTGACTAGACAACTTTCCCTCACGTTAATTCCAGCATGCACTGGCAGTAAACACTGAGGAGGAAACACAACTTCATAGCTCAAGAGTCGAAGTAACACCACACTCGAATTCCAGCCAAACGGGAGACAGGTTCACTCCCTACCCCAAAGCATATTTAACAGAGCCCACATATCTCAGTTGCTCAGGTACAGCACAGGACACACTCCGCCTCCAACGTTTTTTCTCCCTTCCTCCCAGTTTCAACGGCAGGCGAATGATTTTCAGTCTTTCCAAATCTCTTGAGATGCATCAGTCCCAAGAATACTCTACAAACATAGACATCAGCAGGTTTGACCCACTAATAAATCTCTTCACTATCCCACCTGTCCCTAGTCTTTCATTCCAGATGGACAGCCATGGGATATAGGGACTAGAGGACAGCTAATCCATCAGCCCCTAGAAGAAACACCTTCTTGCAATATATACACAATCAATAAGGAGCCTTCAGGGTTTCCAGGAAGCACTAATCCCAGCATTTCTGCAGCTTAACAGATACAATCACAGCTGTTCTTTACCTCCCACAGTGGTACTGGCTGTTGTGGTTGTTGTAGAAGCAGCGCTTGTTGTGGTACCCTTTTTAGTGCCAGTCACAAATTCAATCTGGGAAGGGAGAGACACACAGGAGAAAGGGGAGAAGATAAAAATGAAATGGCAATATGCATAGTCTTTTTTTAACCCATATCGCTTCTCTGTGTTTATAAGAACAGCTTTAACGTCACGTAAGACATTGGCCTCCGAGCTGACTGTCACGCAGGAAGAAAAATGCAGACCTCAGGCCAAAGCGTACCGAAGTCACGATGATTAAGGACTCCTGCAACCCAGCTCCTAAGTCAGATACAATAAAAATGGGTTTGTTAACTGGTATAAGCATATGAATTTGATATAGCTGAGAAAGGATAGATCCTGGTCAAAAAATGTATTTACAGTCAGACGTTCCCGTTCTTTTTCCTTTAAGAAACATGCAAGACAAGTCCCTACCTGCTTGATTTACATCCTGCATCACAGCAGGAAACCTAGCAACAAGAGCCACAACAGCACGCAGTCTCATATTTTCAAAACTGCAGATATGGGCAAGGACGTAATCAGATACCTGGGTTACCGTGCAAAAAACTAAACAAGGAGCAAGACACAGCTTGCACTGCAAGAAAAAAATACCTCCACATACCGAATATGGAAGGAGCCTCCTGCAAGGTTAGGTGGCAATCTCTAACATTAGACAGTTTTCTAATGCCAGCCACTAGCTTAAAGGCAACACCACCGAAGGACAGGAATAAAATCTTCCAAAGCCTGCCTGTGTTCTTTCTGGGCTGTAAATAAGAATTATGCATTATCTTGCCTGTGTCTGGCTTACTGAATACTATTTAAAGAGCTCTGGTTTAAAAATACTGACAAAACAGAAGAAACCCAGTGGAATAAACAACCTAGAGAAATGGGCCTATAAGGAAGGGCAAACAACTTAATCTGTGCAGCTTGGAAAAAGACATGCAAGAAGAAAGGACAGAACAGGGAAAACCAAACAGTATTAGCACAGAGCACAGTTCATAAGAAACAGCAAAGCAACAAAATGAAATTCAGCAGAGAAACAAACAAAAGCCCTGTATCTCTGTCTCTTTTGGTTTTGAATAACTACCTTTGTGCGTTCCTTCTTGGCCTTCTCCAGTTTGTCCATTTCAATCTTCTGGGCTTTAGCTGAGAAAGATCAAAAGTTACAAGAAGCACTAGGAACAGTAAAAATCACACACATACTTCCCATCACAAGCAACCAAAAACTTCAAATTGTGTATAGAACATAAAACTGCCATGAAACTAACTACTGCTTTTTAATCAAAGCATTACTGCACTAATGATTTAAAGACGAAAACACTGAAGAACCAATTCAAATGAAAAGGTTTTCCAGACTGATGAAGCATCAATAACATTCAGGCACATCGAACTAGAATGAAGTAGTCAAAAGAGCAGCATGTGATGACTTCTCATTTATAAAGGAAGTGAAGACTCTCATGCAGTTTAATTAACTACAAACACAAAAAGCTAAGTTAGGACAAAAAAAAAAAAAAAAAAAA
>Ga0065711_1043056_pt1 | contig 14965 bp, 8 predicted proteins | sample Hoacrofraction12_FD_59098 | JGI IMG/M metagenome (GOLD analysis project Ga0065711, IMG submission 59098) | Hoatzin crop microbial communities from Cojedes, Venezuela - Epithelial fraction 12 v2 (version 2) | ecosystem: Host-associated > Birds > Digestive system > Esophagus > Crop | place... | reverse complement strand
CCCCCGTCATCATCTGGTTACGTGGTAGAGCTTCTAAATTTAAGCCCGTTTAAATTTAGGTCAGAGAATTTCACCCGCGTGTAATTCAAGCACTCGGTACCTCCAGTTCAACCTAATGCCTGGTTTATATGTAACGTACTGACATCGTGTCCCACCTTGCATGCAGTTCTGCTCGTCATCTCTGGCAATGCTGCCTTCTTTTTGTCCGGGATGCACAGCACCACAGGGAAACATGTACTAGCTGTAGTAGCTGTGTGATAAGGAGGCAGCAGGGCGAGATAATTACATAGTAGGGGGAAGGATTTCAAGAAAAAGTTTGGCCTCTATAAAGCTGTGAATATAGACGTGTTTATCAGCTTTGTAATGCTATAAAGTGTCAGTGAGTTTAGGCGGGATCTCCCTCATGATTTGGGCTAATGTCATTATAGAAACAAAATTTTCTGTCTCTTTTGAGGTATCATTTATGTTGCCCTAAAGAGTCCGATTCTGGTCCTAGCTATGCTTGTGAGAAGGGAAGTCACTCTGTTGAAACGGGCGAACCAAATCCAAGCTGACAGGGATGGAGGTGACAAAATTTGGCCCTTTGCTGACCTGAGGGGTGGATGAGCTGAACCCTCATTGTGCTGTGGAGGGTGAAGGGCTTTTCCTTCACTGTTCAAAGGGTGATGTAAAGTAATGGCTGAGTAGCTGCGCTGGAGCCATTCAGGGCCGCATCAGTCTTCTCACTCATTTCCTCCTCATTCCATCCAGAGCCCTTCAGGAAGGAAAGCCAGGCTTTTGGTCGAGGTTGCAAGGTGTCGGGGAGATATTGCTGGTGAGGTGGTGTGGCAGCTGCACAGATGGGCCACAGCTGCAGCTTTCACTGCGCAGAGCCGGGGTGCATCCTGCAGATGTTCCTGTCACACTCGGGACTTGCTATGGCAAGCAGGAGCCAGGAAAATGTCGAAGTTTATGCTTAATTTTAAGCATGCGATCAGTACCACTAAGTTCACTGGGTTGGCTTGTGCTTAACTTCGAACATATGTTAGGTATTCCTCTGCAGGCTCAGCCCCTTTTAAAATCAAGCCATAAATTGTTAAATCAATGAATTTGTTTACTTCGGTTGAGCTGGAGTTACATGTATGGACTGGATATTAGAGTAAAGGATGCAGGATAATAATAAATAGCAATCACATTTGACATACCTTAATATGTGCAATCATTTTCGTTTATGAATTTGACAAACTCGTAGCCCACTGTCGTGTGTTTGAAGCTACATGGATGTATGAACTAGGTGGCCAATCAGCACTTGCTCTTTTCTCCGTTTGCTTACAGCTGTGGTATCATTTGCCTTCCCGAGATATTCCTGTCAACCGGATGTTTATTGCAGTGAAGGAGTTTCTTGTGACATGGGGAAATAGAAGTGCTTTGTTTCCTTCCTGTAATCAATATCAATCAAAGAGGGATTTATATTTTCTGTTGGAGACAGGAACTGGTATTCCTAGTTTTATCATTATTTGCCATCAAGCTTAAGGATCTTAAACTATAAATTCAAAGATCCATGTTAGTTTCCCAAGCAGATGTGCCTTTGCACAGCTGTGCCTGCATATGGGGAAAATATGGACAGCTTCTTTATGAAGGTTTATTATAAACCTGGAAGTATTCGTTGGATTTGTGTTCGCTTTAACATAACGAGGTTCATATGGGTGCAGAGCAATGAGATGGTTGCACCTGTATGGTTTATGACATCTGAAACTTGGGAAGCCTAGTAAAATCTAAAGCTCTCATGCCGTAAGTTATTTGGCTTCAAGGGTTGGTTTTTTCTCTTTTTTCCCCTCAGTGAATTTTAACTTTAGTATTCTTCTCAGATGCAAAAAGTACAGAAAAGAGAATATGAAACAGGAGAGACTTTTAAAAGGTAGATGCTGTAGGGGAAAGTTTGCGTGAGTTAAAGGCAACTTGTTGTAAGGAAATGAAATGAAATTAGTTTTCAACAAGTGCTGTCTGTGCTGGAGCAGGAACAGCGGTGTTGACCCAGAGGTGACAGGGCTGGGGTTCTCCTGCCGGCTGCAGACCTGGCGCAGGCTTCCCACAGCCCTTCTCCAATGGCAGACTGGAACACACCACCCTTGGGATTGTTCTGGAGCACCAGCACCTCTCCATAGCAACTTTTCTGAAACCAGTGCTGTCTCTCAAATGCTTGGACTTAAATTCTGAGAAGCCAAGCTTGCCCGGAGTGGGCCACCAAAGCTGTGGGATTTATACTGAGGCTGAATGTCCCATTCATGTCCCATACATTTTACAACCATTTTTGATAGACTGCTATTCCGCTGTTTTGATTACCTTTTCAAAAATATAATGTGGTTTTAAATTTTTTTCTGATTTTTCTAATTTTCCATTAAATTAACCCTCCAAGTGACTAATTATCCAGCTGAACCTTCTGGAGGAAGAGATGCTGACTAGTTTTTGTAGCATGGTGTCAGCCTGCAATATTTATTTTTTGAAAACTGTGTTTTGCATGCAAGTTTCTTCTTTTGGGTTCTCTGAAGCTGCAGACCAGCAGATCTCATATCCTCCAGGCCTTATCTTGTGGTTTATCTTTCTGATGCTGCTTCCTCTTCTTCACGTGTCTAGCCCCGAGAGTTTGTGCACAAGACTCTGCACCAGTTGTGCACTCCGAGTATGGCAGGAGAAGAGTCTGGTTAATCAAAACCTCTGGCTAGATGGGCCACACGGAAGAGGGCACTTAACTTTGCCTAGGGGAGGAAGAGAGAAGCCATGCATCTCGTGGAGTGTTCACACCATCTAACTTCAGAGACCATCTACAGCCATGTGGAGAAGCGTAGGCTCCCAGTTTAGGTGTTCTGAGTCACACGTGGGAGGAAACTGCAGCTTGCTGTTAACTATAGAGAAACTCGGGCTTCTGTTTTAGGGATGTAATTTGAACGCCAGTGTTAGTATCCCCTAGATGTTAAGTCACTGAGAACAGCGAGGAAATCCTGTGTAGCAAGGACAAAGCTGAAGTTTGCATGCACCTACCACCTTGCAGGTCCATCCGGTCACTGCGGAGGAGGGGTAGGTATGACTATCTTGCTGCTTTCTAACTCTTTTTCACTGATGTTGAAGGACAGCTGCTTACTTGTACCCAACTGCTCCAGTCCAGGCTTTGGAAGAGACTGTCCGTCAGGAAAGGCAGTGACTGCTCCCGTGCAAAGAGCTGATGGATGTGATTGGGGTAGAGGTGACAAGCCAAACACAAACCTAGCTCTGTCCAAGTTCACCCCACGGCCCTGCCCAGAGGGGTAGAAATCTCCATCTTTGCATGCTTTTAGGCAAACATCTGTTAGGAAGGATGTGGATATATTTGAATTCTGCTTGGGACAGGACACGTGAACTGGGTGATTCCTCAAGATCTCTCCCAGCATTGTTTTCAGTAATCCTTCCAGGAACTCCCACCTCTTAGAGGAAATTAAACTCTTTGGGTTGGCGGCATTGCGCGCTATCCTATTGTCAAGGGGAAACAGGGCATGTGGTACTGCTTGTGTAGCACTGGATGCTGTCATAGGCATCTTTCACCTGCTGTCCACGGTGGCAAAAAGAACCTCTCAACTTCAGGAAGAGACAGATTTTCAGCTCTTCAGCAAAGATTGTCCTGTCTTTGAACTCTTTAAGGCAGTGATGAGAAGGAAAGGCCTTTTCAGTAGCAAAGGTTGGGTTTCGATGAGCTTCACCCCATGACCAAGCAGAGTCTATGATCTCTTAAAAGCCCTAAAAATATTCTTTTGAGGATATTCATTAAACTGAGTAGTTCTGGTTTTGTCCTATGGCTTTGCATGAAGCCAGATTTTTTTTCAAAATGGAAACGATATTTCGCACAACTGTGTGATATTTCAGGGAGTGGTAAGCAGAACCTTTGTCCGTCCTTCAAGGGAAGTGGAAGGGCAAGGAAAAGCTTTTAGGGAAGATGAGCAGTCAATTTATGCAAATGATTGTCTACGTACTCTGGGTAGCAGATCTGTGCTGGTTTCATTAGAAGTGGTTGCATTTACATGTGTTGCAGCCCGTGGGTATAAAGGAGACAAACCCATTTCATATTGTAATCTTCCTGTATTCTGAAGTCCTCTGGAGTCCTTGGAGGTAACTGGTGCTAGATAAAAGGGTGATTTACTGCTGCATTCACTTCATATAATTGAGAGCAGTGACACAGGGCGTCGATTTCAGATGTGTGTCTGCCATGGGCTGTAGAGAGGCTGGGGTGTATTATTTTGTTAAAAATCTGTTTATGAGAACGCAGCTAAGTCTTGGGGTCAAAGAGTAAATATAAGCCTTTTTCCTTTTTTTTTTTTTTTTCTTATAATTTCTATTTTTTTCCTCAAGCGCCTGTGTGTTTTGAACTTACCTTTCTGTAAACAGTCCTTGGGGAACCTGTTTTTTCACACGGCCCTTCAGCACAGTAATTTGTAGTCATTTTCTCAAAGAAGGATGCCTAACTGGCATTTTTGGTTTTTTTTATTGGCATCTTAGCAAATCCTTCTCTTGATATATTGCTTCTCTAATTTAGCCTCACAAAAGGCTCAAATACTTCTGAATGAAAACCAGCCCATAAGTAATCAGTAACTCATTTGCATGTCTCGCTTTGTTTCTCTCACTTCCACTGCGTTATTAACTCAGTTCTTCATCAACAAACCTGCTTTTTTTCCACTGCTCGTGTCAGATAGTCAACTCTGTTCAGCGCAACCTGAGGCTGCAGTGTTTGAAAGCAGCTGAGGTCATTGGTCACTTGGACCGCAGTTTTCCAAGGCACCACCTTGCCCAGAGCACACACTGCATCAGTGGTCCCTGACATGGGGTGCGGAAAAACTCACTCCTCAGCCAGAAAGGCTGCTGCTTCCTGCAGTTGGAGGTTTGGGATGCTCGAGCAGACGGGCACCGAGCCAGCTGAGCCTGCGACCGGGGGCAAGGGTTGTTCAGGACCTTTGCAGAGAGCCGTCTCGGTGGCTGGAGTGGCTGCTGCCTTCCACCTTCAGGTAGCAGCTTGGCTGTTTGGGCACTTCCCTGAGAAGCGGAGCCCCGTGCTCAGGCCCTCCGCTTCTGGCAGGGCTCAGCCTGTGGCTCGCAGAGGCTCCTAGACACCAGGCACCGATGTGTGGCAGAGATGTGGTCCCCTGCGGAGAGGAAGGCAGCATCCCTGTGACCTGCCTTGGCTGCCACTAAGTTCAGGGTCTTCGTTTAGTCAAATGCGGTGGGTTAAAATGAGTAGTTGCTTGAAGTCAGAGCATAAGGGACTCGTCCTTCCCCATCTCCCCCCACAGCAGGAGGGGGAGGTATCTCAGGTGGACCGAGGCTTCAGTCCCTGCCTGCTGCTGCTGTCCTGAAATCACCAAGGAGGTCCACAGGGTACCCCTGGTCTACCATGCACCTGCATGTGCTGGTCCCCTCCTTGCTTCTCCAGTGCAGGGCAGCTCTACAGAGAGGGGCTCCTCTTCAGCAGAGCTGACCCAACTTCCCCCTGGGTTTTAACTTTCAAAATTTGGATGACTTTCACTGCCTGTTTTGTTGTTTTTTCTTGTTTGTTTGTTTGTTTGTTTAATTAAAAAGAAGCTGGAATGGTAGAGTTGTTAATGGAGCACACAGGAGCTGCTTTACAATAACAAATGTACGTTCCACTTTCCTTTTATATTTGAATTTTGCTATATCTGTTTTCCTGTGGTTTCTAAGTCAGAGGAGATATTGTTCTCTCGGCTAGGCCTCCCATGGGGGCCTGACTTTTATCTGGATATGACTTCCAACATTCGACTAATTCCCTTGCATATTAGTGAAACCAGAACCTTTGATGGAAACTCAATACCAAATCACAGCTTGATGCTGTGATTCACACTCTCACAAGTAGGGCTGGGCTGGAGATGTGCTCCTGCGGAAACCCAAACCAGCCTGCCCAGGAAGATTTACTGCTGAGGGCACGTCGGGGGAGTGGAGTTTGTCCTTTTCTGCCCATCTTCCTAACTCCCCCTGTTCAGCGAAGGGGAAGTCCTAGGTCCAGGATGAAACCCTGTGTGTTTGCACTTCCGTGGGCAGGCTGTGCTGGACTTGTGCTGTGTAACATCTTTGTACCATTCTTGTGGCCTTCGCTTCCCTTTTCTAGCAAGCGGGAGCCTTGCGCTTGCTCCTGACTGCTTTTGGCCCTTTGTCCCCAGCTCAAGAACAGCGTATGACAGGTTGACTGCACATTTCATGCCTGGTTTACCTGCAGGACTACCGGGCTTGTTTGCGCAACTGGGATGATTGTAGGTGCCTCGTAAGCTTTGGGCTGTTGGGTCGCGGATATATTTACTGTGGTTACGTGTGCTATAGCAGGGATAGAAGTGCAATTCTGAAAATGCAGATTTTAGGTACAGCTGAGAAATTCTCTTCAAAACTTATATGCCACGAAATGTAAGGGTAGGTCAGTCAGTACCCCTCACACTGCACTGCTAGTGTACTGGTAGCATGGCTGTACCTTGAGATCTGTCTATCTGAAAGCTCAGTGGAGCCACTGAAGAAATGAAATTACTAGATAAATCACAAGTAGTGTAGGAAAATGTGGATGAGCCTGAAATTTGCTTTTGTTTAGATACAAGACTGGACTGAAAACCAGGGAATATCAAGTATGGTGTCTAATAAACCAAGATTGGAGGAAGCGCTGACCTGTATGCTTTCTCTAACTAATGCAAGAAGAGAGCTGCTGGATAACGGTGAGGATAATTAGCTGCTGGGAGAATTTAACCAGAGATAAGTTTCATCCACTGTTGCTTAAAGTCTTTAACCTGGGTCTGCATCCCCATGTGTGAAAGGGAAGATGTTATGCAGACGTTAAGGCTGAGCGAGTGCAGCTCACCCCTAAGAGATGGACAGGCGGGATCGCTCTGTGGTGCAGTTGGGATGCAGCTGGGGTGCAGAGGTGCAGGGCAGATGATCAGTGAACCGTGTACCTCAAGAGAGCTGGGGGATTTTCCCATGGGCCAACCCACTTTGATTTAGAGATGAATGAAAAGTTCTCATTGAAACTTTTGAGCCCAATTCAAAATACATTGCTTGCGATGGAAAGTAATTTTGGCAGAAGTGAGGGGGGGGAGAGTATACCAGCTGTTTTGAGTGTGATGCCTGTGAGATGCAGCCAGCCTGTTTTATTCCTTGGATTAGGAGTATGCCTGGATTAGGCAGATGCAAGATTTAGGCTACTATTTCGTGTGTGCTCTCCCTGCAGGACTGTGCATGGGGGAGTCAGTGCACAATGAAACAGAGTTCAAACTTACGGCTGTTTGCCATGAATGTGGACACTTCCAGCGCAGCAGTAACGCCTGCCTAACTCATCCTGTTCAGGGCGTGCTCAAGTGTCCGCAGGAGAAGTTCACGCAGGGCGGATAGCGTCCTGTAAACTCACATCTGACCTGTCTGTTCATTGGCTTCACCATCCAGCTAAGCCTCTAGTTCCTCCCTCCCTCTCTCAAGACCGATGTCTGTTGAATTGGAGGAGCCTCGTGCGGAGCAAGGACATGCACCTGGATCTCCTGCATCCGGGGGGAGCATCGTGCTTGCTGGGCTGACGGCTGCTCGGGGGGAAAGGGGCTGGACTCCTCCTGCCTGCTGTTGCTCGGTGAAAATTTTCTAGGGCCTCGTTTTCATTCTGAAGCAACTGTTGAAACCCTGATGCTTCCAGCAGTCTGAAGTTATTCTCCCTCTGAGCATGCCTGTGGGTTTCAGCCTGAGAAAGAAACTGGGGAGGAGAGAGGCTCCTGGGATTTGCTTTTCTTTCTTCTGTCTTTTTTCCTTTCTTTTTTTGATTTTTCCCAAAAATGCTTTTTGGGCAAGATCCTTTCCAGAATCTGGCTGATGTTCAGTCAAATAGCCAGTGCCTGAGCAAAGGCATGGTACAGTTACTGGACCCAAACCTGCCTCTCAGGAGGCCCGGCACTAAGCCCTGGCAGAGGGCTCAGCTGTGGGGATTTGGTTCAATGCAGTCAAATCAATCATCTCGGGCTCAACTGAGTAACTCCAGGATGCTCTTGCTGCTACCACTGTCCCATCCTTGTCAGTGTGGTTGCTCTCAAGCTGTGTGCCACATCTCGGTTGCACAGTGTGATGCTCCCGGGGCAGCACCTGAAGCATCGCTGCCTCGCCTGTCTGCCGGGAAGGATGGACTGACTGCGACAGGGGAAGCTGCAAGGTTAGGTGATAAGAAAGCATCTTCGCTTGCCAGTCTCTGTTCTGCCCCAGCTGGGCTGAGGCCAGTGCCCACGGCTGGCCAGGGAATGACTTTGCGAACTGGTGGCAGAGCCCTGTGCCGAGAAAATCCCCCAGTGCGAATCTGTCAAAATCAGCAGATTTGCACCCTCTGATATACTTGTGGCAGAGAGAGTTTTGTCATGCTGGGGGTAGTTTAAATCTTTTGTTGTGAATGTGTGTGGAAGCTCTTTAATTACACAGCTGGTTTTCTTAGTAGGAAAAATTCATATTTTCACCCAGCTATGAAAATCTGATCTCCAGATCCCCATGTCTGTACATGTGCAGTAGTCAGATGTATAGTGCCGCCTCTTTTAGTTTTTCAGCTAAGATAATCAAAGATTCTTGAAAACAGGATCAGTTCTTCATAGGGGTAGGGAAACTGAGGCACAGAGAGGAAACGACTTGCTTACACTGCAATATAAGGTCAGTGTCAGGACAGTTGGGGACAAAAACCCCCCAGCTGGTTTCTCCCAAGAGCTGCCTTCTCTCTTCAGACCTGTACTTTCACCCCATGTGGAAGCAGAAATCCCAGTTAGACACTGAGAGTCTGGTTGTCATTTACTGTAAGGAGCAGCAGAGCAAAGGAGATTCAGCCCTTGGAATTTTGTCAAAATTGTCACCAAAATAAGAAACACTTAAAACTGAATATAATAAAAACTCGTCATTTAGCAGAATCAGATGTTCAAAGGATTATCTTTGGAGTCCTTTGTAGACTGCTTCGGTAAGGAGCAAAAAGAACTGAGGCAGAGATTTCCTTCTGGTTTGCGTTCTTTTGCTATGTCCCAAGTACGTTAAATTGAACAAAAACATGTGACAAGACAACTTGGTTGCTCAATGTCAGCTCTAACTGAAGCAGGCGGGCAAGTCGCTACATGATATGGTGTTTGGATGAGGTCTTAATTAGTGACAGCTATTGATACGCCACTCTCCCTGAGACAATACAGTGACATTTTCCATCTTGGTAGGGGTATCGTTGAATAAAGGCCTCCCCCAAATCCTTGAAATTATTGCAGTTAAAGAGTATTAATGATGAGAATTAATGATCAAATCCAAGGTGCAAAATTGCTTCCTACCAGGACAGGAGCTGAACAGGTGGACAGAAAGGCTGTGCCAAGCAGGGACTATTCCGACAGGCACATCTTCCTCTTGTCCGCTGTTGAGTGTCTGAAAACGCTTGCTGGCATGGAAAACAGCCTCGGGGCTGATGAAGAGTCTGAGAAGACGAGCAGTTTGTGGTGTCAAAAAAAAGCTTTGAGAGACAGCTTTAAGGCTGCAGCCTCTCGCCTTTTCTAGAGGAAGGTGGGCGTTGGGCGAGCTGGGGCTCCATCCTGGGGCAGCCGGCGCTGCAACCGCGTGCCGCTCCTGGCGAGCCTTTCAGTGCGTTCTTATCTGCTTGTGTACAGCAGGAAAAGGGAAGCAGTAGGAGGAAGCGATTTCTCACGCGGCTTTGTATTTGCTTCTAATTAAACATTGCCAGCCAAGCCCTGTTTTCCCACTTTTCGCTGCTGGCTGTGGCTGGGCTGCCTGAATCGCCCCGGTGCTGTTCTCAAAGCTGACCACACACATGCACACCCCGATCAGGGGGAAGCTGGAGTGACTTCCACAGGGAGATAGCAAGTAATATGCAGTGGTTAATGGACTGAGCCTTGTGTTACACTGAGCTGAAACAAGCAAGCGAGCTGATTACTTTCAAGCAAATAAAATCACCAAGACTAGTGGATTCCTTCACCAATTTTATACTTTCTTTCTGGCAGTAGCTTGTGTTGTCTAGACAGGAAGATGTGTGCAATCAGCTTTAAAGATGCAGCTTTATATCTCCCAGGGGAGAAAGATCTAAATTCCTGACAAGCAAAGATCTGTTGGGATGAATGGGAAACAAATTATTCCCTTCTACTCTCTAAGGCAGTTGGCGTCTGTATCGCACAGGGCAACGTTCTCTCTGGGGATGCAGTGTTACCACCTGCTTGTGCCGTTTGCAGACCAAGGCAAGGCACAATGCAGAGGTACAGGGACCTCGAGTTTCTCACTGCACTTTGGCTGCTCGTCCCCTGTGGGACCCAGCAAATCACTGCATGTCTCTGCACTGGCTTCCCCATTTAAGAGTAAAAAAGTTATCATACTTATCTCCGGGGAATCCTCCTTCCTCTTGCTAATAATGGAAGTCTCTATAAAATATAATAATCTTTAAACTTCAGTAAACATGTCCTAATTGCAAAGATCTGAATTCTGAAGGTTTCACTAAATTCCCTCTGTATGTACATATGTTGTAACTGTAGGTGACCACCTACAGAATCTTTGAGGAATTTGCCTACCTTTCTGACTCTGCTGTCAGTGTACCACTCGGTTACCAGACAGCATAACTAAGCAGTGTTGCAGGCTTCACTTGTGCAAAGAGATTTGCTGTTCATGCAGCACAGCAGAGGTGAACCTGTGGTTTTAAATCCTCACAGCCAGAGGCGATGTCAGCTGCGCAAATACAGGGTTTGGTTCGTCTGAACACTGGGGTAGGGACTAATTTAGATTTGAATTTCAAACTCCCACGTTAAGTTCTTGTATATTTGGAGCTTGGGGCTCAGTTTGCAAGAAGACCTGAGTTTTCAAATAGTGCAGGGGAAAAGAAAGTGTTGTTGCATATGCCTAATGTGTGGTCTCGATGGCTGTGGTTGCCGATACCGTCACAGGAGTAGTGTTCAGGCAGGTAACTGGGCTGCTGATACACAGCCGCTAAAGGCACATCTGCTTCTTTTTTTGCATGCAGAATCACACACGTGCCTTCCTGAAAATGGCTTTTAAATACCCCTCCCTCCAAAATTTGACTGGTATTCATGCACGAATGGAGTGCAGAATGAATGAATTTTATTTATGCAGAGGTGAGCCGATGATTTTAGTCATGCCACACATCGCCATTTTGTTTAGAATCATAGCAGCAAACCAAACAAGAAGTCTCCTTGTTTTCTGAATGATGTTATTTGTTTATCTGCCAAAGTGCTTTGCATTTCTTCAGGTCACAGACCAGCCCATGTCTGGCTATGTTAATATTATAAGAGTAACTTTGCAAAAGCGAAGTTTAAGAAAAATCTTTCAACTGAAAGAAATAGGATCTTAAAATCCCAAAATAGACTATGGAAAGGTACACATCATGTCTGGCTTCTCTTTCCCTGTGTGGCAAATGTGACTCAAAGGAGTTGGGTTTTTTCCAGCTCGATCTGTATACAGTTTGGGGGAGTTTTATTGTGAATAGGTCACCTTATAATACACAAAAATATTTCCTCCCAGAGTTCTGTATTCATAAATCTTTCTCGATTCTCACTCTCTTGAAACTGAAATCCAGATGATTTCATTTTCTTCACGGAAAGAGGAGTGAAAAATAGTGAAGGAACACCTTGGCGTGGGGCTGGTCCTCTGTTCCCGTCCTTGCTGGAACTCCTGTTGCAGGGCATCATGCCCTCGCCGCGGGCAGCTGCAGCGCGAGCTGCCCTCTCCCTTCCCCTCAGATGAGCAGAAGAGTAGGACTAAAAAACTGAGACTTTTGACTGGCGTGGTTGTTGCTAAGGGAAGAAAAAATGTATTTCAAAGTTATTATTTAAAAAATGATGAAGTCTTCGCTTGTCCATAGGGTTCTTTCAGGGTCACTTTTGCTCCTTCTTTGAGCTGCCAAAGAAAAGATCAGTTTTATGGTTAAATCCTAAACTAGCTGCCTCACGTAGCAGAGGTGAGTTTTTATCGAGATGGACAGTCTCTCATAATTAAATTTTGAAACAAAGCCTTTAATGTGTTCTTTTGTTCTAGCTCACAATGAATTTTTCTGTATAAAAATGCAGGAGGAAATATTAACTCATTTAATAGTAGGGTTAGCATCACTCCTCACCTGTTATAGATGAACAGAGAGGTTGTATGACATGACCGAAGCTATGTAGTAAATTAGTGGCAGGGCTGAGTGTAGAACTCTGAATTTAAAGTTCCTGGAGCATTTCTGTAGCTGTCCATCTTCATTTTTTGTTCCTAAGTCATCCTGATGTGTTCTTAGCAAGTGAAGGTAGATGGAAATGCTTACGGTAAATGATCACTGGTATTATCCTTTAAAACATAATCCGTTGACTCAAGATAAGGACACTGCCTTTTAAATGGGGATCCTTGGCACTTTGACATATATTTTTCTGTCTGTGTTTGCATTTTATAATGCTATTTTGATTTCACAGTGATGTCATCCCAAAGCATTGCCACAATGTCATAAATTACCAAATAAGTATGGTACTTTCTTCCACTGATCAAACAATTGCTATAAAATCCGGTCCTGTGGAGGACCAGAAGGCCTTTTACTATGTGTTTTATACCCCCTTGTCCAGCAGACAATACAAACATTGCCATGTGAACAGACAATCCATTCCTCTCTCCTGTAAGTATGTATACATTTATACAGGCACACACCCACGGACAGACGTATTAGGCCATGAATAGTTTTATCTTGGGAACTCATTCTACACATGAGCAGAAACACCACTTAAAATTGCTTTTAAAGGTGGCCAGTGTTAAAAACTCTGTACATAGCCAAGTCTGTTACAGCTGCTACTGACTGTGCTCACTGGGGGCAAATTTTCTTTAGTAATTTATTATCTGTTTTTCTGTTCCAGTCTCCCACCTATAACTCTGGGATTTTGTTCTGCCCGGACAGAGGGCAAAGCGAGAGCTGCTTTGCTCTTGCTGTAATGACTGTTCCATTCCAAAGGATCCTCTTGTCAGTTTAGCTGGATCCACAAAGAATTACTCTGTCAGGCATGACAATAAACATGCTCAGTACTTAAAAACTACTCTTATCCCTCTCCCCTTGTAAAGACAAGATGGCTTTTGGTCATACAATGGCTTTTCACTGAAGGCAAGGAAATCTTGGATTTTGAAAGTACCGTACTTAGGATGAGTTTCAGTACGGCTCCCAGAGGACCTGGGCTCAATGGGCCTCTGTGGATAAACAGGGGGTGATTCCTACGTTCTTGCCTGTTCCCAGTAGATCTATCATTTTGACCTCTGTTGCTTTTGATCTTCTATACACTCTATACATTTCTAAATCTCCCCGTGGCTGCCATTGTATTTATCACATTCTTGGCAACGCTGCTTCTCCAATACCAACCCTTGTGCTTGGAGTCCAGCTCCACTCCTCCTCCACCTCACTCCCAGAGCCAACTGGCATGTTTGCACAAAGCCTCATACCCTGTTTTCCCTCCTCACAATCTCCTGAAGCACTTGTGCGAGTGAGTTATCGTAGGTGTCTGAGCTGCAGCTGGGCTGGATTCTGTAATTCTTTCTTGCACAAGCCCTGCTTAAGGCCTGTTGACTTCAATGGAGCCATTCATGTAAGTGGAGGCTGCAAACTCGGGCCCTTCGGTTGTAAGGTCTCTGGGGCATAGACCCTGTCTTTGTATGGCTTGCAAATACGTGCTAGATGAGTAATGATAGCTCAGAAGAGTGAGTGTCGCTTTACATTTGCCATACTGGAGGAAGGTTGCCAGGATTGCATTGATGCTGCACGTAGTCCCCTTCCAGGGGGGAATTAATCCTTCTATGCAAAGATACCTCTTGGTGGCTGGTGAAAAGGAAAAAAAAAAGAAAAGGTTTGGTCATGAATATCGTTAGCTTAATCTTCCTTTTCTCTGATCTTCCAGTACTATTTGCTTTGTATGGCTTCATCAAGGTTTTGTATGTGGACGGAATAATTGAAAACAAATTTGGCATGTCTTGGACCATAAAGTTCCCGTTCAGCTAGACCATTGGCTGTGTGGTAGATAAATGTCTGGTTTTCATTTTTGGTTATGTGAGAAATTTAGAATGGTTTGATTTGTAATTTTGAGTGTTAATGAAAAAGGAGAAATTTCCATCTCCTGGCCTATGGAGGCATTCTGGATTTCTTGCTTCTTTGGCAGCAAATGCTGTTTATGAAAATGTTATTTAGTACAGAATAGTCTGTTTATGTCCTTGAACCCTAGAGGCCCCAGTCTGTAAGGTCAGCTAAGACTTCCTTGTGCCAGGCACTGTACAGTCACACACCAAAAATGCCATCGGTACCTGTACAGATAGTATTTTAATGCAATGCAAGAGGAATGATGAGTTTCTAAGAGCAGTGAATCAGCACCAGTCCACAGAAGTGATTTCAGGAGAAGAACAACATATTTCCTTTTAAAAATGTTTAAGAATTCTGCAGACAGGGAGATTTGTAGCGAGGAGATGTAGATATTAAAAGGGAGCATCCTCCCTGGAGGAAGAGGCTGATGGGCAGAAAACACGATATTGTGAATATTTAAGAAGCTGATGCTGGTGTTTGGGGCTGGATTTGGGAAGTTTGGGAATAGATGTTGATAAGTGATTAGAAAATGAGAGGTGAGAGGGCAAAGAGAAGAGCAGAGCATCAAAGATGAAGGCAGATGAAGCTTATGTCTGGTGTGAGGGATGCAGAAAGCTGGAGAGATGTTAAGCTTGGGATGACTTGAGCAAAGTGGGGGGCTGGAAGGACCATACTTCCAGCTGGATTTGAAATGGATGTGAGCTGGGCAAGACTGCGTGTGCCAAGGCCAGAGAAAGGGATGCGGCAGGGGTTATTAATTTCTGAAATGTTTATACATAGTTTAACATTTCGGTTCTCAAAATCACAGAATCACAGAATAGTAGGGGTTGGAAGGGACCTCTGTGGGTCATCTAGTCCAACCCTCTTGCCGAAGCAGGGTCACCTACAGCA
>Ga0065711_1011046_pt1 | contig 14965 bp, 10 predicted proteins | sample Hoacrofraction12_FD_59098 | JGI IMG/M metagenome (GOLD analysis project Ga0065711, IMG submission 59098) | Hoatzin crop microbial communities from Cojedes, Venezuela - Epithelial fraction 12 v2 (version 2) | ecosystem: Host-associated > Birds > Digestive system > Esophagus > Crop | place... | reverse complement strand
CCAACCTGGCCTTGAACACTGCCAGGGAGGGGGCAGCCACAGCTTCTCTGGGCAACCTGGGCCAGTGTTTCACCACCCTCACGGGGAAGAATTTCTTCCTAATATCTAATCTAAATCTGCCCTCTCTTAGTTTAGAGGCGTTCCTCCTTGTCCTATCACTACACACCCTTGTGAAAAGTCCCTCTCCATCCTTCCTGTAGGCCCCTCCAGGTACTGACAGGCTGCTCTAAGGTCACCCAGGAGCCTTCTCTTCTCCAGGCTGAACAGCCCCAACTCTCTCAGCCTGTCCTCACAGGAGAGAGCCAAGGGTCATGGAAAGAGGGACACTATGCGATTGCTGAATGCTATTTTAGTTCAAACTGCTGAGAATTAATGACCACAGCACCCTTACTGAGATGCTATCCTACAGGGAGATCCCATGTCGTACCTATTTTTCTTTTTTTTTAAATATAAAACCATCCTTCTGTCCTCCCCTGCAGCAGGGAACTGCGCACCTCTGTCACACTGGCTCCAACCTTATCTCTAGGAGAGCTTTCCCGTGTGACCTGGGGAAAGCCATTTCATCATTCTGTGTCCTGGATTCCCTTCATACAGGGGGCTTATAGTTATTAATTATTCTCTTCTTCCTCAGCCTCTCTGTCAGCTTTTCGACCTATAAACGTCTTCCATCAGGAGTCTCTCTGCCTGTGCACATAGTGTGATTACAATGCAGTAAAGCCCTGGTTTGAACTACAATGTTGTAAAAGAAAGAAAGAACCTGGAGCCTACGTGTCCTCTGAATTCTCCATTAGCTGCTAGGGGTGTTACCTCTAGAAGTACCTAGGAAAAGCTCCAGGTTTTCCTTCTTTAAACTAACATAATCACTAAATTATTTGCTTTTAATGCCTACTAAAGAGAACTGGATGTAGTAGAGCATTTTGATAACGCTTCTCTCCTAGAGTGAATTTCAAAGCTTCTGGGCACTACTGTAATACGCAAGAGTGACGCTGCGTTTACACCCGTGGTACAGAAGGTGAGGATGTGTATCCTGTGCCCTAAAGATATGCACAGCCTACGTGCGGCTGTCTGGTGCTGTAAGCAGCTCGAGAGTGAAATGCAGCAGCCGTTTATTTAGAGCCCAGTAACACGATACAACAGTTCCAGTCCAGCAAGGAGAAGCACCTTTTCCATTAGAAACGGCACGGTAGATTTCCACTAGGAATCATTATAAAAACAGGAATTAAAACAAAGAGAAGAAACATGCGCACGTTGCAATAAAAGCACAGGAAACTCTGTAATAAAAGAAGTTTCAGGTGTTTTAAATGGCCAGGTTTTTAAACTACTATGCACTAGAGATAAGCAAGGTGTCACCAACCAAGCTGGAACTTAGCCACGACAGGGAGGATGACACCACTGCTGCGGTTGTTAATGGTATCTGCTGCTCTTCAATGACCAGAAACAGTCAGGACTGCCATCTCACATTGCCTCTAAAGCAGAAATGTTCAGTAGCACAGCAAGCCTACTCCTGCCCAGAGGCGTGTCCATGCCGTTTTAGAGAATGTAGTTCCTACATCATGTTGGATGGGAGATTTCCCTAAAGGAATGAAGAAGACTTCACGCTGCCAGAGAGAGGCCAACTGCAGAGCACATGTCAAACAGACTAACGAACTGCAGACTAATGAGCTATCTACAGACTTTCTGAGATGCACAAACATTTGCAACTTCTGTATGTTGAAGAAACCAGAACAGAGATTAGTGGACTCTCCACATTTCAAATGCAGGCTAAGTCAAGTTCTTGATGTTGTGCGAGGGTTTTGTACTGAACCTGACTGACAGCAAAATCTATCGTGAGTTTGACATTTGAGGTTTCAATTCAGCATTTATGAAAGCATTTATAAAAAAGTCTCCACGTCCAAAAACAAATGCTCTTGCTCAGTCAGCAGAAAGTACCAAGTGGGATATAACTGGACTTGTTAGAAGAAACTTAAACATTGAACTGGGAACGCAGAAAAAATTCAGTCCAAGTCGTAGTGTTTTAATTAAGTTATTAACCCCTCAAAACATGTGCATGGAAGCAAGGGCCAGATAAAGAGTAGCTTAATAGAGAGCAACATCACAAGTCCAGGTACAATTAGTTTGAGACAGTGAGTCACCCAGGAGCTCAACAATTCAAGAGACGAACGTCACCGGCACCGGGACAAAGCACGGCAGCATGCGTTACCTACCACGTAAGTACTGACGGTCTCGGTCACCACGCTCCTGACCGGAGCTTTGGAGGCTCCTGCCGCCGAGACGGCTGGAGAGGGCGGTGGGATCAGGGCCGGCGAGACGGTGGCCTGTGGAGGAGGAGGAGCTAGAGCTGAAGGAGGGGTGACGTGAACAGGGGCTGGTACGGGTGACGGCACGGGCGGAGGTGTTTTGGGCCGGCTCACGGGAGTGGAAGGTTTGGCCTCTGGAGCTGGCACCACTTTGCTGATGACTCTGTAGGACCGAAAATGAGAACTGTTAGAGCTGATGGGAGAGAAAGCAATGATCGATCACCAGCTAGATATAAAGAAAATATAGTGCAGCTAATTCGCATCACCTTTGAGTCATCAAAGAGGCTGTTTCGACCCAACACAAGGACTGTTGTCATTGCTACATCCATCCTCTGGACAGGACAAAGCACAGAGCCATTACAAAGTGAACGCAGGACAGCCTGAAACACTCTCCATCTCACTGTCATATAAATATTCTCTGTGGCTTTACTAAACCTTGTTTCGTTAAGTTTTATTACATTAGCTCAATTTGTGGGAAATATTAGAAAGGAAAGTTAATCAGCTGTGAACAGCACTGATTTTAATCTTCAAACTGAGAGACGATAGCATCCTCTTAAGATCCTACATTAGGGGGTTCTCCAAATATTTGCTAGCATGGTATTTCTTTCCCCAAATGTTTATGAAATCGGCAGTGGATCCAGTCAGGACAAATAAATGACGCACACTATATACTCAGCAGTTAAAATATTGCTTACTTACTCGAGTAGCTGAAGTAGACAGGATGTAGCTCTAGTAAATACACAGGATAGAATAATCTTGCCCAGCAACGGGGTACAGAGAGGACCCGACGTTTATTAAAGAATGTTGAAACACAGTCTTACTGATGTGCATGCAATTTAACAGACAAGACAGAAAAAGCCCTTACTATCATGCTCTAGATTAGAAATATAAAGAGAAGGAAAAGGATGTTTTAGAAAACAAAACAAAACAAACCTCAAGCAAAACACAGGATAGGTCTATTTGTTTTACCACGTTTTGGTAAATCATTTAACAACCTTATTTATATTTGAATGGTAACTGTGGGAGTGGAATTGATTTGTGATGGGACTGTAGGAAGAAGGTGATTTAAAGAAAGGTTAGACATTCCAGAGAGGAGGATACATTAAGAAAGCAAAAAACCGGAGATATTGGTAGGAAACCCATGATGAAAATCAAATTGCAACAACTCCTGAGAACCAGGAAAGCCCAGCTCCACCGTCAATGGGAATTTTACATTCAACTTTAGAGTTCACTGCAACTCTCTTAGGACATTTGAAAGGCAGTATCACTACAATCGGAGACATTGTCCGCATTTCAAGTCAATAATCCAAGCCATCATTTGAGAAAGGCTTGGAAATCTACAGTATTTAATGCTTGGCTGAGATAATAGTGTTTTTCTCCCCCGATCCGCCACTTGCACTACTAAATCAGAACTATGGCAAGTTCTAGTAAAAACAGACTTGGTAAAAGGAAACGGAGCAACGGGCTTGGTATTCCTGCCTAACCCGCCAACTGTAGCATCGCACCTACCTTCCGAGGCCTACTATGAGTGACTAGGGGAAGAAAACCAAATCCAAGGAAGTTTAGAAACTTAGAGCGCAGCAGAATCTAAGAGGCGCTAGAGACGATTTTCCATCAGCAACACTGAAGACATTCACACCACTTGATGACCTAGTGATTGTTTCAGGTACCTAACCTGGGAGCTCAGGCTCTTTGTAAGTGTCAGTTAGGTGCTATACTGTGAGTCAAAGTACAGGACTCCTAATTTACGCTGTCTGTGACTTGCAGAAGGAAGGAATTCCTATTAACAGGCCATCCTGGTAACACACTACACATCAAATCCAGACTCGTTCTCCTGCTAGTGAGGTACATCTGAAAACCCACTGTCACCTCCCACCAAAAGAGTTCTCTCCCTTTGGCTCCTGAATGTTCATGATGTGTTTCTGGTTCAATGAAAGTCTTAGCGTGTGGCTCCCCGGGGCTCCTGCCAGACTGGCCACCCCGACTCAAGATGCTTCTTCTGCGTCTTCCTCCCTTCACTGCTCCCACAAAGAGCCTTGGCTCCCAACGCTGAACGCCTAAGACCTTGGTTGGTGGCAATACTCCCATGGTTTGCAAAGTCACCCTCACTTGAGAGCCACCTCTCAAAAAAAATCTTAGCAATAATAAAAGCAAGGAGAGGGACAGACAGCAAAATATTTGGCACAGCAAAAGTAATTTGGATTGTTTCAAACATCATTACCCCTTCTTTCCCTGCCTCCCTCTTCTACCCCCTGCAAGTAAACAAAGTCCTGCTATGAGTTCTTTAGGGAGTCAACCCTCCCCAAGTCTAGACTAGGAAATGTATTAGCTAATAGGATTTTAAACACAACTTTGCACACAGTGTAAACAGTTTTAAAAAAGTATTAGCTAATACAATTTGAATAAGAGTGACTATGCCCAGCTAACATATGAAATTAAATCACATAGTTTTTTGGTCTAGATAAAGCCAGGTTCTCCTCCTAAACAGGGTCTTCAAAGCCGCTCTGCTAATAACTGCAGAAGCTACAAGGAACATCCCATATGAAATCTTCCAAAACTACAAATATTCATTAGCGGGCGACACACAGTCATTGACTGGCTGCTTTGCTTGAAGCGTGCAATTAGGACATGTTCGGTATATAGGGCAGCTTGTTTATCTTGATTTTAGAGCTCAGTTATCAAAACAGGAGATCGGCATTTCGGAGCACGGTTGGGCCTACCACTCCCTTGGGCTAATAAAGTTCAGAGACTTCAGACTCCAGAGCGGAGAGATGAATGGCTCTGTGCTACACCATCAGAGGTGATGGAGTAATCTCAGTGAGGGTGGTTGAGCCTGTCCTCTGTCCCGAAGAAGGGGCTGCATACCTGGCAATATGGAGGTGGGGAGAAATCAAAGGGAAATAGCAGTCCCACGACTAACAATTAACGTTACTTCAGACTTGGAAAGAAACTTGGTATCAAAACACTATGTAAATGATGGCAAGAGTTATGAGCTCTATTTTATAGACAGGCAAAGTGAGGCACGGAGCACACTGCAAGTAGGCGGCACTCACTACAGCAAAACTTCAATCCTCCTGGTCCCTAGGTCCCTGCTAGGATTTCAACTCTACATTTGGACATCACCATACACACATTGTTACCCTCTTTCCCATATGTGTTTTTAATATGATTCCAAAATCAGCACCTGTATATTAAAAGTCTGCAAGTACGATACTAAATAAGACGAAATTTCACCTCCTTCCCTACCCCAATCCAAAAAACTCTAAAACTGAGGCTGGATTAATATTTTTTGAGGTAATCAAATGCAAACGAACATCAACCACCATCAACACACTCAGAATCCTGAGACAAGAATTACACTTCTCTGCAGGCTGCTTGCCTGGTAATGTTATCACAAACATATTCTACATTGAAAGATAAAAAGTAAATTAAAAGTTGTTTCTGCATCAAAATAGTTCCTCCAGAATGAAGGGGTGTGAGGAAACCCTTGGAACAGATGTGGTAACAAAAGCCTCCATAAATCATAACTAAAGGTTACCACTCCCTTCAAAAAAACCCCAGGATTAATGTAAACACTGTGTATCTGGTTGTGTTAAACCTAAATTCACTTTGGATTTCTTTTTAAATGCTAGCAGGAACTGAATTTCTTACAGAACCTCAGCATATCTATAATTGAACGCATATAGCAATAGACCTCTTCATAATGGCAGAGTGAATGAAAACCCATTTTAATCATTACTCCGGGGCAATCACCCCGTTCACAGCTACAGATCCAGACCCAAACAGGATGAAAACGAACTGTTGGCTTGCAAGTAAAGTGCAAATTCTACCAAGATTTTAAGTGTCGCGACAGGCCAGTTAGTTTGTAATTGGCTCTAACTGGCAGGAGCTGTAACACGCTACATCTGGAGCAAAAGGAGGCTCCAAGGTGTGAAATGGTTTCCTATCTTTGGAAGTAATTTGATTTCATTCTGATCCTTACGGCTGAAAGCCCCATTGACTGCTTCATATAAACACAGGGAAAAGACATGTGCAAGGAAAGGAAATGGCTTTTCAAAACGGGGATATGAGCCACAGGGCTGAACGATTGCTACGGGTGATGAGCTCAAAAAAATGCTGTATCAGTACTTGGAAAGGTCTAGTAAAAAATCACAGCGACCTTTGCTTCTCGGAGGTAGAGCTCCAAAGAAGATGTTTCACATACGCTCTGCCTGAAGGAGAAATGACATTTGAAAAGTCCTACTTTTAAAACCCAAGACTCATTTTTAAACAGGGAGCAGGAGCTAAGGGAGTCTTCGTACGCAGGGAAATTATAATATCAACTGCACCAACCTAATTAAAACTAGTACAACTGACTTGGATTATTACAAGTGATATTATTATCTGTTTGTACTGATACTCCTTTACTGATATAAGTTCCTCGACGCTAGAGAGTGAAGTGGTGTAACTATTTTATTACTGAAAATTCTCACATGTGGAAATGAGATTGTTGCACCAGAAAAAAACCTAAATACTCTCAGACCTATGGGTAAGAGTGTCAAAAACACCTAGGGGAATTAGGACAATTTCCATACGGTTTAGATTCTTCACAGATTAGAGGTGATTTCGAAAATTTTATTCCAACCCTGGAGGAGAATCAGTGTAATTCAAGCTCTGTAATGTAGGCTAATTCCCATATTACTTTTAGAAAGGGAAATTTAGTTTTTATCTCTTATGCCCTGCTGAATATTTTATTCTGTGCAAACAAGTCGCACTGGCAAATACAAGCTCCACAAATCCACACTATGACCAACTCCTGCTTTCGCAGAGTGCCAAAATGTATCAAACCTCCATCGGGACCCCTAGCAATTTTGCAAGTGAAAAGACTTCAGTACTTAAAACTTGAAATGAAAAACAATGTAAATATTTTCACGTGATAAATTGCCTGCAATGTGATATTCTTCTCTATCACAGAAAATGAACTTTGAACACTTAATCCAAGATCTCATCCATTTTTGTAGACACTGCTCACAAACAGCCCAACTTCCCCGTAAGCAAGCTGACCTTCAACGGTGTGCATGGAGCTCAAGAGCCCATTCTCCGTTTCACCACTACAGCAAAACCCCACAAACATCCCTTCCTGGGCAAATGAATCTAGTGATTCTGCAGGCATCGTGTCACCTAATCCCATTCACAAGTTTATTGTGTCTCATCTCAAAACCGGTTAATCTTTCTGTCCCCACCATTACCCTGTTCCAGGATCTCACTGCCCTGGTGGCACAGCAACTTCTAATTCCCAGCCTACATTCACAGCAAATTAATTCCCATTTGTTTTTGTGCCAACATTGTTCTTTATCTTAAATTGCTTTCTCCCTCCAAAATGTTTACTTGCCTGAGGTATTTGTAGCCAGCAATCATATCCCCTCTTCACATGCTAGACTAAACACGCAAAGTTGCTCTCCTCTCCTAACATAACACAGACTCCCCTAAGCTCCCCCTAACAGTGCCCCGAGCCCTTCTCTGCACTTGCTCTTCCCAATTCATCCTTCCTGAACACAAGCTGCCTTCCAGAATGGAATATGACATTTCAGATGAAGTACCAACAGGTTCTCATATGATGGCCTGGACACTTCCACTACCTCTGCTAAAATCACCTCTTGCAACGCATCCTACGGTCACACTTGGATCACGTTGGCAACTCCATGATGAGCTAATGGTCCCTCATCCACCCAATGCACCTACTGTGGCGATACACCGACTGATCAGCTCTTTACTTCTGGCTGATGTTTCTGTCGGCACACTTCAAATGCAAAGCCGTAGCTGTAATTTTTCATTTACTGAAATAAACACCATTTTTTTCCCTTCTATTCAAGGAGATCCAGTTCTTTTCAGACAATCACAAGATCCTTATTTGTACTGACATGGTCCTTAAACCTTACTGCCAACAAAACCCACCAGTGTTCTACGTCCTACAAAATTCTAAATGAAATTATTACATCAAACCAGTCCTGAAACAATTCCTTGAGCATTGTTCACTAGTAACCTCCTCTCTGGGTAGATAAGCTCTTTTACAACTCTCAGTTGCTGCCTTCCTTTGACCTAGTTCCTTAGTACTGAGCAGCTCCTCTGCTAATCCCGTCTTTGCCAGCTTCACTACAAATGTCCTGTGTCATAGCTTGGATTTGCCATCTTTTATTCATCTAGAGGAGAGCATCCCTTCTCCCAGTGGTAGGACAGATGACCCAGCTACGCACGTGCAAGTGTCCCATCTCTTCTCCACCGCAGCTGAGGCCTTCCCTGGAGAGGAAGCGATTTGATCCTGCACTCAGTGACTGCTTCCCCAGTCCAGAAGAAACCACTCTGCAGTGTGAGGTGGAGGCAGCTGCTCTTGGTGTTGGTGGTGGAAACAAAAACCCAAGTTGCAGGGTAAAAAAAATCAGCTGTTGCCAGATGCGTCTCTTGCAGGGACTGCCAACTGGACTAGGCTAACCTACAAAATCAGCTGCTTTATCAAAGATTGATACCAAGCCCGTTGGTATGGTTTACTTCCATTTTGTGTTTTTCTTTCTGTTCTGGGCTCATACCTATATCATCCTTCATCTTCTCCCTGCCTTCATTTCCATAGTCCTCCTTCCCTTCTTTTCCTATTTGCTCAATATCCTTCACAGCATTTAATTCAGCTTGACTTCTGCCAAGCCTGAATTCACCTTCATAGTCTTTTGCCTTGAAGATGTAACTTCTTTGCTGAGAGTCCTTTTCTCCTAGAGGCAGGATGCTTACTCCCAACATCCCTTTGGAAAGAGTTATTCACACAATTCACCCTGGAGTCATTTTGCTACAAGTGCCCCCTTCCCACAGGCACTTCTGAATCCATTAGGTCTTCAGTCCAGCTGACATTTCTAGTTAACTCCTTTGATTTACAGACATTCGCACTCCTGAAATTGAATTACAGGTTTTCTACTGTTTATTTTTCCACTACTTTAAGTGAAACAGAGCTCTGTGCTTGGCCTCCGCCCTTCATATCTGTTACACCAGGGTATTTCTCCCAACAACCACAAACACCTTTCTGCCGATGACTCCTAAATCTCCCTCCCGTTCTTTCTCACCATTCTGACTTGCATCTCCGGATGGTTCATCGCCAGTCTGACAAAACAAAACTAGGCTGGTAGCGTGGCGTCTTGGTATCTTTCATCTTCTTTTCTCTCTTATCATCAATAACAAGATGCTCAGAGCTCTGATGTGAAAACCACCTGGCATTAACCCCTCCTGCTGAGCTCTCCACAGCAAAACCAGAAGCTGGTAAAACATGTTTATGCCAACGAGCTCTTTGCAAACTTTCTCTTATGTGTTCCCTGCAAACTGCCCTTTATCGTCATTTGTTTGGGGAAATGTTCTGGGATGCGTGATCTAGAAGCTTGCCCATAAACCAGTCCTACATCTACCCTCTTTAGTGGGAACCAGTGCAGAACATGAATTTCATTAACTACCAGAAAATTATACCAGGATGGGTTTAAAAAGCTCTAAAAGTGTTAATTTCCAGCTTGTTACTGATACGTGTTTTTGTAAGAACCAACCAAACCAGCCAGTCCTGAACTCGGAGGCTCTGTACAGCCACAGATCAACTGCTCACAGGACAATGTTCCTAAGCTCAGGTAGGACCACCTTCTTCCTTTGTGTCTATGGATGGCTACTCCTCCATGGCCCTCTTGTCCACATCCAGCTCCCAGGAACTATGTTGTGAATGCTTGTCTCTATATAGTTTACTTACTTTTGTTTAAAAATGCCAATAAAAGAGTGAATAACAAAGCAGCACCTCTGTCAAAGGCAAGAACAAATCAGTACCTTTCTCTTGCAGTCATCTTCTATGGAGGCAAAGTCTATTTTTTAAACAAATACCCATCTGCCTTTCTAATCTTTCACACATATTTGATTGGTTTCTGTTGTGCTTTACAAGGGCAGCTGCTCATGCCCATTTACACACGCAATTCGCTGATGTGTCTAAACCTGCCTGAAGTATTTATCTTTTTTTTTTTTTTTTAATTGCGGTATACAGTATACAATTTTTTTACTCTTGAGCAACAAGCAGCAAAATCAAAGAATCTCACAGTAAGTTGTTTTGTTTTCTAATGACTCAAGCCTTTTTATGGATTCACTTTTGGAGTCATCACCCAACGTGGCCAGCAGCAAAATGAAAATAATTTGCCACAGCCTACCACCTACCATAAACAGGATGAATAATTAGTCGGGGTGGCTGCAGTAATTAAAAAAAAAANGGGGGGGGGAAGAAAAAAGCTAAGGACTACATCTGAAGTTGTAAATAACTCNCACAAGGAAGAAAAATCCTCTTCTGAATCAACCTTTAGAAATATACGAAAAAAAGATCATTCACTTGTTTTGGTAAAAGAGATATGGTATTTTTCAGATTCTTTTTTTTTTTTTTTTGCATGTAAGAGCTTCAATCCTGCAGGAAGGGAGAGGCTGGGGAACCTCCACTGAAGTGAAAGAGACTTTTGGATGGGTACAAGACCACACACGGGGATTTTACTGCAGGATTGGGGCCAATATGTTACACTCCAGAAGAACAATCGGGAAAGGAATATGAATCATACCCGAGACAATATCTTCATTAAAATACATTCAGCATTTAAAGAGGCATTGAAAATCAGTCCTCCAGCTCTTAAAATTTAAAAGACCACGGAACCGAAAAACGCAGGTATGCATACACACACAAACCCACACGTGCAAAGATTTATGCAAGCTGTAACGATCCCTGGAATTCCTTCAGCACACCTCTGCAGCCTGGGAGAGGAGCAAGATCATTTTTCATCACTCTGCCTCCCCGCTTAGGTGGTCTATTGATCATAACAAAAATGATTTCACCGTCGCATGCTCTTCTCTGCCTTACAGCAAGAGTTGGATTGACACCCAGGGCGTTCATTCTGTTAACGGACGGTTAACAGGGTCTTTCTCTGCTAAGTGCTACACTGTAAAATAATTGGGATACCCATTAGTCCTGCAGTAAACAGGGACTTTCGCTGCCTGGACTCTGTTGTTTAATTTTCCCAAACTGTGGTTTACCCTTCTACATTTTTCTCCCTGAAGTATCACTTTTTCCCTCCTATTTAATTCCACAGTAAGTTCTCCTCCAGAGCTTTCTGTTGAATAAGCAACGTCTCGCAGGGTAACCAACACCGCCCACAGCTGTGTCCCACAATAGCCCCATGCTGCTTGCATTACGTCTTTCGGAGGATTTGGTCACGGTGCCTTAACTGCTCCAAACACTGCTCTTATTCATAAAAACGTGCAGAAGGAGGGGCTTCCCGCAGGATTCCTTTACCTGTTTCCCCACCACAAAACAGTGAAATAAATGGAATGGGTCATGAGCTACTTGGCCAGTAATGCAAACCTACGGCTTGACAAGTCAATAAAAAGCCAGTCCTCTCCTCCCCAGCCACACGTAGGGAGCCAACGCTAGAGGCAAACAATTTGGCTATGCCTACCCAGGGAGGTTAACGAACCCCATTATTCAGCTGTTGAGGGCAAACACTACGAAGACAGTCATCTAAATTACCAAAGTCTGAGTAGCTCTCCACTAAATAGCACCCAAAGCTCAAAAGTTTCTTCACACGGCCTGGTTTCTCCATATGAGAACAACCCTACTCAAAATTAAAGCTCCTGAGTATCTACCAAAGATGATACTGTAAAAATATGACGCATTCTTGGAAAATACATAGGGCAGAATTCTAGTTTAATCAAAGCTAATAGCAAAGTCCTGTCTTAGATATCTAGCTTTTTTCCACAACTCTGTTTGAGCAGTTTTCAAAAAATATACATTCATGTTACAGCAGCAACCAGAGATCCCCAGTGAGCTTAGGGGAACACCAACAAGGTCCTTGCCTGATTTCTTGTCTTCAACCAGGTCCATAAAAAGTGTATCAATGGATTTGCTAATACCTTCTTCTTCTCTCCTCCCTTGGTGCCTTTACCTTTTGTAAGACCGATTATTTATGTGCCTGTGTAGTTTTCTCAAGAAAATTCATTCTCTGGAGAGTTTGCAGCTCAACTCTTATGTAAATTAAGCTTGTTGCAGATAGAAGATCCATCATTTAGGCATTTGTTTTTTGAAGAACATTACCCTATAATTAATTTGGTGGCACTCTGCATGCTGCAGATTAGATAATAAAGTTTTACAGAACTTCAAAAGGTACGACTGAATAACTGTTTTACTGCAATTCTGTTGCCCAACTGTGGTTGCACTCAAAATAACGAATTCTTGAGCAGGTAGGAGTGATGACCCAAACCCTGTGATTTACGAAAAATAAGGTCCTCCAGCAGTCCAGCTGTGTTTCAGGTAGGGTTATAGCTTCAGTTAGGACATTTTCCCAAGCTGCATTTCCTTTCAGGCTGCCACTTTTCCAGAAACAAGCTATTTTGCCAACTTATAAAAACACATGCTATGAGCACCTTGTCGTGGTAGAAGTTCTTAGATGGATGATCACAGAAACATGGTGTAATGAAACACAAAGCAAAAGGGCAGGTTCCCCTGTCCTTTTAGTCCCCAAAGTATGCTTCTGGGTCACCAATATTACACAGAGAGGTCACATCTACTGGTCACAAAATAATTTGGTCTATATTGCCACTTGGCTTTGAGATTCCCTACAAAGGATGTCATCTTGCTATGCTGGTGGCTTTTGGCATGGGGATATCATCCAGGCGAGTGAGCCTCCAAAAGAACGTAAGGTAGGCCTTGGACTGATAATATCCTACCAAGCGATAAAAAGCTTTAGTGGAGTCAATTAAACAGCTGGATAACAAAACTTCTTCTATCCCTTAATCCTTTTAGGATTTTATTTTACAATCCACATTTAATATACATCTTTTACAGACACATATGCACACAGATCTCTGCATGTGTTCGATATTTTTGGGAGAAAGTCACACACCTACCCACTTTAAGAATATGGAAGACAAGGGGCAACTTCAGTAGAGCAGCAGGTCAGGTTTACAAGTTCAACACTGTTAAACTACCTGTTTTTTCCCCTACTCATGTCTGGTTTCCAGGTTCCTTGCTGATGGCAGAGCTATGATACAATGCAGTGTGAGTCTGGAGCAAAAGCCCAACATTTTAAGGTAAATTTGGAGACCCAATTTCACAAAAAATCATATATCCCGCTTGTAAGTCACAGAAGCACTGAAACAGCACCAATGAGTGGCACTCTGCTTTGTGGTCTGGCATTAGTGTCAAAAGTCATGTGCTTTTTCCTCAAAACTGTGTTTAAATGTAGGATAAATTTATCTGACATACCAAAAATTGCAGCACATACTTCTGCTGAAGTTTATGTTAATCATGGTAGCAGCTGGAATGTCAATACCTCATCCACAGATCTGCTTTTTAAAAACTAGGTGTATGAAAAAAGATAAGTGCTTAGGAAAAATAACTAGACAAAAATAAACCATGATGTAATTGAATAAAAGTATTAAATTCTGCTCATCATTTGCAGTTGATTTAAAATTTCAAAGTCTATACTAGCTGTGTTTTTTTGTTTTCTTTTTTTTAAAAGAAGATAGCATCTCTAGTTCCTTCCTATACTAACTCAGTTAGCAATCTACCTTGATAACATTGGAGTGGAAAAAAAACCCAGTGAAAAACCCTTCCAACATATCATTCAAATCATATCTAAAAAGGTGGTCATAAATATTTTAGAACCCAAGCAAACTAATAAGAGCTAGGCCCATTAAGGATAAGATCTTTTACAACAAATTAAATAAAACAATTTATTGAAGCCTGGACTTGAGATAAACTAGATTTACTAGCTGACCTTTTATTCATTTAAAGAACAAAATTAGCTCTAATTGCATTAGAATGGAATCCAGTAAATTTCTTCTAATGTGGCATCCATGCAAGTATTGCTGTAATTGTTTACAACTAAGATGGAAATGCTCTGATTATAATCTACTTTCTTCTTGTTTTACTGTGCAGTTAAAACACTTGCAAAAAACTTAAAGTAGAACAGTTTTCCTAATATTGGTTTCTCCATCCTTCAGCAAGAGCTACATTTTCATGTCCATTAACCTAACATTATTAATAGCTGTCTCTTTTGAACCTATGTCTGTTGTAAGAATATTTGCATGCTGGGCAAGCTCAAACGCAGAGATCACTTCGAGTCTAGAACCAATACATAGTTATATTCACAGAAACAAGAAAGGAGGAGAAAGCAGAAGGCTTCTCTGCCACTAACCTCACTGCTTTGTATGATGGTCCCAGCAGAGCAGCTGAGAAGCAAAATGCTAAGAAATAAACTGTTTACTACAGTGCAAAGGCATTTTCCTCACTGCTGCTGCATTATTTGAGTGAACTCTTGGCTCTGCTGTGCTAAGGATTACAACACCCGAGGTCCTCAGATGGTGCTCAAGGTGCCACTGAAGAAGCACAAAGGAAACTGGGATAGAAGCAAGTTTCCCAAAAGGCCGTAAAACAAGATGTCAGTATCTCTGACCGGCTCCGGGCTGACGATGATCATAGAATCATAGGTAGGAAAAGACCTCTAAGGTCATCAGGTCCAACCACCCACCCAACACCACCATTCCTACTAAACCATATCCTGAAGTGCCACATCTACACGTTTTTTAAACACCTCCAGGGATGGTGACTCCACCACCTCCCTGGGCAGCCTGTTCCAATGTCTGAC
>Ga0065711_1043055_pt1 | contig 14967 bp, 10 predicted proteins | sample Hoacrofraction12_FD_59098 | JGI IMG/M metagenome (GOLD analysis project Ga0065711, IMG submission 59098) | Hoatzin crop microbial communities from Cojedes, Venezuela - Epithelial fraction 12 v2 (version 2) | ecosystem: Host-associated > Birds > Digestive system > Esophagus > Crop | place... | reverse complement strand
CTGCTGTAGGTGACCCTGCTTCGGCGGGGGGGTTGGACTAGATGACCCACAGAGGTCCCTTCCAACCCCTACTATTCTGTGATTCTGTGATTCTGTGATTCTGTGATAATATATGAAAAGTGCCAGAATGATAAATAGAAGATCCCCAAGATGCCATAAATTTGTTATTAAGTATTTGTGAAATGTGTAAAGTGAGTTTGAATTCCTTAAAGCCGAAACAAAAATCCAATGTCTTAATATCATGAAAGAGGGTGACTTTGTCTCTGTGTTGTCACATCAAAAAATTGAAGACCATCATCTTCTGTCCTTGAATTATAATCTGAGCTTTTTCTTTTTTTATGTATTTTATATATTCTGGGAATTAAGAAGGGATTCCAAATTGATTAATTTACAACTCATGAACAGTCTAGTTATTGTATATAAGTGTCATCTGGTCAGTTGGTGGAAAGGAATGTTTCCCCTGAGGTATATCATAGTTTCTTTTTTTGGTTGTGTATAGGTGGAAGGAGGATGGCACTTCGTTGGTCTTTAGCTTTCTTTTTTTTGTTTGTTTATTTAACCACTTGCAGCATGTGCAGAACAGATACAATTTTATCAGAAAAAAAAATACTGCATGGACTGGGCAATGCTCCAAGGTGGTCCTAAGGTGTCCAGCGAAGGAGTCTTTCCTTTGTTTTCTCTAAGCAACAGCCCAAACTACCTGCCAAACTTGTTTTACTTCATTTTCTGCGTTTTAGTATCTGGTCATATCTTCTCTTATTTGCAGTTAACAGATGCTCCAGATGTAGAAAAGTCCTTCCATTGACAAGAAAAGGTCTGTGCACCAGGGGTACTCTCTTCTAGTCTTCTCTACTCTTCACCTTTTCCTTTTTTCTCTTTTTTTTTTCTTTTTTCTATTTTCTATTGCTTGGGGTTTTTTTAATTTTTTTCTTGGTTTTTTTTCTGTTTTTTTTTTTTCTTTTTTCTGTTTTTTCTTTTTTCTTTTCTCTTCTTTCTTTTGCTTTTTTTTTCTTTTGCTTTTTTCTTTTGCGTTTCCCTTTTTTTTCTTCTCATTTTTTTGTCCCACTACCCTCTAGGCTGAAATATTTTGCATATCAAAACTCTTGCAGATCTTGTACAGAGTGAACATCTGATCAGCTGAAGTAACACAAGATAAGAGTAGATGATCTAAAATTCCTTTTACCTTCAGGAACATTAATGAAATCTGATTGCATACCTGAGAAAATGGGCAGCAAAAAAACCCTAGAAAGTTCCAAGTTGATATGACTAGGTGAACTTAATGATTTTCCATAAAATGTGCTGTCGAATTTAGTGCTTTTGTCAAAATCTGTGGTCCCATTCAGTATAAAAGATATTGAATATTCAGAATGAAAATTTTTTTGTTGTATCTCTAAAATTCAAGTGAAAGCTTCTACACTTGTGAATTTAGAAACTGACATTAATAGTTTGAGACAAAGATAGTCAGAATTTGACAGTACATGAGAGAATAGTTTTAGAATGTAATTTCATGTTAATTATGACACTTCCTTTAAATAGCCAAGCCGCTTGTAAGAATAAGGAAAAATTAATAAATTATCACTTTTTCTAACAAAAAAAATAATCAAAAAAATCATTATCCTATGAAGAAAGCAATTAATGAAATATACCCATATGAATAATATATATTTGTTTACTTCTGTATACAAAAGCAGTTGAAACTTTCTCTGCCCATCCAAATCTTGTGGAATATAATAGGATTTTTGAAATTTTACATCTGCCATAGGAAGGAATTCTGTAACTTGCTTTTACTTGCATCTGGAGTACTGTGTCAATTAGAAGTGTATGGACTTACTGGATGAAGTTACAGAGTCATAAAGGTGATTAAAGGGCTGCAGCAGCTTTCGTCTGAGAAGAGGATGAGACCACTGGAGCTGTTCAGCTGGGAGAGGAGAAGGCATGGGGTAATCCTATCCATGTGTATAAATACTTGATGTGAATGAATGAAGAAGGGGGAGCCAGCTTGTGGTTGCTTAAAATAGATATGAACGTAACAGCTATAGGTTATATACATAGCTGCCATAACAAATTTTATAATAATCTTAGCTATAAAAAGTATGAAAAAACCCTATTGTGTGTTCTAGTTATTTTCTACATGACACTTCTAAATGATATTTAAGTTACAAAATATGTTCATATATATATATGATGATAACAAACATTGAGCACTATGGCTATCTAAATATACTGTGTTGCAACTTGTTTATTAAATCTTACTTTGCTGATATTATTTTTGCTTCAGATTCATTATTTTTCACCTACACTCCAAATCCCCATATGCTTAATTATGTAAATATATAGGAAGAAACAGAGAAATTAAACGGACAAAAATCCTGAAAATATACATTTTGTGAGTGTATCTCTAAGCTGGGAAAAAGTCTTATAGTTGAAAGGTAGGAAGTTTTTACGTATTCTATTAACATGGTGATCTCTACTGTTAACTTTTTATATCTACTTAAAGGAGACCTGAAATCTGACAGTCCAGCTGCAGGGTTCATAAAATGAAAGTATGAACACAGTGTAATAAATAATAAATAACATTTGGCATAGCAGTATGGTGCATTATTTCCTACTTTAGCACTGCATTTAAAAAGACTAAAAGCTGCACATGGGAGAATTTAAACCCTGGACAAAGTATTTGTCAAAATAAAAAAAAAGTCTCTAAAATACAGACCCCGAGAAATAAGAGTAATCTGAAAGCTTCAAGGCATCTTTTCTACAACTTTGTAAGAACCATATCATTTAATCTAGTGTGACATATGTACTTTAATACATAGAGTGCCAAGTCAACTAAATCACTAATTGTCTCTTTTTAAGATAAACTGATGGTGGGTCAAATTTTATTCACTTTCAACAATTTTAGGCCCCACTCCTATTGGTGACATATTACCCAGTGGGGACTTTAAGAAAGACTGTCAGTGTCTTTTTCGAATGCTTACTTTTTTTCCCTCCAGTCCTCCACGCCTTGTTTTTAGCAGTATTTAAAACTGTGGGATTTTGGTTTTGTTTTGTGTTTTTTTTTTCAATGTGTATACCTTTTTTTTCTGTTTACTTATCCGAAATGCTGTTGTAGGCTAGAAACAATCATATAAAGATGTACAGTAGAGATTGGAATTTTGCCAATTTTGGTCTATTCCGCAAGTTATTAAGGGTTTTAAAACTAAATGGCTTTTACATGGCCTTATTACTCAGATGACTGATGCCTGGAAATTTTTTTCCGTGACTTCTACAGGTTTTTTTAGTTCTTTTAAATGTCTTTTCCAATAATCTGACAATAGCTATATTTAGGACACCTGACTGGACATGTGAACCATAATTAAAACCAGTACACTTGTGGCATGTTCTAAACTGTTGAGAGTTTTGTTCTTTCTGCTCTCTAAGTGGTGTCTAGTTGTTACGTTCTATGCCAGCATTTTCTTCCTGCAGATCACCTCTTGTTCACTTCTCTGAAATTTTTCTGATAGGTATGTCTGTCTAAGCAGAACACTCTGTTAGGTAAGTTCTGGGTTAAATATTTTCATTTAAAATATTGTTCTGATAAGAGTAAAAAGCTGAAAAGGTGCAAAGAATTACCTTCCCTTAGTGTGAAGCTGAGTGCAGGTAGTCTCTGGAGAGCGAACACTAAGCCAGCTATTTCCTTTTGTCTTTGTGGTCATCAAGCCAGAGCTAACATGAGTAAAAGAATCATCTTTCTATAACCTTCCTCAGAAATAGTAAGCTTCTTATTTCTGATGAGCCCAATAATACTAAAGAAGCTTAATATCTCACCACACGTTCACACTTAGTATTTTCTTCAAAATCAGTAGAAATTAAGCAGAAATATGAAAGCATTTTGTCTTTTTTTTTGTTTCTTTTGTTCCTCATAAATACATTCCATTAATTTCCCTGTAAGGGGGTCAGAGGTGTTCTAAAAGTCTAGGGATTTCTCCACTTAAACATGTTATGAAAAATATTTAAATTGGCACATTTATTTTAAAATAAGGTCCTTTAGATAATTTTTTTAATTAAACAAGTGAGGAATAAAAAAGCACAAACTTTGTCAGCATCTTCAGAAAAGAAATGTAAGTTGTTGTTTGCAAAAATTGGGCTATTTATTCCTAGGACCTTTGGAAAAATATGACTTCATGTCACCTAGGAAAATACTTTTGTATCTGTTGAATTCTGGTTATATTTATGCCCATGTTGATTTGAACATAAAGTCAGCAGTGGTAGCTTTGGTTTTCAATCTGTAATGCAGCCAAGATAATGGCATTTAGATCTACTCCCGCTATGCTAAGTAATTTGCATATTATCATTTATGCTGTGAATCAGCTCAGCTGTTTACAAATTATTTTTTTTTTATCAGTTATACCTCTGAAAAACCTGGTTTATGGTAAATATGAATGATTTCTTGTTGTTTGCTAATGTATTGAGTAGTTATATTTTTTTTCGTCAGGTACATTTCAAGTAAATTATCATTGTCAAACTTAAATACTCTTTATAAAATTGTCATAGTCGTAGGGTATGGTAGAGTTGAACCCTGGACTGATTCACTGGAGGAAGCCATGGAAGATTATAAGGAATTTGCTACTGTATTATGGCCCAAACGGAAAGTGAAGTTGAATTGTAGGAACATAGGGTCATCTGGGCCCAGTGCAGCTGCAGTTTTACATTACTCCAATCCCTCTGCCACCATTACTGAACTACTAGTAATATACTTAACATACTTAAAAAATTAGTGTGGTTCGATGATGATAGGTTTTGTTGCCATAGAAACCTTTCTTAATGAGCAGATTACTTAGTGTATTTCAAGTAGAATTTTGTTTTGTATCCAAGTTTCTTTTGTTCAGTGAAATACATGTGTACATACAGTGTCAGTATAGGATAAGTTCTTAAAGCTTCAGCCTCTTGAATAAGGAAGAGAATGAGGTAGCTGGTTTCTTGAGGTTTTTAGCTTCTTTTCAGCTTTTTGTAGCAAGTTAGATGTCTACAGAATTTTTCTGTGAAAGGAAATATCTAGTGGCAGATATTAAATCTTCTAGGAATAGTGAACATTTGCCTTAAAATTTAATTTCAAGTCACTGTAATTTCATTAAAATGATTGGTAGCAAGTGAGGGGCAGTGTAAAGGAAAGTTGAACTCTTGCTAAAGCAATGGAGTTGGTGTTAACAACCAAACTTAGATATTGAACAGTTTCATAGGACTGTCATCTTCAGAAGCACGGATGGTACCCCATGCTAAAGCACAGCCTCTCCAAATCGTATCGTGGACGTGGAATGGAAAATGTTAGAGACAATGTGAATTATATCACAAAGCATGTTATATAGAGAACTGCTTCTTGTCCACCTATGTTACGGAACTGAAATAATTTATTGCGTGTTTTTAGTGAGATAAATGAAGTGTAAGTCACATCCCACGAGATCTCATCTGAAATGATCCAAGAATAAATGTCACTCTTTTGACTTCTCATCTTTCATACTTTCTACTGTTATATCATTTTTGTTACTTTCCTGTTTTTAAGAACCACTTACACCGCTACTTTCAGTAGTGGTAGTGAGCTGATTATTGATAAAGTGAATCTTTATTTTGCTTGCTAAGTGGTTCCATATCTTGTTGGAGATTCCATTGTCATTTTCATTAGTCAGATATTTAAGGTGAAAATTTAGCCTTTTCAATACTGCCATCGTGAGTTTGCATTTAGTAATCACATTTATAAATTTAAATAAATGTGTGAGAATATTATATTTGCAGCAAGATTTGTTGAACTTGCTTTTGAGTAACTGGCATCTGCTAGAATATATGTGATTTTTACTTTTTCTTTAATATCTGTCAGTCTTCAAATAGGCAAAACAGTTTCCAGCTGTAGAACTCAAAGACTCTCAGCTTTGATTCCGCTCTATCTTCAGATGTTCCTCTGAACAAATACATTTCTTTTGCCAACTTAGCTAAAACACAAATCTTGTTAGGCATGTGTTTTTATTTTGTCTTCACGTAGCTTGTGGAGTTATGTCTTGGCAAAATTTATGTCACGTTGAAGACCAACCTATAATAACATTATGTCTTCCCTCTCATTACTCTTTCATTTCACATTTCTTTACTTCATTTTCAGACTTCCTTTAGATGACAGTGGACATTTACATAGTACCTCCTTAGTCCCCCTAGTCTCCCATAGAGAGCACAATTTACATTCAGCCTCTTGGATCAGTGAATTTAATTCAATGAGACTTAAGAATCCCAGTTTAACTCGTACACCTAGAAGGTGTAGGGAGCTGCCACTAAATAAAACTCTTTACATTAGAATGTTATAAAGTATAACTTACAGTGCAATACCCATATTTAGCACTTGCACATTTTCTGGCTGGTTTTAAATCTGTTATTTTGGTTTAGACTGTTGCTGTGCATGTGTTTGCATGCATTAGAGACTGTTAATGCATTTAAAAGAGTTCCAAGGAATGTAAGGAAGTCTAAATTATCTGAATTTAAATATCTTTCTTGGTGGTCAGGAGAGGAGTAACTTTGTTTGGAAGATGAAGAGGAAGATGCACTACTTGTTGGAATTAATTATTTTATATACTTCACCCTACTTTGTCATTGATGTGGTTCCCTGCTTTTATTTTCTGTGCCATGGCTGTGGTAAACATAGCAGTCTGACCTTGAAACTGCAGGACCAATGTAGACCTAATTATGTAATTTTTTGGTTTTTTGTTTTTTTTATGATCTTTACAATAGTTCCAACTCATTTTTCTGTTATATTGTATCTCCTCTTTAAAAAATTAGACACATGATTTTGATTTAGTTTTTGTTTTGAAAAATGTGTGATCCATAACTATGCAGTTCTTCCAGCAAATGAAGAAGATTTTCAGGCTGCATAATTTCCGAAGTACTGCACATGTCCTTCTTAAAAAGTGATCAGTTAATCTACTTAGCTTCCGTGGAAACAACCAGAAATTAAAGAATGTGGTTGGTTCTTTGATAGATGTTAGACGTGATAATAGTATTGCCTGCCTACATTTTTGGCAAAATTGGGGTGCTCTTAACAGAATGAATAACTGAATTTTGCCTGTCATTGAAAAGCAACAGTTATTTTGTTTTTCATCAGTCTCCAGTCAAAAGGTACACCATGAAGGGAGATTCTGCCCTGTTGTAGTAAACTTTTTATACATGATTGAAGACACTGCATATGCCACATTACGCAGATCAATAAATATCACATTCATTCAAAACACCTCAACAGCACGGGTTAAAGTTGAAACAAATATTCTGGCAATAGCTTTGATATCTACTTTCTCTCCATAAACCATAAATAGAGTAATGTCTTAGATACTAATAGCCTGCCACTTAGCAAAATTCTAACTATGAAATCTAAGTGGACCTTATCTGATAACTACTTAGCTTTCTCACAGTTCTTTATATTCTTGAATACTTAGTTTTTCATAAAAGTGTTGGATAATGTCTGGACCGTAACAATGCATATAAAAACCCCAAAGACTGATTTTGTCTGAATGTCGTTCCTTTCTGGCTCTTATTAGATGACTGTCTAATACCCATTATGTTAACATAAGCCTACACAAACCTAATTGAATAATAATATTTTGAAAGCAAGACAATTTCTTAATTGAAAAGCTGTCATAGAGAAAAATATCTACTTTAAAATGTTATTTGGATTGGCTATATGCTCATTATCTTGAAATGTAGATGCTTCTAAAATAAAAATGAGTACGTCTCATGGTTTTTATAAAAATATTTGTGTCTAGAAATTTTATCTCAAATATAATTAATATTCCAAATTTTGACTGAGTCCATAATTACAGCTTTGAGCTATTTTAAGTGACCTTTTCATTTTAATGAAGAGCTAACTCGCATATCCAGTAATATTTTAAAAGTCAGTATTGTTTAGGTAGAAAGGAAAGCATGAATCAGAAACCTTTTTAGTCTTTCAAGGCTTTCATCTTATTTTGGCACCTGGATGGATGGTGTTTAAGTGGAGCACTACACAGGTCCCAGTGGTCCTTTTCTACTGTGCTGGAATTAGGATTTCTCCAGAAGCTGTTTAACTTTGGATCGATTGTTAAGTCTGTGCTGCAGTAGTTCATTTTCAAAAAATAATAATGCAATACAGTATGAAGGAAGTACAAAGCTTATCTAAATATGGAACATAATATGATGGAGGTAAAAAGTTTATCTAAATATTAAGTTGCATTTTTGCCTTTTGCTTATGCTAGGTATGGAGTGGATTGAATTCAGGAACTATGGGGTGGGTTTTTTGGAGGGTAGTCTTTTTGCAAAGTCAATTGTTCAGAAATTAGAAAGCGTCAGAATGTAAGCTATCTGTGAAAGCATATTTCGTCCTCTATGTGCACCTTCTTGCAGTAAATACTCAATGATTCTATTTTGGTTTTAGCATGTATATAATCTTATTTTGTAATCATTAGAAAGATTGTAATGCTTTTTTCTCCACTTCGGGATAAAAAAAATCATTATCATCCTAGTGTTATACATGGAGAAAATGAGATATGGATAAATCAGAACCTGTTAATGAATTAGTGGCAAAACTGCTTTTGAAGCTTCTTACTTCGTGATACACAACTCAGGCTTTATTGCTGCTAACCAGACTGCAAATTTAGGTGATTGTTGAGCTTATGCATTGCATCTCTCATTTACTTTCTGATATTTCCGATTGCTCACACTTTTTACTTCTCAGGTACCAGAATCTCAACCTAGATACTCCAGAAATGAAATTGAAATGGGAAGTGGCTAGATGTTAAAATTGTAGGTTATTATTCGCTCTGGGCACATACTTTAATTGTTATCATCCAACTAAAGAGGCTAGCATATATAACACGTCACAAACTGCAACTTCTGAGATTCTTCTCATCACGTTTTTAACTGCAAGAGCTTGCTCTTGTCTTCAGATAGCTCAGCTCATGTTACTCATGTTACTTTCTCTTCTACTTTGACAGTATGTCAAAAAGTTATATCTCTTTATGTAAACATAGTCCAACTTTTTGAACTAGAGTAAATGACATAAATAAAAATTCACCCGTAAAACCTGTATTTGAGCAACTCCTATTAATAGATACACTCCATCAATATTTTTTCCTACAATAAACTTTTCTAGTTTGTTTTGCTTAACAGATTTAACACCTAATTGTCAATATTCTGATCTCCCTGCCTAGCAGTATACCTTACAGCCAAAGGAATTCCGCTTTCTGCATTTATGTGTATTACAGGTGTCTATTAGTTTACCTGCATGCTTATTTCTTAGACTGAGCTTATAGCTACATAAGAAGGGAGTAACACATTGTCCTAACCTTATTTCCATACACTTTGTAGCAAGTTGATTGGACACATGCCAGTTTGGGGGGGAAATAGACGAGAAGAAAATGCATTTCAAAATTCAATCAATTTTATCAAGGAAATACAAAAGTTCTATGAAGAAAATCTTCTTAAGCATATTAGACTACAAATTGTCAGTAAAATCTGGGTTTTCCTTAAGCTGTCTGTGGTTAAAGTTAATGCTAATAAATTCACCTCTTCAGAGTAAGAAAGGCCCATACAAATTTCGTTAACACTATTATACCATCTCAGGATTCATAAATCTTCTAGTCAGACCACAGCAAACTGTTGAATATTATTTTTTTTGTTTATGTTTCCTCAAACTCTTTCAGTTGCTTTTCCAAACCCAGCCTTGCCTAAGGCCTTAGACTGTCAAAATACAATGCCATTACAATAAGGTTAATTAAGATCTTAAGTCTTCTGCTTTTTTCTTAATGGTCTTGTTATGTTAGGCTTAGCTGTGATGGTGAACAACTATGTCAACTCCCTATTTATTTCTCACCTTAAGCATCTATCACTTTGTTCCTCATCGGAAAAATGATTTCTCTTGCACTATCTGAGATTACTGATCACTGCAGACTTGGAGTGTTACAATAGTCGGTCACTTTTTAAGAGACATCTTTTCAGAGCACAGGAGCAGTCAATTCCAAAGTGTCAGAAGTCAAGCAAGTGGAGCAGAAGGCTGGCTTGGATGAACAGGGGTCTTCTAGAACTTAGGCAGTAAAGGAAACTCTGTGGACATTGGAAGAAAGGACAGGTAACACAGGAAGACTGTAGAGATGCTATACTCCACTGTAGGGAGAAAAATTGTACCGCCAAATCTTGATTAGAGTTCAAGCTGGCCAGCACTGTGAAGGACAAAAAAAGGGCTTTTTTATATATATTGACAGCAAACGAAGGATCAGAGAAAACATTAGTCCATTACTCGAAGAGATCAATCATCTCACAAAATAAAGACATAGACAAGGCAGAGATGTTTAATGCTTTCTTTTTCTCTGTCTTTAACACCGATGATGGACCCGGGGACCCCCAGAGTCCTGTGTTGGAAGACTGTGACTGGAGGGATAATAAACTCCCAGACAACTCTGAACTTGTTCAAGACTTGCTGCTCCAGCTGGATGCACATAAATCTGTGGGGCCCAATGAGATTCATCCCAGGGTACTGAAAGAGTAGGCCAATATTATCACGGAACATCTCTCTATTATTTTTCAAAAATCTTGGGAGTCTGGAGAGGTCCAGTCAACCGGAGGCTGGCAAATACTGTCCCAATTTTCAAAAAGAGTGAGAAGGAAAACCCTGGTAATTACAGGCCTATCAGTCTCACTTCGGTGCCTGGTAAAATTACAGAGGAGGCTATTCTGGGAGTTATGGAAAAATGCTTGAGAGACAGTGAAGTCATTAGTCACAGCAAACATAGGTTCACAAGGGGAAAGTCTTGCTTAACTAACTTAATTCCCTTTTATGACAAGCTCATCCACCTAGCTGACCAAGGGAAGCCAGTAGATGTGGTGTTTTTATTTTAGCAAAGCTTTTGATACTGTCTCTCATAGTATCCTTCTACTTAAACTGTCCAGCACACAGCTAGACAAGTCCATAATATGTTGGGTGAATGACTGGCTGACAGGTCTCGCTGAAAGAATTATAGTGAATGGGGTTGCATCAGGCTGGTGGCCAGTCACCAGTTAAGAATATGGATTTTATTATGTAGTGATATATTACTGCAACATGCAGTCTTCAAGAATTCAATGGTATTTTTAATCTTTATTTGCTTTGTTACACTTCATGGGATAGCATAATCATTTTACACCTCTTTCTACTTAAAAATTATTGTTTATAAAGTAGTTGTCCTGGGCTGTTAGCTGACTTACGCCTAAAAATGGCCTGTTTTTATAGATTAAAAGCCCTTCCCTCCCAAATATTTAACATGGAAAATATGCTTTATATCCTGTTCTCATCAGTATATTGCAAGCAGGCAGCATCACATGAGTTGTTTCAAATCCCTAAGCATGTTAAGGAGTTTTATATCCACAAAGTTTTGTCTTACTGCTTATTTCACAGAACCATACTCTTCTGCCAGGCTTTTTGTTGGAGGAAATTTTCAGTACAGTAACATCTCTGATACAATAATACAGATCTCTGAGCCATTTTCTAGATCTCAGATTTGTATACCGGGATATTTCTGGATAGTGATTACTTTTTTCTTATTTTACCCACGAGAAAGAATAACAACAGGATGTTTTCCTGAAGAAATTAAAGAGGTGTGATAATATTGCAATGAATTTTTAGGTCTATGTTCTAAGGAATTGTTGTCCATTTGTTTCTCTTAGTTGTTTTTCACTGCCTTTCTTTTACTACTGAAGTGGGGGCAAGAAATATTTCACTGATGAATTTTCGTACCTGATGAATTTTCAACAGATGTCACAAAACTCAGGAAGAGTTATGGAAGAAATTATACAAACCATATATAGTAATCAGGGACTAAGCTTTATTTCACAGTAACTCTTTATTTTTTAGTGATTTTTATTACTTTTTTTTAAAACAGTGAAATATGACAACATAGTTTTTGGACGTTAGTAATTGAAGCAGAAAAGTGTAAAAAACTGTGTGTGTAATAATTTGATTTTTGTTGTTGTTGTTAAATCGTAATTAGAGCAGTAGATATGATGCTCTAACATAACATAATAGTCTTTTGGAATAACATAAGCTTCCATGTGTCTATGGGAACATTTTTACATTGGTTATAAGGATGTGTTGATAAGACATTTATGAGCTTGACTGTTATGTCACTTGGGGTTCTGATAAAATACTTATAAGACTGCCATGATTTTGATAATACTGTTCAGGCAGACACGATGTACCTGTAAAAAAAAATCACTGAAATTTCACTTAAATAAAAAATTGTGAACAGTCTTATTTTAATAACATCAAAGAAAAATTAATTTTTGATGAAACAATATAAAAAGATTGCATTTTAAATATGGTGTTAGTATTTCACTAGATTATACCTTTACCTTTTGCTAGCTATGTTATTTTATGAAGCCAAAAAAGTATTGAAAGCCAGAACAACTACTTTAAAATTGCTCTTCTGATACAGTTGTGTGTTTAATTTTGCTTCCTGTTTCTGCTGTAGTAAACTCATGATACAAAAAAAAGTCACAATCATCAAACCAAGTGTTAATGGTATCCTATCCATGTGTTTCAGGATGCTCTCAGTGTTTGGTTTTTGTTGTATGTTTGGGTTTGGTGTAATGACGTGGTAATTCTTAAATTGTTATGCATATAGGTATTTTTGCACTGTTTTCACTTAAATAATAATAAGCCATACAATTTATTTATTTTTTTTTTCCTATTTTTTTCTCCCCTCCCTCTAAAACTCATGTACTTCTGCAGACTTGGGGGGAAACTAGCTTTAACTGTTTATTACATCTTTGAGAAAAGGGAGACAATGACAAGTTCTGAATAAAAGAGGTTATGAGGAGATCAGATGTAAGTTGATGGTATTTTTGATGTCCAGTTTGAACTGAATCCATTATTTATTTTGCACTGGACTGAGGCTAGCTGGAATAATTTCATCATTCCTATGTTGTCCATGGGATTAAAACCAACTTAATTTAGATTGCTCCAGATGAATAATACAGAATTACAGTATCACAGGACATACTACAAACTCTTTCAGAAATTGGCAGATTACCAGTCTGTTTTTTTTACTAATGCTAAACTGTTTATTCTCTCCATTATTTTTCAGAACTGAAAGATGGGCAGGTGACAGTCAGAGAAAGGGACAGCTAGCAAAAGAAAAGAACTATGGTAGTTCGTTTTTTGCCTTCAAAGGGGTGAACAAAGTGATAAAGACAAAGAAAAGAGCAAAACCAAACAGATCAAAGCAAAATAATTATTTCTCCTGAGACTGATAGAGATTTAGAAGTAACAGATATGAGAGACAATAATGGGTTCCATGTCCTTATGGTGAGCAGGAACACTTCAAGGAAAGGTGTGAGAAGACTTACATGAATGTCTACGCATGTTTTTCTTCCACTTATATTTTACACAATAAAAACAAAATATGCTTTTTCCTCATATCAAAATGTCAAGGAAGCAATTTGTTCAACACAGATGTGGTGCTATATAACGGAGAAATGACCTACAATATAACAGATGACATAAAGAAGATGGGCTGATATACAAGACAGAGGAAAAGACAGATAAAAAATACTTCTGTCTTGTTTGCATATATTCCAAAATCTGATGGCTTTCTATGATGGCATGACTGAATGGGCAGATGAGGGGAGAGCTGTGGATGTTGTCTACCTCGACTACAGCAAGGCTTTTGACACTGTCTCCTGTAACATCCTCCCACGGAAGCTCAGGAAGTGTGGGCTGGGTGAGTGGAGGGTGAGGTGGATTAAGAACTGACTGAATGGCAGAGCTCAGGGGTTTGTGATCAGCGGCACAGAGTCTGGTTGGAGGCCTGTAACTAGTGGGGTTCCCCAGGGGTCAGTACTGGGCCCAGTCTTGTTTAACATCTTCATCAATGATCTGAATGAAGGGACAGAGTGTACCCTCAGCAAGTGTGCTGATGCACAAAACTGAGAGGAGTGGCGGATACACCGGAAGGCTGTGCTGCCATTCAGCAAGAGCTGTGCAGGCTGGGGAGCTGGGCAAAGAGGAACCTGAAGAAGTTCAACAAGGGCAAGTGCAGGATCCTACACCTGCGGAGGAATAACCCCACGCACCAGTACAGGATCAGGGCTGACTTTCTGGAGAGCAGCTCTGTGGAGAGGGACCTGGGTGTCCTGGTGGATGACAGGTTAACCATGAGCCAGCAGTGTGCCCTGGCTGCCAAGAAGGCCGATGGTAACCTGGGGTGCATTAAGAAGAGTGTGTCCAGCAGGTCGAGAGAGGTTCTCCTTGCCCTCTACTCTGCCCTAGGGAGGCTTCATCTGGAGTACTGTGTCCAGTTCTGGGCTCCCCAGTTCAAGAAAGATGAGGAGCTGCTGGAGAGAGTCCAGCCGAGGGCTAGAAGGAGGATTAGGTGATTGTAGCATCTGTCCTATGAGGAAAGGCTGAGGGAGCTGGGCTTGTTCAGCCTGAAGAAGACAAGGCTGAGAGGGGAGCTTATAAATGCTTATAAATATCTTACAGGTGGGTGTCAAGAGGATGGGGCCAGACTAATTTCAGTGATGCCCAGCAACAGGACAAGGGGCAACGGTCACAAACTGAAGCACAGGAAGTTCCATGTGAACAAGAGGAAGAACTTCTTCCCTCTGAGGGTGATGGAGCACTGGAACAGGTTGCCCAGGGAGACTCTGGATTCTTCTTCTCTGGAGATATTCAAGACCTGCCGGGACAAGATCCCTTGCAGCCTGCTCTAGTTGACACTGCTTAGTCAGGGGGGTTGGCCTAGGTGATCCCCAGAGGTCACAGAATCACAGAATCACAGAATAGTAGGGGTTGGAAGGGACCTCTGTGGGTCATCTAGTCCAACCCCCCTGCCAAAGCAGGGTTACCTACAGTAGGCTGCACAGGATCTTGTCCAGGCGGGTCTTGAATATCTCCAGAGAAGGAGACTCCACAACCTCCCTGGGCAGCCTGTTCCAGTGCTCCGTCACCCTCAG
>Ga0065711_1010728_pt1 | contig 14967 bp, 3 predicted proteins | sample Hoacrofraction12_FD_59098 | JGI IMG/M metagenome (GOLD analysis project Ga0065711, IMG submission 59098) | Hoatzin crop microbial communities from Cojedes, Venezuela - Epithelial fraction 12 v2 (version 2) | ecosystem: Host-associated > Birds > Digestive system > Esophagus > Crop | place... | reverse complement strand
AGAAACACGATGAGAAGAGCCATATAAAGGGAGTGTAGAAACAATGTGGTATCTTATTCTGTTCATAGATATCTATTCCATTTTCAACTGATTCTGGGCATGCACACGATAATTACCACAATGCTGTCGTAATCCCAGTTCCCCATAAATGATATTTTTTGCCTTATTTCACCAAAGATTGGCACTGATCCTGACTGATGATTGATATCCAAAGTAGCTGAATCTGTGAAGCTTTGCCAACTGCTTTAGATGGAGGTATTTACCTTTACAGTGAATCATGTAATTATTAAAAAAAACCCAGGAACTTGTAACCTGCGTCAAGGTCTGCATTATTACTGACAGAGTGAGCTTTACACAAATGGAAAAAACAAAAGAGTCATTAACCCAACTTCCACAAATAGAATATACTTTTGAAGTTATGCCTCTTTTGCAGATAATTAAGTAGAGTTTAAAAGAAGTAGTATAGGTTTTGGAGGGTATTTATACTCTTGTTGAAATGTGGATTTCAGTGTGGACTTTTTGTGTCTGTAAACATTCAATGTCCTTTACTAAGCACTTGCTATCGTGCTTTCACAATAAAGTTTAATACCAAAATACTTTAATTGTATTTATTATCTTTTTTCTTGTCTGTTTTTTAAAAGGTTGCTGAGCTTCCCTATGGAAATACATTCTGCAAAGAAAGAAATGGCAGATTTTTTAAAAAGATCACAACTTCAACAGAAAATCATGTGCACTAAGTTTGTGTATGGATTTTGTTGGTAAAGACTTACCACACCCCACCAAAGGGCATCAGCATAGCTGGAGAAACCTGTCTTTCCATCCTCATCAACTGCATCCTTCTCAGCAAGATAAACAAAATAGGATGAAAAAATCAATCCCAAGAATCCAATGTACAACGTGGTTATGAGTTCCTATTAAAAGACAAAGCAAACAAGTACCTAAGGTTTACATCATATACATCCTATCATTGTAAAATATTGTAAATATCTGGGGGTTTTTTGCATCACAGTAAAAAAAAACTATTAGGTTATATTTCAGGTATGAACTTTGCTCCAGTAAAACAGGTAGATCAGCCACTTGTTTTCTATTCATATCAGACTAAAGAATTCAAGGAGCTATCATTTATACAAAATCATTTGAACAGCTAAATGTAGGGTGGGACAACTGATAGGACAAGGAGCAATGGCTTTAAACTAAGAGAGGGTAAATTTAGAATAGATACAAGGAAGAAATTTTTTACCAGAAGGGTGGTGAAACACTGGAACGGGTTGCCCAGAGAGGTTGTGAAGGTCCCATTCCTGAAAACATTCAAGGCCAGGTTGGACAGNGCTCTGAGCAACCTGGTCTAGTTGAAGATGTCCCTGCTCATTGCAGGAGGGTTGGCTAGATGACCGCTAAAGGTCCCTTCCAACCCAAAGCATTCTATGATTCTATGATCTCCCTTATTTTATGTCTTGTGAATGGGAATCATTACATTTAACTGTCCACTCAAAATACCAAATATTAATACATTTTAAAAATAGTTANAAAGAAATGCATTTTATGAACAGTACGCTACAATAACAGTGAAGAAATAACAACCATGTCTTATGATGATGATCATATCTAAGCAATGAACTCGTGTATCTGATATTTAGATTGCTTAAGACTGACTATTGATGCCTTAACAATTTCACGTTAAGATAAAATAAAATCTGAAGATAAAAAATGTTAGGTAGGTGTAACCTCTACTTCAATCCTGAAAAACAAAGACTGCTTGAAGCTAGGCTAGTTTATTAGAAGGGACTTCTGTTAGGGTGTGATACAGTGCTTGTGTATGTACCAGTTTCTCTATAGATTTTTGGATAGGAAAATTGTATCAGAACTGACATGACTTCGATACAGGAGAGTTAGAGTCTTCAGGAAAAAGGTGCTTGTGCATTTATACAAGGCAAAATGTGTGGTGTCAGACACAAAAATGTGTAAAGCTTATAAAAACAGGACTACATCATAATCATATGAGATATTCACCTACCCCTCAGGAAAATCCAATACCTAGATATGAGGGAAAATAGCTTATTTTAATTACTTAAAGTTTACAATGCTTCAATAGTTAACACATTATTCCTTTGTTTTCTTTGCACATATTTAGTCATCTTTATTATGGAACATTGTAGTACTACATCTTCATTAGCATCTTCCTTAAATTCTTGACAGAGTTATTTTTCTTTCCTTGGATCTAAACCAATATGAGAATTGAAATAGTCCCGCAATATAAATTAAAAATTCAAACCTGCCTCAGAAGGATTGCCTCTACTTATAAAGTATGTCAGGTTTTCAGAGATTTTCTGTAACACTCTACCCACTTTTCTTAAACAGTTTGTGAGGGAAAATTCAGGTTTTATCATCTTTTATCTTACATATTCTTCTGTTATCACTTCCTTCAGATTTCTTTTTTCTTCTTTCTTTACATTTCCTTACTTGCAAGAGCTTTCTGGGAAAATGTAGCCCTGGTAGCTAGTAACTGCATTCAGCAGCAGAAAGGACAGATACTTTTCCTTCTAATATAGCACTAATTAAAATCTAGCTTCAACAAGTTTGTAAGCAATCTAGGTGTTTTTTCTCTAATCATTTAATAATGACCTAAAAACCAAATTTTGATTGTATTCAGTTTTGCCCATGGGCAAGTCTTTTAATCTAAGCCTTAACTTTTTGCAGACCTGTTTGCTAAACAAGGCAGCTGAAGGAGGAAATAAAATGCAGATTATCAGTAGTTCACATTTCTGTGCTGGTCACCATTATCTTCTCATCTTTTTCTCCAATGATAATGATACACTATGTACTTGTTGATATGACTTCATTGCTCTGAAAAGTTCCTTATGGTTTACCGTTATAATTGACTACTTGCATTTCTCTAATTTTTCACAACTTTTGGGTTTGTCCACACAAAATTTTTTCAATGCAAGATGAAATTGGTTAACACCTGAGACTGTAAGTTCAGTGTTCCATAGAAAGCTACAACAGAAATGGAGACTAATTCTTGTTGACTGCTTACGAAGAAAACATTCTGCTTTCATCTCTAGTAGATTCGTGACTCCCACATCAACAGAAATCTTTTAGTTACACTTGGCATATTGCTTACAACTCAGATATTATAGATTTTACATGTTATTGAGGAATGGCCATCACTGCTTTCTTTTAATTTTGTCTCAGAGGACAGAATTAGAGAGTGGATGATAATTGGAATACTTCTGTGTTAAATGCTGGCTTTTTGAGAAGTGGGAAGAAAAAAATGCTTTTCAGAAGTGCTATGCACAGCCTTGTGAGATTCCTTTCAAACAGGTTGAAATATCAACAGAACTACTCTGGTTATTTCACCTTTGGCACCTCTCAACTCCAGTCCTATTCATCTAAAGACTGAACTCTTGTTAAGTAAAGCCCAGATGCAAATGAAATTGCCTTAGGTTTATTCTAAATGTCACTCCATGTTAAATACGTAGAGAGACACAAAATACTACATGTGTATATTTAATTATTAAGAACAACGGCAGCAATCTAATATATACTGCATTTAAGAGACCACACAGAAGATTTTAAAATTATATGTACTTCAAGAAATATGGATAGAGTAGTGTCTATCAATGCCAAATAGTATGAACTGATACATGATCTCAAAGCAAAGAGCATTTTGCAGAAATCAGGCCTCAAATCTTCACATTGATATGAAGATCAGATAGATAATAGATAGACAGCAGCTTAGGATAATATATAGATTTTTTTAATAGATAACAGCTTAAGAATAAAGAGTGCTGCCTAATACAAATGACTCTTCAGGAAGGACTTTCAGATACTTATATGCAAGGGAAACAGCAAGAACAAAAGAAATATGCACAAAGGTAAATTTGAATATTGAAAGACTTGAGTCAACACATTTTTAATTTAGATTTCAGTGACAATAAGGATCACACAATATAAAATTCAACACTTAGGAAAAATACAAGAAGACCCCAAATCCACAGCTCATCAGTAACTCCCTCCTCAAAGCAGTAGAAGACCTCACAAAGCAAGGCAAGGAATAAGTAAAATTAATCGAGAGGCTTACAAGCTGGAGCTGGATTGGCTAACTCAGTTTTTCAGTAAGTTGCATGATTTTTTCCATGTCTTTCCATCACCACATGTGAGATTGACTCATGTTTTGTTACTTTTGGCAAGAAATGCTTGTATAAGCTCAACCTGCTGAAAATAGCAGAGCATCCTAGCCAAACTGGGCCTGAGTGAGCTAATACAGCTATATGTAAAATTCCAAAACACATGGAAATCATTGGTGACTACTTTAGTAAGCTCTTCTGGGCCTGCAGAGGTCCAAGTGTTTGTTACTTTCACTGGTCACAAAGACCCAAATTTATTTTCTAACATTGTTTAAGGGTTTAGGATCCCATTTTTTCTGAAAGAGTACCAAACTCAACAAATAAATGAGGACTTTGTACTCTGCCTGTAATGAATAAGCAGCTGAGGTGGTTTTGTTTTATTTTGTTTTTTAAGTAAAAATTCCTTTAAGAGACTGGACAAGAATAAAGGTTCCATTTTCCCTTCCATTTGGTACCATGCTAGGGTTTCAGCTACACTTGTCCAATGTCAATACAGAACTGTGTGTTTTTTTTTTTTTTTATTAATGTGTTAGTGGGTGATCTGCTTTGACAAGTACTACAGATCTGTAGAGTTTATGCATCTTCATAATCACTTCTTTGGATTAGCAGAATTTCAGATAGGTTTATTCCTAAATTCACTCCTCCAAGGGTACTTTTTTCCTTTTAAATCATTGAATTTATTTATGTTTGTAATATTTAAGACTTGTGTTATACTTCGGAGATAGTATTTCCAGATTCTTGACTAAAACTCCGAACACCCACAGCAAAAAATTTTCTCAAACACCTCTGTCAGTAAGGTTAGCAAATGTTAAGAAAGTGTATTTGTATACCAGCTCTGCCCTAGCTAGATATCCGGGCAATGTAACTGTAATAAATTAAGACCACACAGACTTAGAGCATTGAACATCATCCTGTTGCACAGGATGAAAGTAGGTTTTATAACAGAGCACTTTTAAAAGATTTGTTTCAGATTGGAACTTTGGTGGGCATCAATGCTGCATCGTGACACAAAATTTCCTATGGTACTGGGGGGAAAAACAAAGGGAGGACAAGTAACTTTTAAAACTAAATTAATCTTTTGGATTAAGTACCTCCTATTGTCTCCCCCAGCACAACAGTTTTCTACATTGCAAGTGAAACAGTGTCTATGTGGAAATATATAACTATTTGTCAATATCCGGAGAACAAATCTACACTCATAAAGAGCAGGTAAAAGAACTGCCCTTACAAGTCAGATGTGTGATAGCACAGTACTAGCCCTCCACAGTATGGTATGACATGCAAAATTTAAAGTCTAATGATAAAAGTTTGTTATTATGTTGATAAAGCTAAGTTGGTTTTTCATCGAGAGATTCCATGAAGCCCCAAAAACAAGCCCTCAGCCAGAAGCTAGAAATTTTTAAAAGTTCACACTAAAACATTTAAGCTTTTCCCTGCTTAATGAATTTTTGTGCAGAATAACTGTTTCAAAGTTTTAATGGACATAGAACTATGTACAGCCAAGTTTACCTCTGTGACCACACCCTTGAAAAAAGATTAGAAAACTGCTTATTCAGGCAGAGAAAATAGAATGACTTAAATAACTGACTTGTTCTAGCAAGGTTTTTCCACTAGTATTCGTTCTTCCACAGAACAACCAAGCTAGGAATACATCTGTGAAGACAGTGGACAGTATTTGCAATATGAAAGGCAGCTCACATAACTGCATTTAATAAATTATGTTGAAGGATAACTTTAAAGAGTACAACAGTTAACTTCCATAAAAATACTGATGCCGATACCCTGTTAGCCACTGTCCTGAATTAAAGAATACTGTTCACATTTTAAAAGTAGAAAGAAATACATGACGGACATTTAAAGCATTTTTTCTCTTGCAACAGTAACTGTTATTTTAAAACACACTACAATTTCAAGTTCATGAGAAGAATATACAAAAGTAAACAAAATGCTGGGATCTTTAAAGGTGTAGTACCTGACGATGTATGAAAACAACTGATCCTAATAGTCGCCAGGTGCCACCCTGTCGATCTACATGAAGCATGCGAAGTATCTGGAGAAACCGGATCCCCCTGTAAGAAAAATAGGACATTAAATAAAACTAATGATTGAGAACAATACTGCTCTATCTATACATAGTTGGCTAATGTTCATTAATATACTGCCATGTTAGAGAACTGTGATGGCATTGCCCCTGGCTAGGGTTGCATCTTAGACTTGAGGTATCTCACTAGACAGCATATTTAGATCACATTTCATTATATTCAAATATATTCAGAAATACTGACTAGGAAAACAATTATTTAAAAGAAAAACAAACCCCAAAAAGTCTAAAATAGATGCTTTCAATCTCAGAGGAAACTTGCATATTTTACGTGATTATGACTCTCAAATGCTTCCTTTCCAAGGAAAACCAGCACTTCAAGCTTTGCTAATATAAATATGAGCAAACTTTTTTTCTCTATTTTCCAAAAGCAGAATGTGAATTAAGCACTGTAATACTGAAGTCCTTTTTATGTAAGTCATAGAAGTCATCTAACTGGAAATAGATACAGTCCTATGTGATTTTAGGACAATAACTGAATTACGAACTCCAAATATTTTCTACTAAAGAAAAACAATTATCCATAAGGTTCTTCAGCAGAATTTTATTCAATGTAAATATTTTATTCGAGTCACCCTTTCGACAATCAACTGTTTGCCTACACTCATCATACTGTCTTGTCACTAAAACAAAACAGGGCAGAGTAGGAAAAGATGAATGCCGAGTTCATTATCCAAAAATTTTTCACTACAAGTATTTTTAGCTATCTTTTGCTGTCCATAAAATTTTGTTGTTCTTTAATTCAATCTTCTTATTTCAGTTCCACTGTGGCTGGATTTTTCTGGGTTACACCAACAGGCAGGAAACTCAGCATGGTGCCATCCTCAGTCACTGAGAAGGCATACTGTCTTCTGAAAGACCCAACTTCTCCTTTATTCAGAAAGCAGGTTTTCTGAGCTTTCAAAGCTGACAGTCAAATGATCAAATGCTTGTCATTTTTTTGGAAAGCACACAATAATCCTGACTATCTAATCACGTATCAGTGACTGGGTATATGAACACCATGGTTTGTTATTTCTTTGATATGCCATTGGAATAATAATTTTAATTAGCTGGAAACATTAAAATATCCACTTAAAACCTGTTAAGTAAAACATGAGTCATTAAAACCCAAGGGCAGTTCTTGATTTTCCTCTCACTGTTGTATCTGAGGTGGTTACGGCTATGTTACTGCCAAGTGCCGACATGCATGTTATAGGCTGGCAGTTTTACACATAAAGATTTAGAAAACAAGATTGTGAACAAGAAACTCCAGATATACAGCCTCTGAATATCCACAACCCATTTACTCTGAAAAGAGAAGAGAAACTGATTGGAAAGAAGAAAATTGTTATCAATTTGGTGAACTTAGAATAGTAAGGATAGAAGACTGTAGGACTCTGCTGTGAACTCTGCAGTGCTACGAGGTTTCAATGTCACTGGTTGCTGCAGGGATGAGCACATCAGCATGTCACACCTGACGGGTCTGGAGCTTGCAACTTCATTCTACCAGAAAACAGCCTAACATGAGTGCACCTATGCTTTCTGGGATTGCTGGGATTTAAGGGAGGTCAAATGATGACCATAACTTAAAGGCAACAAAAGCAAAGGCAAGGATATGAGGTTCATTCCTTCTAAATTCAAAAACAGCCACTCACATCACAGTTCTGAGGAAAGCTGATGGGACTAAGACTTGCCTGACCCAGATAGTTTTTCAATGGGGCAATAACAACACTGCAAAGACATGGGTTAAGCTTCTCTGGCAGAAAGCATTCTGAGCTGCAGGACAGTGAGTCTAAAATTTAACACCAGGAAAGGCTGCACTGGGCGCAAAACCACCTGGGTTCACATATAAACACACAGAGGGCCTTCTCATTAAAGTCCTTGCTACACTTCTAGCTAAACTAAATAAAATCTTTGGAATTTCCACATTCACCCTCCTCTTCTCCTGTATGAGCTGACAAATCACATTCGTGCTGCCTGTGTGAGTCTTTATCATCATGTAAGGATTAATGTTCTCTGGTGATAGTTACCTTAAAAATATTTTACACATGCAGTTCCCTCCAGTGTTTGTCTACACAGCTAGACAGTTTTAACAGTCCTGTATGTTCTCACTTCCCAGTGATTAGACTGCACTGGAAACCAGAGGCTTGTAACAGAACACGCAGCAGACCTTGCAAGTTAAGGTGGAAGGAGTGGGAAGTACACCTACTCTGCTTATCACTCCTTTATTCTATTTACCCACTTTACTTCCCAAAACAAGCTTGCAGTACTTGACGCAAGCTGAACAAACACTGTAGACATCAAATGTTTCTGGTCATGTATGGTATGAGTTACTTGTGCCAAACAAATCCACCAAAGCGTAATTACTCTTTAAACACAGTAATTACTTGTACTCAGAAAGCACTGAGTTAAGTGCTGTCTGGATTACTTCTTAAATAAACCTATGTTCTGTAATACTCTTTTGTCTCAGAGAGCGAGCTGTTTGATCTTTTATGTAGGACATAATGTTTCTTTAGTTTTTTCCTCTTGGATTCAGCATTCACACCACTCTTCACATGCCTTGTTTCTGCACTCCTGTTTCCCAACCAGCGACGAAGCACAATAACACACAGTCTTCCACTGTCCAGTGCTTCAATACAAGAACTTTTCCTACATTAGGAAAATTATATACACATCTAATTCAGAAATCGAGAAATCTGATATATATCTGATATAGCTCTGCGGTTGTGAAGAGCTACAGTTGCTAGAAGAACATACCTTATTGCAGAGGTGGCAAACACCTGTCCATTAGATCCTATGCTCAGAACAACAATTGAGGCTACTACCACAATGAGATCTGTTAAAAAAAAAAAAAAAATGTACTAAATGTTAGCTCTCAGCACCGAAACACACAGCAAATACAGACTGATGAATGCACTTTAAAAAAGAAACAAAGTTCGCTGAAATTTGGTGAGCGGTAATTCAATGTAATAGTTTCACGTCAAAAAAACAATGACGTCCATTTTCTTCCACGATGAATTTAATCATGGAAATTTTAAAGGTCCTGACAAATCTGGCAGCTGGCCACAAAACAAAAAAAGGCAAAGGCGTATGCACATCCTAGAAATGAATCCACATTTTGGCCTAAGGCTCTTAATTTAACGGGAAAAGTAAGGCTTTGCTCCAGTCAGTAATGACAGGCATATAGGCGGGTATCATAGGCAGATACACACACATACACTTAGTTTAAAAATTGTATCAGAGCTGTAAAGCCAAGCTTTCAAAGTTTAGGGAACTGTCAGGACAAACGTTGCCTAAAAAAAAAAATCAGCATTACTGGTTTACTTTGTGATACAGTCTTTAACTGTATGAAAAAATAATCATTTGTGGAGTTCCATTTTTTCCCACAACTCCACAGTTTACAGAGTACCAGCATCACACTATGCAAACGATGAATTGTGAAGATGAATTGTGCTCACAGTGCCAGCATCCCTTATTTTCTCATATCCTAGTTCCGTGAACGGGTCTATTGCTTTTAATTATTGAACCCTACTCGTCATTCTGAGAAGACATTTTTCTAATTTCCTTGTGGGCATTTCTGTGGCAATCCTCTTCAGAGCATCTAAATGTTTCACTTTCAAACCCTAACCAGAAAATAGAGGACAGTATTATAAATAGGTAGCAAATGTAGACAGAATGAGGAAAAGTTTTGGTAAATTTTCCTTGCCAGTTTTAAACAAGCAGTACCTTATTCTTCAGAGCACTTAACACTATACAGCACTTCAAAAAAACCCAGTGCCTGCTGACTTCACTCGCAGCTGTGGGAGCTTAGAACCTCTGTGCTTGACTTCAAAGTCTGCATCTGGACATCCAGAAAACGCATCACACTTGTGAAAACTGATGTAAATGACTGCCACAGCGTTTCCGTGTGATGCCTAGGCAAGATGCAGGACAGAATCCCACTTCAGGGGCAACAACAGTTGCCTTCAACAAGAGTAACTTTATTTTCCCCCTCTCCTTTAAACATTCTCCTGCCTCATGCACAATAGTGTAGTTGCTGCAACAAGTATTACAGCTGTTCTACAACCAACAGTATTGTTCATCCTCTGACTGGGATTATTTTCCAGTATCGGTCTGATTTTTGCTGTAAAAGCAGGATTCCTCCCCAAGGGATAGCCCTCAATCACTTTAAAGACTGTACTACAGTAATTGCACATTTATGAAAATAAAAATAAATACAGGGAGGGATAAGTTAAGGCTACAGAAAAAGCTTCCATTTTGAGATAACCTAACTTTTGAGTATCTGCCTTTCCAAATTTTTTATGTTTTTCCTTTACCATGTACCTGTGTGAACACACTTTGTAAACACTCCAAATTTAAGAGGGTTTTCTTCCCTTCGCATCATAATACAGACTTTTCCCATAAGCAAATGATCCTTACTAAACTATCAGACATATGTATGTCCATTTGATGACCATCACTGAAGGAGGACAAGACTGACACTTAGGAAATGAGTTTTAATGTGATAGTGACAGTAACATAGATTTTTCATTTGTACTTTCCACTTTTCTGAGAGTGGGTTCTAGATGGTACAGATATTTCAATTTTTTTTCCCCAAACCTGTTCTTCTATCTCCAGTTCTTCTCCATTCCTAATTTTTATGCCAGTTTCTGATCTTTAGGCTTCTCATACTAATCGCAGTTACTGATTCAAGCAGTCCTAATTTACGTTCCAGGTCTTCAGCATCTCCTTCTGCCCTTACACTGCCACCTTTCAATCCCATGTATTTTCAGCCCCTACTTTTTTCCTCCAGACCCCTGCTTGCTGGTCAGTATCTTTGTACCTCCTTCTCCCAGACACTTACATCAGCATCCATTCTCCTGTCATTTCACCAAGCTTCTATGTCCCTTCCTCCTACACTGCCACTTCACCTCTGCATTTGAGCCTGGTATTTTTCCTTTCCACATGCCCTGGGCAGTCTCAGGAAGAGCACTCTAAAACCAAAATCAACAGATTTTCTGCTTCCAGCCCCAGAATTGCTGTGCAAAGAAATCTGAAATCTGAATTGTGCGGGCTCATTGAAGACTGAATCTCTGAAGAATATAAGATCATTCTCTAGCAGAGTGTTTTAAGCATTAACAAGCTACCAGTTTTTCAGACGCTTCTAGTCAGTCAGCTTGGAGATGATTTTCAGTGATAACCAAAATGCTATTTTCTCATGAAGTGTCAAGTGTCTGTTTTCAAACGTGGAAGTGCTAGTGCTTCTCCGTAACAAATTGCCAGAATTGCCTTTTTCAGGAACAGCTTAAACATTTTGCATATGTCTCCACAAGACTCAAACTGAAGCAGACACTTGGCATTGAAAATATCAGGATAAAGAGCCAACATTTGTTTAAATAACTTTTTCAACTACAGTAAGCATTAGGATTTAGATTAGCATAACATGAGTATTTATGTTAGGTTTTAAATAAAAAAGTGTCAGGAAGCCTTGGTAATTTTAAAAATTTACTTCCAGCAACTTAGAAGCAACGCTATATGGATATCCTTCTCAAACATTCTACCTACTCATATGTTTGTAAACACATCTGTACATACATAAGGGGTGTAGAGAGACAAAAATGACATAGCATCTTCTATATAATGTGCACTACATGTGTAGATCACAGACCTACATAAATCACGTTCCCTGCAGTTTAGCATGTGTAGTACACAGATTTGAAAACCTAGTCCGCTGTCCCTGTGGCTGATTCTTGTGTTCTGAATCCTTAAGAAATTCCAAACAGCTACCATCTGAAAATCAGCTTATCAGTGCAACGTTACTTAGTTATGCATAAACTTCAGCACAGGATATAGCAACACCTATAATGCAGCTTACCTGACTGCTGCTTTTTTCGAGAAAATTGCTGACTTGTTGCTAATGTTCCTGCAAGTTTCTGGTATGTAATTCTCAGCTTTTTGATTAGAAGCAATTAATAATTTTTGAATTTAAAACAGCAAAAATATTTGCATTTGTATTTTAATTTTTGGTTGCCATAGTATTTCACAGAATGGGAAGAGCCCTCTGCTTACAGGTGCATTCTTAGTATTCTGGTGATAATGTGACATCCAATTAAAAAGGATATATGCAGATATTTGAATTTGATTTACATCACATTCTTTTTCGCTGAGATTTTGTGTTCTATTGGCACTTCATAAGTTAGGTTTATATCAGGTAACTGGAGCTTTACATACCAGGTGCTGATGCTTTTTCAAAGCTGTATACATAACCAATTAAAGGTGCTCATAGATAAAGTTCTTTTGTGCTTTGCTTAAGGACAATATGAGATGGACACACATATGTGTACTCATGTCTCTACACCAATAACTTAAGTCTCCCTTATGTCTTTCAAATTGCATGCTGTCAAAACCAGGAAAAAAAGTTAATTAATAAATTGGTTCTTTGTGACAGTTCCTGCAACAACAACAAAAGGATAAAACAGGTTGTGAAAGAACATTCTCTTGATTTTCCTGTGCTTGGTACCTGCCTTTCATAAAAACCTAATTAGGCTGGGATTTTCAGAAGCATTTTAGCTGCTAACCTAACCCTACTGGAATAGTAAGTAATGGAACTGTTAAATCAATATTTATGAAAAATATCACTATTACTGCTGCTGCTGTAGTACATGAGCACTACACACTCTTTAAACATTCTTATTCTGTGAACTAGGGAATGAAGCATGGAGAGACAAAGTGATTTTTCTAGGGATTCTTGGTATGCTGGGAATGAATTCAACCTATGTCACCTGACAGGTTCTTTAATTATAGAATTGTCTTTTCTCACTTATGTGTAATCAACTATAATCTGTCTGCAAAGAGGAGAAAAATTAGGCTAAATTTATAAAATCTACCTACAAAATAAATAATTTTGATTTACAAGGTAGAGAAATTATGTCTTTTTTCATTTTAGACAAAATTTTAAAAGAACATTCAAGAAATAGTGTGTCCTATCTTATCATCTTCCTTCTCCAGTTACAGAAATTCCATTTAACATACTATTTTATGCAGCACGGAATACAATAATATTAAACAAATTTATAAAAGAAAGTTATAACTAGACATGACTACTAAATCACTTTCTGGTAATAAGCACCAAAAATAATTTTTGCTTACAATCAGAGAAGGGAAAAAAGAAAAGAGAATCGGACAAATTGAAGAAGTTCAAAATCACTACCCAAGCTGAACTTTCTAAGAATGAATCCAAATTTTAGTGTGGACAAAAACCCATAAGAGAAATCTCCCTGATATCAAAGACATTTCAATAATAATTTCTAATTTTAAAATACTTTTGTATTAATGCAAAAATACAATGAGTACCTAATTTTTTACATTCTGCTCTAATCCTTTAATTTCTTTTTCAAGTGTTTGTATTTTATTCTTGTTTATTTGAAAATGATAGGATGAGTCAGTATGATTCTATCATTCACAGCAAATGTATTTCCCAAGTTTAGCTCTTTGGATTAGTGTAGACACAGTCCCATCTGCATTTGGTATGTAAAAACAAATCTTGACTTTAAATGTATTGTATTCTTAGGGAAATTTTAAATGTAAAAATGTTACTGATATTGTTGAATGCACAACCAGCTGTAGTCATTCCTAGCTTATCTTAACAAAAAAACTGTGTTTTCTCCAAGGGCTATACAAACATTAAAGTTTATTGTGGTAGATGCACAACACCGGTGTACAGAACCACTGTCAATTTGAAATCACAGTTTAAAGGGACTGCCACATTTTCTCCTGCACTTCTGCACCCGTGAATTCTAATATACCTACATAAGAAGCATTTCTTAATTGAAAGAGAAGTCAAGAACACGATTAGGAGGAAAAAAAGTTACCTATAGGCTTCATGGTTAGATCATGAAACTAGCTCAGCTCTAGAAGCAGCTGAAGAATTTGTTTGTATGTAATGAAACACTTCTTTCTCAATAACCCAAAACTGCATACAGTATCTTGTCACATTATTCACTTCCTACATCCAGATGTATAATAGCATATGTTGTTTCCTAAGGTTTTGCACCAAGTTTTATAGAGTCACAGATGGTTAAGGAAACATCAGCTCATTCTCTCCCTTTTTCACCTTTCCCACTTTGCTCTATTTAAAACTCAAAGAGTTCATGTTTGAGTAACATAAAATTCACAGCTCTACTGGAGTCACGGGCTTAAAACAGAAACACTGATTTTATGGTCTACTACAATTTTGTCTGAACTTCCCCTTTTATTAATGCCTCACTGTTCCACGGGTTTTATTAGTCACTTCTCCCAAACCCTCTCTGACTCCAGAGATGCTACCCACAATAGTTTCTCAAGCCATCTAAAACTGCTTAACTCTAGTACTACCCAGGGGAATTTTTCCTTAGTTATACTTTGCACGTTTCCATGTTTTTCTCCATTTATACTCACCCTCATGTTTGCTTTCTACAGCAGACTTAAGGAAGAATTTTGTGTTCAAAATCTTGTCAATTTTCTCCAATTACATCAGTAGATTTAGTAAAGATTTCTTCACTTTACAATTTTGCCTTTCTTAAGTGGATGCCTGTCTGTGTCTTACAGCCATATTTTAAATGTTCAGTTCTAGCAATCCAAAAGAAGAAATAATTGCATAGGCTCACAAAGCAGATTAATGCTGGAGTGACAGACATAGCTCAGAATTGCAGCATCGTCTCTACAGTAGTTCACATCTTTACTTTAAAATGGATGATAATAGCAAAGTTAAAAAAAGAAAAGAAAAAAAAAAAAAAAAAA
>Ga0065711_1043054_pt1 | contig 14968 bp, 4 predicted proteins | sample Hoacrofraction12_FD_59098 | JGI IMG/M metagenome (GOLD analysis project Ga0065711, IMG submission 59098) | Hoatzin crop microbial communities from Cojedes, Venezuela - Epithelial fraction 12 v2 (version 2) | ecosystem: Host-associated > Birds > Digestive system > Esophagus > Crop | place... | reverse complement strand
TCCTTGAACACATCTTGTTTTTGCTAACCCACATCATGTTTATTCTTAGCTGTCCTTTCCAGCGGCCTGTCCAGCTATGCTAACTGTTTTACTTAAACAGCCTAGTCGTGCTAATTCTCAAGCTACATCGACCCCAACAGTAACCCATGCAAATTTATATGAAAGCTGTGACAACGACTGACATATGAGCTTCATGCAAGTGTGTCAGCTAAGGATCTTCATACTGATCTGCTACATTGAAAAGCAATCATAACATGGGTTTTCATGTTTAGCTTTAGTATCTTAGATCTCTGATAAGAACTATTACATATATTATTCCTGTTATCATTTTAACCTGTTTGGATTTAATATGGCACAATCTATTTAATTATATATTTCATACTACCTGTGTCTACATTTTCACTTCCACTATGCAACAAACTGCATTGTACACAATACATACATTTACTAAGTTTCTATAAAACAGTTATCATTTTATTGAGTCTTAATATATTTTTACTGAATAGAAATAGCAAGTACGTGCCACAGTGATGTTAACGGAACAGGGCACTTATCACAAAATGACATTTTGAAAACCACTGTATTTTTAAAACTGCATTCATGCAAAGAAAAAAAGCCAACTAAAACCACCTCCCCCCTTAATTGGCTAGTTTAATCCATAGACCTGTCACATAAAGAACACAACTGCCAGAAACACTCAGTGTTCACATTCCTAAGATTAAAATCAGAGAATGTCACCATTCCTTTTAAAAGGGGAAGAATCAACGTAGGTTTTTTATTCTAACAAAATACCATGAAATTTGCAGGCAGTATGAAAATAGAGTGTATTTATTCCTGATTTTTCCTCCTTGTGCTTCTCAAAGCAGTTTTCCTACAAAAACTAAAATAATCCCACCCCCAAAAAAATAATTAAATAAATCCTAGATTTTCCTAGAAATCCTGATGGTTCATTACACATTTCTTGACAGGAAGTCACACCTTTTTTCCTTCAAGACCAAGGAACACCTGTTTAGTTTTAGGCTATGACTTTGACAATAGGGGTCCTTTAGTTCCCATTCACCAGCAGGCAAGATAAAAAACAGAAAATATCTAAAATTCAGCTTGTATTTATTTTACATAGATTCAAAAGTTACTAAAATAAAACCCAGAAAAGTCCTTATTAGGAACTTTTAGAACTCTGGTTGTTCTGAGTTGGAATGAAAATCCAAAACCTGATTGATAATTTCTGACAGAATGATGTTTTTCTTTCATCTCTGTAGTTCTTAAGTATGCAAAAATCAGATTATCTCACAAATACTTGATTATTTTTACTTTTAAATGGAAACTCTTTTATACATTATTGTTGAGGGCAGGCAACCTAAAAATATTTATATCTGTATATTAGGTTGCCATTCTTTCAGTAAATTTCAATTGCAATGATGCAGTTAACAGAGATAGCTTCCCTCTCCCCCTCTCCAGGTAGATCATTACTTTAAAAACACATTTCTGCTAAGCTTCACTCACTGCTATTTTGCAGCAGATCAGATATTAACTTTTGTAGGATTTGCACAGGAAAATGTGTTTGCAACAGTTGTTCATTAAGTTTTAATCTTACTTTCCCAATGGTAATTTCATAGACTTTTCTCAGTGGAAAGTTTTGCCCATATGTAACTGCAGTTACATTTAAATTCTACCTCAGTTAACAAACAGAAAGCTATGTAACAGCTGAAAGTGATTTTTAAAATAAATATAAATAATTAATAAAAGCATGAAACGGTAGTTCAAAATCAGCTCTCATTCACACTGAGATAAATTCTGAGTAATCAATAGGCTTCAGTAGTTATGCCAGGTTTCTTTTTGTGTGAAGTATTTGTGAGACTAAAATTTTTTCCATATATCCAAATGCCTTACGATAAACTGTTACTACAGTAGGTCATATAAAAGCTTTCACAGCTGAAAATATCAGGAAAGTGTCACAAACAAACCATTTGTGATGGATGACCTGTCCCTATATGGCAAGCAACCAGAAATAAGATATCCTTTTGTCAAAGGAGCTGAATTCCCAGACATAATAGGGCTTATTGCTCAAACGCTGAAGACATAAGTTATTTAATGACTAGGTCACCACATCATATCATAAATTAGACAGGAAAAGGCTTTGCTCGTTCAAGAAGTCTCCTTAGTTTCGTCCAACCAGCAGAGATACTGCTACTTATTTTAAACTCAATCAAAATAACAATTTTCTGTTTCCTATACATTTTAATTTTCCAATATGCTACAAAATTCTGTATTCAAAACACATCGTTGCCTTATAAAATCAATTACAAGAAAGCGCAGATTTGTAAGAGCTGATTAATAGATGCTGATGATTCCTGGCATCTTGGAAAACACAGCAGAAGTTTAGGTTATAAGAGTATAAAAGCAAATTGACATCTATGTTTTGAGAAAGAGAATCTCAATTTTGTCATTTTCTGACTAGCATAATTTTATATTTAAAAACATCAATTTTTTTTTAAGTATTGGTCCATTGGAAGAACCCAGAAACAAAAATCTAGCACTCTCAATCATTTGTGTAAACCAGATTTCACATCCAGTGATATCTTAGCTGATTCAGTTAAGAACCTTTTTTACCCTTATCCCTAAAAATTTACTTTTTAATTCTCTGCCATTAAAATTAACATTGCATTCAAACTGGAATTTTACATTTAACATAGTTGAGGTGTTAAACAGAAGATGAAAGTAAAGAACCAACAACGAGGGAAATGGACGGATAAGAACTACTCCGATTTCTTAGCTACAACCTCGTGTAGCTAAGGGGTTCCAACTGTCCCCTTTCACCATCATCTTAGTACTTTTCCAATGTAATAACTAGGAAGAATTTAACTTGGGGTTTTTTTCCACAGAAGATGATAGTACAGATTTGATCTCCAGATCACTTTTTAAAATTCTTGCTGCCTGCAGAAGCTAATTTGGCAAAAGACTTTCCTAATTTTGGCCAGAAAAACTGCAGTATAAAACTCCTGAGAAGTACTAGGCCTCTCTCCCTAAGTATTCATTTTGTATACCATAATAGTCTCACAAATCATAGCAGAAAGCAACTTTGCACATTTATCTTCCGCTGCCCAGGCTTTGAGCAAAAGAACAAAAAATACACTAATGCTCACTATGCAATAGCAACCAGAAGAGATGACACACCACCCAGCACTAGTCTGTAGAAGTGAATGAACAAGACACTGAAAAGTTTAAAAAATGATTTTTGCAAAAACAGTAGACAACTGTATTTGTGGAGACACAGCTTACTCCAGATGGTCAAAATTGGTATAGCTGACAAAACACTGCTGTTCCTCAGAATTCTCAAACATTTTAACATGTAGTACTCCAGATTCTTTTGAATAATTTAATTTTTTTTCTATTCCTCAGAAAATTCAAATTTTTGTTAAGGAAAAAGCATTTAAACTTCCTAGTTCAGATACCTTTTTCTTATTTCAAAAAGCCACTTGCATATGCTAAATGGAGTACCAAAAAGGAGGAAAAAAAAATTGACCAGTGCAATATAAAGTTTGTTTCACATTTAGAAATTACTTTCTGGCAGTCTTGAGCAGAACTATTAATTGTCAGTTCAGCATTGCGTTTGATTTCCTTAGACCAGATTTAGCAATAGAACTGAATGAAGCAAGGCACAGGGGAACATAACATCCACAACATAAGCCTCCCAGGCTTTTAAGTTTAGATCAAAGGGTATTGATTTACAATTCTGAGGATGAAGACAGTGGTGAAGAAACGAGGAAGTCTTTAAGTGCTGAGATCAGTGACAGGTCTGATTTTAGCTATGAGTTCCACCAAATCAAAACTAGGCCAATGGCCTTGTCATAAACAAACATGCCTTCCTTTCCTCAACATACTTGAAACACTAGCAACTATGTTGATGCAAACAAAGTAAAATAAAACCACAGAGAGAAAAAAAACTTTTATGTCCCAGCACAATCGCAGAATGAATGTAAGTGAAAAGTTGGAGGACCACAAGAAATACAGCAGTAAAAATGGGTGAAAAAAAAGTAACGTCTCCATTGTATAGCATGGTGGGCTCTTATTCGAATCTAAACACAAAACTATTGCTGCCTCAGCAACGAGGGGAACAGACACCCTTTCTTTTAAAGATGCAGTCCTTAGGCAGGGGAATATCAAGTAGTAAAAGCTGTGCAGACCACATCTATGCTTGTTTTCATTTGAGGGTGGTTAGTTAGTTTTTTTAATCTTCAAACCATTTTTAGTGTTAGTATTCCCAAGTGTCATTTTACCAATAGGGAGGAAAAGCTTTTGGAAGAAAAGAGTTTTTGGTTTTTTTAATGGTGACAGTATCACTTTTAATATTATTCATACAGGTGCTAAATCCTCTTTTCTGTTAGTCAGATGATTTTCTGATTTTATTCCTTCAAGTAAATGAAGCTAAATGAAGTAATACTAAATAAGAAAAAAACACAAGATCGCACAAGTTTTACAGAGAGCTTCCATGTGCTCACCCAACATTACAAAAGGAATGAAACAAGCTTGAGGTCTATGATTTCTGACTGAAAATACTAAGAGGAAATTAAGCACATCTATGATTTCTGACTGAAAATACTAGGAGGAAATTAAGCACATCTTTCATGAAATATAGTCACTTTTCTCTTTCAAAACAGAGAGAAAAAGTAGAAGAAAGAACAGTTCAGACACTACCACCTCCTAGTAGTAACGTAATTCATGACATATCAGCTTCCCCACTATGTCTTATGCAGCTCTCAGCAGCATCAGTCCCAGTATTCCTCATAACAAGAATTTTCTCTCTTCCATCATACTGGACAAGCTCTGCATCCATCTGCTTCTTCCCTGGTCCACATAACTCCAACTTATTCCTGTTTTGATCTCCATTAGAGCAAAAGGGATTTTTGTCAGCTTCACAACAAATGGATCAACAGCAAAGAAATTCTAGCTGTTTTTTCATTGGGCCTAGACAGATGTTTGGGGCAGACAACTGATCATTAAGAGAAGAATTGGGTCCACTTCCTATATGGATTAATGTCATAAATGCAGCTCTGAACTAGAGCTTCACCTCATGCGATACAGTACAAAAGTTCAAATTTTCAGTCATCCCAGAAGTTGTTTTGAGTTCTGTATTAGAAATAAAAAAAAAAACCATGAAGTTTCACTCCCTTTCACAATTGCTACATTTTTTGCAACAGTTCACCAAAAGCTATCAGATACCAAAGATAACCGATGCATATGCAGAATTCTTCTACAAGTTTTCCTTCAAAAGTAATTTTTAAATATTTACTTCACTAAACATATTGTGTTCAAGACAATATTTACCCATTAAAAGCAAACAAAAATGTTTATGGCAATTGTTCTAAATCTTGTTGGTTTTGTAATTTGGTAAAAAGAAGAAGTTCTAATAAGTAAAGGAAATTTGAAAAAAGACAATGAGGTATTTCATGTGGGTCTAAACAGCATTTTGCTCTTAGAGTCCAATCCTATCTTAAACCTGAAGGCAAAGTGGTGGGAGTTTTGTTTTGGTTTATTTTTTATAAAACAGAAGAGTAAACATGCCCATGAAAATCTCTGAAAGGCTTGCATGTTCTTTGGGAAATATTTAAACTACTTCTAAAAAAAATTGTGCCAAAAAATGCAATGAACAGTGCAGCAGCTGTTAGTTTGCACTGGAAGATGGCAGAACAAGGCAGGTAGTGTAATGCAGAACTGTGGGGGGGGAAAGGTGATTGTTTGCTAGCTCTGCAATAAAGCTGTGTTTTCAGAAATAGTATTAAGACAATAAATAAAAATTAATTTAGATCTCCCCTAGTGCAATCCTCAAACCTAGGTGTCAAATTCCACTCAAGAAAACCTCAATGGAAACAAGAAGAGCTTCAGTATAACAGTATATTTCCTCCCAAATCTAATACTAAGTGAATATGGGGAGTACATATGACAAAACTCCACAGTTTTTAGATGACAGCATTTCAGTTGGATGCTCATATAGTATTACAGTTTTTCCTATTCCTCCTAAATGCAAAGAATAAAAGCATTTTTTTTCTTGTCGTCACTGACTCTGAAAAACAGCAGGATTTTAATCAGGAAGTGAGTATGCTAACTATATGAAAATCAAGGAAAAAAAAAGATCAGGTTTTCATCCATAGGAATATTTTTTGTAGGCCATAAAATGTTAGTAAAAAGATTTTTTCTAAAATGACCAGGAGTAACGAACGGATTAATTTCTTTGCTTATATTCAGTTGATATAACCATATTTTCACTCCTTGCCCTCAGCTGTCATTTATTTGTCATTCGGGCTTTATAAAGAACCAATGTATTGTTAATAACAAATATAACCTGACCGAGACCAGCTGGTAACACAGACATCATCAGCTTTTGTACGTTCTTATAAAAGTTTCTTTTCTCAGTGGCATGGTTTCTACAGCTTAAAATAAAGCAGCAGCCATGTAGACAGTCTCTTGAGCAAACCTTTTATCAAGTACTTCACTGAACCTAATAGAAATAATAACGCATAATTTCTCAAGCAACAATGCCTGTCACCAGTTGAAACCTCAAAGTACATGAAACCATCTAGATACCTATCAAAGGGTGAAATACACCACTGCCATACAGAGACAAAAAACCTGCTCTGCAGAGATAAAATGCCCCGAGGCAGGATATCTGAATCACTCATTAAAAGCCTGAGCAACAGTGCTGCTTTAGTGATTTAGATGAATGACAGAGTTACTGGGTCACATCTGAGGATGGTCTCCCCAGACAGCTCTGTCTGCACTACATTTTTTCCTACACATAAAACAGCCTTCCTCATCAAGCCATAGTGTCTTGCCCCCTTTACATCCAGTAAGCATAAAGACTTTTTACCAACCTTCTATCTCAAGGCAAACTCACTCTGTACACACACCCTGGGCTAGGAGATAAAGAAATACAGAGGGCAATCTTAAGAAATAAAGATATCCCAGAAAAGATGTTAAATTCATTGTAAGATCTAGGTGTTTAAAATTATTTTGTTCCCTACATTATCTGAAACATTTTAGGAAATTAAGAAGAAAGCATGACAGGTCATGGGTAGGGCTCAGGAGCCTTCAGTTCCAGCCCCTTTCCTGTCACTTAACTTCCCTCAGCTTCTTTTTGGCCACAGAATGAATGCTTAAACTCGAACGGTTTACACGTACACTAGCAAAAGAGGAAGGCAGAATAATTAAGAGCAATGTTGAGGGGAAAGGAACATCGATAAACAAACCAAATTGTTCTCACAATACTGCAGTAACAGCAACTATCCAATAATGCTTAGTATGTTGCTTTGTAAAAATGAATTACTACAGGATGAATTGTTTAGATATTTCATTTAATCATTTAGACTTATCTGAACATCACTCTTCAGGACAGACTTCAAAGTAAAGTAGAGCCCAGTCTGAATCACATGTAGAAATGGGGAATAGAATTAATACCCTTTGAGGGGGGCAAGAGGGAGTGGACAGAAAGCAGAAAAAGTGCAATCAATAGAAAAAAGGACCTTTTGTATTACAAACATGGTATCTTAGGTAAATGTTAAGTAATTTTTTTTTCATTTATATGTTTTTTCCTAACATGGAAGATAATGATCTCTTAGGTTAGGGAAAAAACAAAGAATTTAAAATACTTCGAGGACTTTTTCCCCTGATCTGTTTATGTAAATCCTCAGATCCTACTGTGATAATCTATATAGTAGATGCTGAGCAAAGAGGAACTAAGTTTTCGTTTTGTTAAAACACAAGACAAATAGTTCAATGCAAATCATCCAAAAAGAAATTCTCTCAGCCAGGTAATGCAACTCCAAATATTACTGCAAGCACCACACTTTGTACGTTAATAGTTAATTCTATTTTTAATAGAAAGTCAACAGATAAAGTAAAAATTTTCTGTGGAAAGTAGACATGATTTGAAAATTCTTTGATGTGAAAACAACAATGATCTAATCAAGTTTGACCAACTTGAGAATTTGGTATGCATGATTGAGGTGGAAAATAGTAGTTACTAAGAGAAATATTTAATCGCTTCTTCCAAACAGACCAAAACTGCACACTAGGGTTCTTTTAGAGAATTACCACTAGCAGCCATTTGGTAGAGCAGCAAAGCTGCTGCTTTCCTCAAAGCTCTATTTTAATATTCTTCTGGGTAAGCACACTTAGTGAGTAATTTCTTTAATAAAGGATTTACATAACATACGCCTTTTTGAACTAAATTTTATCAGTTATGTGATACTCAGTCAAGAAGGCTATAAAGGCCTAATGACTGAAAATGTTGTGGTAGCCTCTCGTTGCCAGCAATACAATCATATACCTTCTCAGGGGTTAAAGATTTCCTAAATGTAATTTCTCTTCTAGAGAACATGGCGTACTTTTTAAAATCAGATACTGAAGCTTATTGATTGAAGTGGATAGTCCTGTTTGTTTATAAGAAAACCTCTAACTTGAGATTTAGGAAAATAACTTAGGTAATAACTGCAAGATTAAAAATAGAATAAGGAAATAACTCAAGAACAGTATCTTCAGTTATCAGAGTTTTCATTTACCCCTTACTTCGTGGCCTTTTGGTGTCACATGCTTTGGTAAAAATGTTTGTTTGGTTTCTATTAAAGTCATGAGAAAGACTCACACTGATTTCAGTGAGAACTGGTTTAAGCTCTATAGAGTTGCCTATATGTCGTTTTATGTATTCAGAAATGAAACAATACTTGGTTCCTTTTGTGCTATGCTAATAACAAAATCTGCTGCCATGTCATAGTTGCTACGGTCCAAAAAAATTACATTCTGCCCTGAATATTTTGACTGTTCTTTTTTGGGAATAGAACCTTTGAATATTTTCTTTTTCTGCTTATTCTGATCTCTTCTGGTTTGCTTAAATTAAACAAGGCATGTCACTTAATAAAATAGTGATGCTGTGCATCTGTGAGAAATAAAACCTGGAATCTGTTGACTGCATATTTTCTTTCTTCTTAATTATTTTAAGAAGAAAAAAATTGTAATTTTACAAAAAGAACATAAATGCATCACAGGAGATAGAACATGGCCTCAACTAATATTCACATTACAGTGAAGCAAATCAGTATCCATTAATTTTTTAACAACAATAAGGATAGTTGTATTATTATAAAGCTGAACTGATTCCTACCACCAAAAATGGTAATTTTTCTTGTCAATAGCAATTATGTTTCACTCTGTTATGGACTTCATACAAAACAGCTCAAGTACTTTTGATACTGAGAACGTTGATAAACATACAGGCTGGAACACTCCAGGTGCAAATGACTAAGACAATACTTTCAGAGCTAAAATTAATTTCCATGTGATAGCATGACACCCACATGATCCAAAAAAAAGTATTCTGTGCTGATAGTTGCTTTGGAGAATAGTTGTAATGAGCGTTACATATTTTCCTCCTAAAAATCTTTGTATTGAAGTCTGATAGCCTGGAAGGAGGTAAGTTTCTGCTTATTTACAATTGTATCAACAGGAACCTAATTCTGCTAGCTTTTTATTGAGTATCAGATAAACATTGAAAGCAATTTTGCTTACCACTTTGTTTTTTATACTAAAATCCTATGACTTGTTTTGTAACATATATGTATTCTGTGCCTGCCTTTTAAAGGGACACCATTTTAATTGTGAAGGTCTTCCACATTTAAAAAGGCTGTGTTCGTTGCAGTTAGATTAAGATTGCAGTTAAAATGTGTTTTGTGTGCAAGACTTTAACCTATGGATATGAAATTCCTTGTAATTTTTAGAATTTTTATTTAATATATTATCCAAACCAATTTCAGAATGTGATGGTGACCCTATACTTCATTTATTTGTATGGCCTGCTTAGTGGTTTATGACAGAAAAGTCAAATTTTCATTCAATTTCTCTTTACACTTTGTACAATAGCACATACTGAAATAAAACTTGCAATCATACTTGCCATGGGTTTTGAATCCTATATGATTTCATACAGGCAAAACTCTTTCCTAAGTGAAACAAAGTACAACAGAAAGTTAATATATGCTGTGTAAGTCCTATCGTTGTAGCTTGGATGTATCTCACTGCAACACTTTTCCATAAGAACTAGCTTGAAGTAATCATCACAGTTCCCCTGTGTCAACTGCAGAAAGTAAAACATAATCTCAGCTGAAGGAATTTTTTCGGAATTCTAGATGATTTTAACACTGAATGCAATCAGTAATGGACTTGCTTATTCTGTTCTCACAAACATGTTAAGTGGAAAATTTAGTGGGGGTTAATGATAAAGAATTATCTTTTTACTGCTGTCTGTTTACCAAAAGTAACATTAGACAGAAGAAAGGATGAAAATAAAATGTTACTCTCATTCAAAGTCATTCTGAAATCAAAATGGCCTACTTTTGCAAGGATTCATTTTTTCAACCAAGATTGTAACACTCTCTCGCAATTACTCTCCCATATGCTCCTCTCTCTCCCCAGAACCAGTATAAAGATTCAGGATATAAATTTGCTGGAGATTTCTCCTTTTTCTCTCTCTCATTTCTCAAAATCTTTCTACAAATAATGTGTAATACACAGGCAGATGGTTTTAATGAATATTAGTAAAATTCAAAGTAGTAAGTCTTCTGCCTGAATAATAATGGGGATTGTCCTTACTCTTTTAATTACAGGAATAAAACCAAGCAAGCAGAAGATGAAAACAGCTGTATCATTCCATTTCCAGCAATTCTTTTTCCTCTATCACTCCCCCAAAAATGCCAAAGCAAGCTTAAGAAGTCTCTGGCAGTAAAACCTAGAGAATATTTTTGTTTCTGCCTGCCTGCTCTATTAATATTGCTTCTGATATAAAGCACAATGACTCATATTGATGAAGAAAAATGCTACTATTGCTCTTATACATGTATTATGTTCCTGCAGCACCAAAACCTGTTGTGGATGGTACATGCTGGCAATGATAGTGAGGTAAGTACATACTGATGTCAATACAACCAAATAGATTTTCTTCCTAAGTACTTCTGTAGAAATGCAAAAGTGATATTAAAAAGGATTTAGTTTTCTCTTTGGTTAATCCATTAATTCCAATGAATTTCATCATCATTTTTGTAAATACAGTTATGTTGACCAGTGTTCTCATGGCACAGTTTCCCTTTAGAAAACAGATCAGAAATAAAAAATGTGAGGGATTTCATTAAATTCCCATGACTGTCCACAGCACCAGAATTGAGAAACGGAATTAATCAATATTTTTAATCAGAAGCTGTCATAGTGCATTTTCGCCCTTGTTCCAGCAAGTGTTAGGCAACTGTGCTATTAAAACAAGCTTTGTTGCACTTTTATCATGGCAACATTATAGACTAAAGATGATTCTATCTGACAATATTACAGACACCTAAAATGTCACTTGTGATATCAAATACAATCTATTTCACCTTGGGAAAACCCCACTGTCCAGAAAGGGACAATTTAAGAGAAACTTGCTTTGAGTACTGAGAGATGACTGAAGCTAAGAGAGTAAAATGTTAAGACAGTAAAATATACCATCTCCACAAAACCTGAAGACTTTACCAACTATTATCTTACATTTCCCTAAGCAACTCTTCATTAAAAACTTTCTTTTCATCGGATTTTCGGGTTTGCTGCTAAAAGAAAAGTTAATATACTTTATACATCACAATTGTTTTTCAAGAATATCCTAATTCTTAAATGTACCTATCTATGTCACCTCCTTAGGTCAATGACACATGAAGTTTAAGCTCAGTATGATTAACAGTAAAAAAAAGAAATTGAGAAAAAAGTGCAATCACAATCAACATTGTCTTAGAGTCACTGTAACTAAATTTATAACCATTTTGTAAATTAGAACTACAAAAAGAAACACCAAAGATTGGAAGATGCTGCAGAAAATAATTTTTGAAAGACATATACAATACTGGTCATTTCATGGCAGGAAAATAGTAGCACCCATAAAATATTTAAATATGGTAATATGTATTGTGCAAATGACAAAATCATCCATAAATAGCATTGGCATTAAAGTGACAAAGGAAAATGTAAAGGAAAATAATTCATGGAAAGAATCTGAAACACTGTATTTACCTAAAACATGATTTCTTTTTAACTGTATTGACACAAGCAGAGAGAGAAAAAATTAACTCCGGAACAGGACAAAATTAGACACAGTTTGGAGACAATTCCATCGTATGTTGGATTTTAATGACACTTTATTCAGCGTCTAGCAGCAAAACTAGTCATTACACACAAAACTGAAAAATATAGATTCCTGAGCAAAGCAGAATGCAAGGCATTTCTGCAATGGCCTTCTGAAACAGCTTACTGAAGTCATCCATATAAGAACAGCCTGCTGTGACCTTAGTGACTGAAATATTATAGTTTGCAGCTATATTTCATCAATAATTATTTAAAAGACTAAAACCTATGTTCATAGTATTTGTTTACACAATAGGTCCCATATTTTACAGCAACTCAAACTCCCTGAAATAGAGGCCAAAATAATTGGACCATGCAGCCTTGAAAAACACTTGTAGATGCCGATCATCAGTATGCGTTTGTAAAAACAGCCTGTAGGAAAGCTCCCACAAAGACCACTAAGCTGTGCAGATCACATATAGTTTCTTGTTTAAGCTACAAATCTAATGCTTAAATTACCTGTAAACCATTAGCCTGAATAATCTCACGGGAATGGTAATTGCAGATATAAAGTCTTTCATCTCAATTAGACTGAATACAGAAACAGCAAGTAGTGAATAACTTCCCATAAACAAAAAATTGCTACTATTAAAGAGATCAAGATTTGTTATTGTTACTCACATTTTGGGGCAAGGAAATAATTACAAAATGAAGACTCATCTAATCAGGATTCAGCAGCACTCAAAGTTTGAATGTTTAACATATAATGGGTCTGCAGGGCAACCACAGTGCTGGAATCAGAAATGGATCTGAATGTCTCCATAAATCATAAACTGGTCTAGATTTTGCTGAAGAAAGTTTATGTACTTAAGAAATCAGCACTTACTTTGAGAAGAGGAACCAGCTGTCATCTGGCTTCAGGGGTGCACAGCCTTGCAACCACTTTCTCATCACACAGCCCTCATCCTTACTGATAAACCCACTCCTGATTTTAACCACAGGAACATCCCACTAGAGCTGTAAAGGAATATTGAGTCTCCTTCACTAGACAGACAATGAAACTAACCATTTCCCAGAATAATTTCATACATGCTGCAAAGCAAGACTAAAAATCATTGGATCATTCCCATTTCAATAGCAAATAATCAAGTTTTCTAGACAAATATTTTAGTACAAGTAATGCCTAACTCAGAATTTTATAGCATTTTATAGGGGGCTCAGTAAAACTTCGAAACGCAGCATTATCATTGCCTTGAAAAAAGTATTTAACATGAGATAGTCTTCCTGTTATTACAGTAAAAAGCCAAGAGCCTTCATCTGCAGGTGCTGCAATGTTTTGTTTTCATTAACATGCTCCCAGTGAAGCAGAAAAATTTCTACCCAATAATGAACAAGATAGTTGCTAATGTATGAATGACGTTAATTAAACACGGTATGAAGGTGCTATGACACCTCGTTACAAGAAGGAAAACAGTAATCAACATCATTTCCTTCCATTTCCACTTTTCTGTTTGAAGGTAACCTCATTTGCAAACCCACTCTTCTGTCTTACGGTTATGACACTCCTCTTCCTCCAGCAGCTTGTTGTGCTTAAACAAAACTCAGTAGAAGACAAAAAGCATTTGTCATTCAGCTCTTTGTAATGAAGAAGCCTCTGCAATATGGTTTTCCCTTAATCATAGCTGCAGAAAGACATAGAAGTTGTTTATGAAATACGTGAAAAGAAATTTTCTCTCCCAATCCCAAAATTATTTCCAGCCTTTCTGTTACCTTACATGCACCCTGACTTGATGGAAAGTAATGACTTATGATATAACAATGCAGCCCAAATGATGGATTTTTCAAAAGAAATACTAAATCTCTTCCCACTTCTTCTTAACTGTGAAGTACAAGTGGAACAATGTATTTCATCACTGTGTCCTGCTAGCAAAAGTATTTTCCAAGTAGTCACACTTTACATTTCTCCTGTGAGGAAAATAATCTAAGAGCTTATTATTGAATTCTTATTTTTCTTTTTAAATATCCTGCTTTTCTATTTGAGGAACTTATCCCACAAGCTGCAATGTGTGTTTTTATTCTCCTTCCATTTTTCCTAATAACAGCTGAGAGAATTCTCAAATAGGTCTTTTTCCAGTTAATCAGTAAAATTACTAATCATGAGTAAAGTTAGGATCCAATTTTGCACTACAGTGTGTATATATACATCCTGCTGATGTGAGCAGAAGATCTGTTTATGTAAGAAAGGGTTCTTGGAACACCTAGAGTACACACACTTTGAAAGGTACTGAAAAGTACTTCTTTGCATATCTTATGACAAATAATCTCTCTCATTCATGGTATCACTCAAAATATGATGAAGTCTATAGGCTCTCAGCAAGCTAAGGGTATGTGGGGAAGTGTATACAGTAGAACAAAATGAAAGTCTCACAAGTAAAATTGTTTATGTTGTTAAACAAAGCCCAGTTTACAGACAACGTCTTTGCACCAGATATAAAGACATACGTAAACCATGGATCTGCTCAACAGTATAACACAACTGCCAGACACATGTCATCAGGAAAATGGATGGGAAGTAACCTATGAACATATTGAAAACATGAAGTTTCATAACTGCACAGGACCAAATGCTAATCACAGCAAATGATGGCATAAAGGCCCCGTCACTGGAAAAAGTTTGTTATTCAGAAAAAACACCAGTGTGTGCACATAAGAAAGGGGCCGTATTTTTTTTGCCGCTGTTTTACAAAGAAGCTACTGAAGGTGAAGGGCTCTGGAGCAGAGGCTCGCGCCGAGGGACCCTTTCTCCAGTGGCAAAACCGCAGCGGCGAGGCGGCAAAAA
>Ga0065711_1043053_pt1 | contig 14968 bp, 8 predicted proteins | sample Hoacrofraction12_FD_59098 | JGI IMG/M metagenome (GOLD analysis project Ga0065711, IMG submission 59098) | Hoatzin crop microbial communities from Cojedes, Venezuela - Epithelial fraction 12 v2 (version 2) | ecosystem: Host-associated > Birds > Digestive system > Esophagus > Crop | place... | reverse complement strand
CTCTTGCCTCAGCCGTGCCAGTCTCTTCCCTTCTCTGCCCGACTTCTTACACTTGGGGATCGAGAGCTCTTGCGCTCTGTGGAATACATCCTTAAAGACCTGCCAGCTCTGTTCTGTTCCCCTGTCCCTGAGGACTGTTTCCCAGGGAGCATAAATGCTTAAGGTCAATCCTTACAACACATGCCATGAAAATGAGTAGCTGCTTTGTACCAGCTCGGACTCCAGCTGTCTTTTAGCTGGCAGGCAGATGTTGGGGTTAGTTTTTTTTCTTTATATGATCAAAGAAGAAAATAAATTTGTATTTGGGTGACCTTTGCCCAGTTGCAGGTACTCAAATGCATATTTTGAGCATCATAAATGCTTAATGCCTTGTAGCTTGCATGCCCGGCTGCCATGTAGAAGGTCTGCAGAACAAAAGACAAAATGTTTATTATAGAAAATGTCAGCGTGGGTGTGTTTGTTGCTAAATGTTTCAAGCTAAGGTCGTGTAACATGATTCCCGTTGTCCTCAGAGTGGTGTGAATGGAAAAATGAAGTTGTTTAATTGATGTTTGTTTGAAATGAAAGGATACAAATGTTTGAAAGAATCCTGTTTCGGTAGCCAACAGCACAGTGAAGTTGAACTTTGAGGCTTTTGCTTGAGAGGTTTGAAAGAATTTAGTATTGAGTTTTGGCTTATTTTGGATTTGCTGGAATAGGAGGAATACTTCTGAAATACAGTAGGTGATGACAGAGTCCTTGTCTGTGCAATGTATGGGATTCAGCTTTTGCATTTCCTTTTGTCGAAAATCAATCTGATTTTTCGGCAAGATGCCTTCGTTGTCACAGATGATCCTTCTTCGATTCACGACATCTTTCATGTTACCTGATGTCAATCTGGTTTTGCTTGTGAGCTTTGATGATATCAGTATGTAATCGATGCCGCAGTAGTAAATCTTTAATGCCTCATAAGTGAAGATTTGCCATGTATGGTTTTTCTGTGCAGTCTCTCAATCTGTCCGTATTTAAACTAGCTGCAAAAAGTAGCTTTATATGGTTTGCAAGTATGCATATGTAGTGGAGGACTAGATCTGTACACTTGAACACGAAAGAGCATTTCTTCCAAATCCAGTGTTTGACAGTGCGTAATGCTTCAGAGCTTGGGATCTTACTCTGTCACTTTGTAGTAACTAGGGTACAAGAACAGTGCTTGTGGAAACAACTGAAATATTTGCCTTGACAGCTGTAACTTGTTCTAGTTTTGCATCCGTACAGAACTGTGGTGACAACAGCAAGGTGAGTGTTTACTTTTGTTTGAAGAGATGCATCTGTTGTTTCAGAGGCACTGCTATTGCTCTATATGGCCTCCCTGACAGTGGCTATGGTCTTGGGCGTACGCCTGCCAGCTTAGCTGCAGCATAGTGTACCCGGTGCCTGGTCTTGGCCTGACTTGCTTTACACTGGGGAGCGTTAGAGCAAGATCTCAGTTACTCTGATGTTGCTGTCCAGGCTGTGCCACTTGGCAGCACAACCAAAGTAACGATGTGCTGTGTGTACCACTGTGCACACAGACTCGGTCAGTGGTAAGGAGCAGCGAAAGGCCAAAAGTGTAATGATCTGTGATTCATCACAGAATCTCTGTAGATGGAAAATCCTGAAATCTGTGTGATAATGGATGCAGATTTGTTGGCTGTTTGTCTCTGAACACATCAAGAAGTGTTTCTGCAAAGATGCTGAAGCACAGTCTTGCCTGAAGCGATTTTTATCATTAAATGTCATTAAATGTTCTGATATTCTGCTTGGCACGACGCTATTATGAAATGAAATAGTAATGTGCACAAACATGTCCAAATGGGCAAATTTGTGCAGAAGCTTCAAGAACTTCTACCTGTTGACATCAAATGGGCTGGTCTCTGAACTTCCCTTCTGTCTGCTTTGCTATAAAACATATAAGAAATTATGCCTTCACCAGACTGTCAGAACTTTCCAGAAGCTTCTGTTCAATAACAGCCTGATTCTTACTTGGCAGTGATTTTTTCCAGCAGCTGAGACACCTGACATCGTAGTGTTGCTGCAGCATGTGCAAGGTGATGGTGCTTCCATCCCTGAACTCCTGTGGCTTTGTGACCTTCTCCCACACCATGTTAAGGAGATGCACAACTGTTTTGACTAGATGGCAACCCCAAGTTTGTACATACTGGCAGGGATGCCATCTGTGCCTGCTGCCTTGCCCTGGGACATCTGTTCAGTAGCTCTAAGAGCATCTGCTGTAAGTGCTGGTGCTGCTCCTTGAAAGAGACTGTGGGGCTTCGTTTGGCACTTGATCAGGGATAACAAAGTTCTAAAGTCGGAGTGATAACTCTGCTTTATTTGTGTTTGAATGTGATAAAGGGGAAGATTTCCAGAACTGAATGCAAAAAGTAGTTTTGCTTTAGTTCTTAGAGCTCCTATTGGAGCGTTTAGTCAGTATTGCACTTAGCAGATGGTGCCCTGTCTTCATTGTGGGTATTTTAGTGTCTTGTGATGGGTGTTAGCTTCGGAAAAATCAGAAAAAAAAGTGCTGTATACACTAAGGATATTCAGAAGGACATGTATCTCAGAGCTGTTCTTGGCGTGGTATCTTAGTTGTAGTCTGTGGGCCCGCTCTCTTTTGGCCACTTCCACCACCTGACAGCAGTAAAATTTTTGAATGAAACATGGTGTGGTTTGTCACAAGTTAAGATCGCTGCTGTGGTTGATATGGTGAATAGATGAATATGTTTCTTTAATGCAGATGGTGGATTAAGTCAATTTAGCCTATAGAAATACTTTGCTGCTTCTGCTTCAGGTGTCTTACATGTTCTTGTTTAATGTTGATAATGACTTTTCCAATTTTCTTGGTCATTACATCCACAGCAGCTGTTTCTGACTTAAAGTACACCTTTAGGCACCTTTTCCTCCTGATTTGGAAGTGAAATGAGCTGTCAAATGCAGTTAATTATTCACTATGGCAGTGACTAAAAGCAGGAGAAAACAAAAATAAACAAACAAAAAAGCATTAAACATCACTGAGGCTTTATACTTTCATAACAATATTCATGTGTAAGGTACGTAAGGGTTGCAGAAGTTGTCAGAAAGAATTGTAAACCAGCTTAAGTTGATGGTGGAATAATATTGTCCTTCTATAAAGCACATTGCAAGATCTTAAAATATCCCAACTTTTTTGATGTGCGTAAAATTAATCTGAATTTAGCAGCATGTTTGTCTCTTAAACACTGAGATTTGAATGAGAGAGTGTGGACAGACCTATAAAAAGCATTTGAATTCTATAATTGTAGAAGAGAAGGCAGCAGTTGCTTACATACTTAGCAAATAAGGAAATTCTAGTAGTGGGAAAATTTCAGCCAAGGTCCTATTGTACTGCTGTTCCATAAACAGTGAGCTTTCTTAATACATGTGTTCTGAGAATTTAGTCTGTCAGAATGCATGTTGCTTCTGATCACACCTGTTTAAAAAAATACAGAAAAAGAAATCCTCATTGAGAAATAGCAAATAAAACAAGAAAACATCACTTGGTGCTAACAAGCTGACAAGTAGATTACCGTAATCTCACATCTCTCTTTCTTGGAAAAGACCTTGAGGGAGGGTAGCAGCAAGTTGACACACAGGCTTCACGCAGATGCGATACAGAAGCAGAACTGGTTGTAATACTCGGAGATCTCCATTTGGCTTTAGGTACGGATCTCGTGGTGTTACCTTGGTGATGTACATTTAGATATATTTTAATAAGGCGAACTGACAGTTAAGAAAAAGGTTATAATTTAAGGATAGTTACTAACTCTTGAAAAAGTGTTTGAATAGCAGCTAGGGTTCCAGATAAGGAACATCTCATGGTTATAGACATGCTCAACCAAGGACATGCGTCTGCTGTGAGACTGTGAAACAAGCAGTTGGCAAGAAGAACAAGAACTCTGCTGTCCTCAGATTACACACGACCATAAAGGGACAAAATGAGTAGGGGTCTTCCTCTGCAAATGAGCACCAGAGACCCTCTGAGGCCGCTGCGCAGGCGTAGATGACTTTGTTGGCTCAGCACAATTGCTGTGCGGGTGCAGACGACCCTACTTGTGTAACATAATGAATATGCATTAGATAGGTGGAATAACTGTATTGGGTAGGTGGAGCTTTTTGTAACTTTTGTGAATAAACATCCAATGATGAATCGCAGTAGGTGTGCGTGATTTGTGGAAATCTTCCACCTTGCACCCTGCGCAGAATAAAACACTGTCTTCTCTCTAAACATACTTTGTGTGTTCTGGGAGTTATTTTCGATTTCAAGCAACTGTAGCAACATCGAAAGTTCATGCTGTTGATTGTTCAGCTGGTCCCAGGTGCTGCCATCCTTTCAGGAACCCTGACTTCTGTTCCTATTTTCTTCTTCCTTGTGAAATACTGAGAAGTACTTACAAAATACCTGTTAGAGATTAGTTCATTTTCTTGCATTTTGTGTGGTAGTTTCTGTTAATTTTCCCCTGTTGTTTACTGATTGGTTTATAGTAGATAAAAACTTGTGCAACGGAATTTCAAGTCAAAGGTGGGATGGATATTAAAAAACCAAAATCCATTTATTTTCTCTGGCTCTACTAATTAATTTCTTACAGGTTGATGATTTCTTGTCTAAGCTTGTGTTTTTCCACTCATTTGTCATCCATTCCACAATTTGAAGATTAGAACTTGAACACAGGGCAGGTGTATTTATTTCCAGGAATGAATGACCTTTATGTCATTGCTTTTGAAGAGGCTTTCCTCCACAGTCTGGTGGGAGGAGGAAAGAAAAAAATGATGTTTGCTTTTGAGAAAGCTATTTGCACATGAATTATATTCTGGTAGAGGAAAGACGACTACATCTTCTGAACTGTGAACATGGTGAAGTGTGTGTGTAGCCGAGATCTCAATGTGAATTTGTGTATCTTCACAAAAAAAAAAAAAATACAGTGCAAGAGCGTTGGTTTACACTGCCTTGTGTTTTTTAAATACTTGAGATAGATACATGTTGGGCTAATCCAAACAGTTTCTGCTGTTGGGATTTTGTTGACTGTTGTTTACTGATGTTTGTCTGAGCGTAACTGCTTCTGATTTGCACTTGTTGAAGGGTGGTAAAAAATAGGTGCAGAATTTGTCTGCTGTCATCCTCCTTTCCTGTCACTGAAGAAGTAAAATGCGGTGTTTTATGTAGTCCTGTGGCACTAAGCAGTGTACATACATAAAAATGTTACTACTGGCTTTTACAGTAAATTTTAACTAGTCACTTCTATGTTATATAAATTAGTCAGGAGACTGACAACAAACTCGGTGCATAAGCGATAAGCTGTTTTTAGTCTTGAAGCAACTCTTGATGATAAAGCTTGTCAGATGAGAAGCTAAGTTGCTTTGCAATTCACTGTGCTGTTCAAATAATACATCAGAGATGTGATTAAGTACAGTATCTGACTGACCTTCCAGAGCTGGACTGTTGCCTTTTTATTAACAAACAAAACATTGTGTAGTAAGTGATTAGCTCCGTGACTATTGGAAATTGTGAAGAATGACTGCAGGAAGCGATGTGCTTCCTGCAACAGAAGCTTGTCTTTCAGTCTTAAGCTTCAGTGATCAACCATGTAACGTATATATTTATAGAAATAGTTCGTGTGTGAGAGATACTAGAATATTATATAGCTCCCCCTCATTTTCTTAAAGTTTTCTGCCTCTGCTGTTTGGCTGAACAAGAGAGAAAGTCTCTTTAATGACTTCCTTTTGTGCTTTGACAGCAGATGGCAATTATGAAACGTTTAACTTTGTAAGTATGACTTCACTAACAGTACTTGTGCTTTCCTGGCTTGAAAACGCCAGCAGCAGTATGTTCTGTATATTGACTGTGCTCTTACTGAGCATCAAAATAAAATAATAAAAAAATCATCTCCAGATTTCTTATGAATGTAATTTGGGTTTTTTAAATGGGTGGTGATGGTGGCAGTCATGAATCAATATTGTGCTCTCCTGTTTAGAAAAACTCCTGTTTCTCTGCCCTCCTTGTGTCTTTATGTGCATGAAGCAGTTCCTTCACAATGCCAGCCTTTCTTATTTTTTCCACTCTGAAATGCGTGTATTTTATTTGTATGTACGCCTGCTGTGTTTTCATTCTGTTTTGGTTTTGCCTTTATGTGCCTCTGTTTTTACTTTCCTGCTTGAGTCTTTGATTCGGGTGACCTGATAATGCTCATATGTTGCATGAAAAACGTAATGGCAAGGCATTGGCAGGATGGAGGACAGTTGGAGTTTCTCTTTTGGTGGAGATTTATTGTCTTGGTGTTCCCCTTCCCCGTCTGTTGCGATCTTTTGCACATATTCCCAGCTAGCATTTTATCTCATAAGTATGTGCCTCCCAGAGAATTCTGTTTTTCAGTTATGTTCTAAAAGCCCCCACTTCACTGGTAAGAGCTATTCTTGATGAAGCGCACACACCTCATGTAACACTTGTGCACACTGCCTATGAAGGTCTGTGTGCAGTTGGGCAGTGTAAAGGGCTTGTGTGAAAATGAAAATTGGCACCTGGATACTTTTATTTTGTGTTGCACAATTTTTGGAAGTAGATTCCATTACTGTATTTTTTTTTTTTCCACACCAAACTAGCACCTATATTTCAACTGCCACGTTAAATTGCTGTTGTCCAGCAGGGAAAAACGTCGCACTGTGGAGGCAGACATGGGTAGGGACTAGCTGGATGACCTAACATCTGCATTTAGTTGTAGAGTTATTTCTACTACAAAAGGAGGTCTGCATCTCCTTCTTTCTATACCCAGGGCTTCATTTTAGCAGGAAAAAAGACAGCCTTGATTTGATATGCTGTACGTACTCTGTGTGATCTGAGGTCCAAGAGAAGGCTTGACTATTTACACTTCAGTGCCCTACCACCTGTAAGAACTGAATTTACTCTAGGAAAAGAATTGTCTCCATGCGCTGGCAGGAAGCCAGTTAACAGCTGAACTTGGTTAGCTCTCTTATAGCTGTTCTCTGGTGACAACTCTCTGAGGGGTTTCTGTGCCAGCTGTTGGGACACCTAATCCAGCCAGGAGGTTTTGTTCCCTTGTAAAGCGGAACAATTATAGCTATAACAATGAAAGTCAGCAAAGGAGTTAAGCACAACTGCATATAGGGGAGTCCTGAAAGTAAACAGTTTTTTAAGGAGTGGATTTGCAAATAGTAAATACAAATTTAATGATTACCTAGTGCTTTCTTACCTTAATGGCTTTTTGTTTGTTCATTGGTAATGATACGTACGGTTCTTTACTTTTGCATTTCCTACAAATCCTGCATTCATACAAAACATTTCAGGGAAAAGAATAAGAATAGTTTTCTTGTGGTTGAACCTGTCCTGTGGGTAAAAAGACGACTTCAATTTCCAGGACTATCAGTAGGTGTTTGAAAGTGAGCTGTTTTTGTGTAAATTGTATTGCTATTTTTGTAGTGCACTGAATATACAGTCTTGTCTCTCTACCTCTATTAAAAAATGAACTAGTGGCTAATCCATGCCATGTAACCTCTTTAGACTGTGACCTTCCATGGGGAAATTGCTTAAAGAAATTTGTGAATTAAGAAGAAAGTGACAGAAGCAATGAATAAAAGGAAAAAAATTGAACTGATTCTTGTTCATGTTTTAAATACAGCTATTTCGAACTGGAGAGCAGTGGCCTACGGGATGAGATTAGATATCACTACAGGTTTAATGGGAAGTCAAGAACGGAGGTGTTCCCGTACCGTCTGGCAGATGGGCAGTGGCATAAGATTGCCGTGTCAGTTAGTGCATCCCACCTTCTGCTCCACGTGGACTGCAACAGGTAAGAAAATATGTCCAGTAATTTAGATTTCTTTAAAAAATGCTCTCTGCTTACACACAGGGATAAAATTGGAAAGGGAGAATTTTTTTAAAATATCTAATTTAAAAAGCATGGCAAACTGCCATGGGGTAAGAAAGTAAAAACAAAGCATTAAAATGAAACACTTCATTGTGATTATGAACAAATGTGGAAAAGGTTGATTGCTGACTGGGGAGTATTAAATGCATCTCTCTAGTTTAGGCACTAGCTGATGTTATGTTTATGATTGCATTTAAGTGTGATAGATTGGCGTGCGGTCTGTTATGTTGTGAACTGCTTCACTCAGTATACCCGAAAACCTGAATAGATAGATGTGTCAGAGGCATTTTAATTTTATTTTATGTAATCAAGCAATGCACTTTTCACTGATTTTTTCCACCAGCTGCCCCAACTGGAAACTTCAGAGAAACCTGGAAGCTTTTTTTTTTTGGCATGTCTAGACCCTGGTGCTTTTTATTTTCTGAAAGGTGTTCTGTCTGTCATTGCACTTTCTTTCCTTTATAAGTTGTGAAGACTGCAAGATGGCAGATTGTCAGGATTTCAAGCAATAAAAAGCAGCAAACCTGGAATATCTCTTCCCTAATACCTCTCTTCCCTTGGGACTTGATCTCACGATGTATTGAAGACCTTGGCTTTTGCTAACTTAGTGGTTGATGGGGAAGCTTGGTGTTAGGAAAGCTGCAGCTGAAAGTATGCACAGAAGCCATTGTTAAGAGCTGTAGTCTGCAGGTAAATGCCACCATTGTAGGCTAGTGTGGTGTCACTGGCTCTCAGCAGAGTTCAGGATGCCTAATGAGAAGCAATACTTTGCAAGCTTAATTGAACAAGTAAGTCTCAGGGAAAGACGATATGACTGCAGTTAATAGACTCACCTGTCCCACCTCCTGCAGAGATTTGGTGCCATCAGAAGGAGAATTTTGCTTGAATTGGACCTATCTAGTTAAAGAAGTTCTATGTTTTTTACTTAATGTTCTCTCCCCTGTAAAAAAATAAAAACAAAGCAAAAAGGAAAAAAAAATTGACCAGCAATATGAATCTCTTCTATTCCTACTGGATTTATTTAAGGGGTTTGCAGCATTGCTTCCTTAGAGATATGCATGAATTTGTGTAGCTGCATTACTCTTTGTTTAGGGCTATGGTAATACGTTGTATGTTTGGAAGGCTGTTCCGAGTGGGTGATTTGTGAGGGCAGTGTTACTAAAGTTAATCTTTGTCTGAGAGTGCACTGAAAATGTTTGCATTGGGAAAAATATCCATCCACAACCTGATGATGCTCCAGGGTTTGTACTGATGCCCAAAGCTGGCCTCCAAAAACTGCAGTGGATCAGAAAACATTGGAGATGAAACTTTTAATTTGTAAACAGATAGTGGAATCTACATTTATTCTTCCTTGCCTTATCACCCACATTGCTCTGATTTGTAAAATTGCTTTGACATTTGGTGCTTGATTGTCTTTTGGATTCAATTCAAAGTTGACTTTGTTTTTCAGACCTGGATAGGTTAAGGAAAGTACTTGAGAACTGGTAAAAGCCTTTAGTAATTTTAAGAGTCATCTTTAAAACAGTATAATTGCCTCTGTTCTAATGAGACGTAACATGATGGGGGAGGCATACGTATCAAAGGAGCTATGTTTGCCCAAGTACATGTCCTTTTGAAATCAGCCCCTGCTGCTTCTTACTTGCTTCTTGTGGTGGGTTGACTCTGGCTGGACACCAGGTGCCCACCAAAGCCGCTTTCTCACTTCCCCTCCTCAACTGGGCAGGGGAGAGAAAATATAATGAAAGGCTCATGGGTCAAAATAAGGACAGGGAGTGATCACTCACCAATTACCATCATGGCCAAAAAAGACTCAGCGCAGGGAGGGGGAAATGAATTTCATTTATTACCAATCAGATTAGAGTAGGGCAATGAGAAATAAAATCAAATCTTAAAAACACCTTCCGCCCACCTCTCACTTCTTCCCGGGCTCAACTTCCCTCTCAATTTTCTTCTCCTCCTGAGCAGTGCAGGGGGACGAGGAATGGGAGTTGTGGTCAGTTCATCACACGTTGTCTCCACTGCACCTTCCTCCTCACGGGGAGGACTCCTCAGCCTCTGCCCCTGCTCCAGCGTGGGATACCTCCCATGGGAGACAGTTCTTCGTGAACTTCTCCAGCGTGGGTCCTTCCCACGGGATGCAGTCCTTCAGGAACTGCTCCAGCATGGGTCTCCCACAGGGTCACAAGTCCTGCCAGCAAACCTGCTCCAGCACGGGCTCCTCTCTCCACGGGTGCACAGGTCCTGCCAGGAGCCTGCTCCAGTGTGGGCTCTCCATGGGGTCACAGCCTCCTCCGGGCATCCCCTGCTCCGGCGTGGGGTCCTCCCCGGGCTGCAGGTGGGTCTCTGCTCCCCTGTGGGCCTCCATGGGCTGCAGGGCCACAGCCTGCCTCACCATGGGCTGCTGCAGGGGAACCTCTGCTCTGGCACGTGGAGCACCTCCTGCCCCTCCTTCTGCACTGACCTTGTGGTCTGCAGGGTTGCTGCTCTCACATAGTCTGACTCCTCTCTTCTGGCTGCTTGTTGTCAGCAGTTTTCTTCCCCCATCTTAACTATGTTATTGCCATCGCTGATGGGCTTGGCCTTGGCCAGCGGCGGGTCCGTCTTGGAGCTGGCTGGCACTGGCTCCATTGGACATACGGGAAGCTTCTGGCAACTTCTCACAGAAGCCACCCCTGTAGCCCCTCCCGCTACCAAAACGTTGCCACACAAACCCAATACACTCCTTTTTGTGCTCCTTCAAGAACAAAGAGTGAGAATTGTAGCTGAGTTAGATGATCAAGCTTGGAGTTGCTGACACAGGAAGAGACATTAGAGTCCAGACTAAAAACCTGTTGAATGTCGCTGGAGTCTTCCCCCTGGCTTGGAGAGCCTTTGTGCTGGGCCTAGGCAGTAACCTCTAGCCAGGGATACGTCTCGGACAGCTGGCATAATAAGCAGCGGGTGTACTTGCCAACATGCTTTTAACATTCTAGTAAGGTTCTGAAAGCTTAGAAAAATGAAAAGACTTTATTAATTATGAATGTACAACTCATGCACAAGTAAAACCTGTGCTGAAAGTCACATGGAAGCTAAGTACGCTGCTGTTAATTTCTTTGCATGTCCAAGTCTGAGCCTGGTAGCGGCGAACAAACCTTGTTTCAAAATATTTGTTATCTGTAGGATCTGTGCTCCCCTGCTCCAGGGAAACGGGGGTTTCAGGGGCTTTCCTGGTGAGTGTTTAGGTTAGGGTAGAGCAACTGTGTCATTGTCAGAGGATCCTTAAATAAGCTGCGGCACTAAAGGGTTAATATATAATGAAATAAACTCTGCCATGCACCTTCCCAGATTTGGCTTCTTCAGGGAGCAGAGATAAAGGATCCCTCTGTTCATATCTGCGTTGTCAGGAGATTTGCAACCCCAGGAGACTGTTGTAGTCCTACAAGACCTGGCATTTGTCTTCCCTTTACTGCCAGTTAGTTTAAACCGTGGAGTCTGTAACACTGCCCGTGGTACCCGGGTTGTCCGCTGCAGTGCTTGCCGCCTGCAACAGTGACAACGTGGAAGGAAGTTACATTTAATAGTGTTAAAGAACAGCGAGGAAATAGCACACCCCCTACAATTTAAGAGGTGGTAGGTGCTCTATCAAATTGTGTTTATTGACATTTTATTTAAGAAATATAAATTCCGAATTGTTTTGAGTATCTAATTAATCTGGAGAGGTAAGCTCGAAGGCTGCTTGCTTTATATTTTTATTGTTTTATTTCTTGTTAACCATATTGCTACAAAGGTACTCAGCTGTTCAGACAGTATCAGTATTCCTTTACTTGAACTTGTCTGTAAGTGTAAAAGGGAGAAAGGCACTTTGCTGCAAAAATTAATGCTTTCCAGTGAAAATACGTGCTGGAGTGCTTTTTACTATGAATACAGCCTGTGGTTTTGATGGATACTCTTAGCTGTTTGATGGAGGGGGTTGGTAAGAGCATGAGAGAATAGATTATGAAACTGGAGCAGGCTAGGAAGGAGTCTCCAACTGAAAAGACGTGTTGTCTGCTTCTTTTATGTTTCTCCTGATAGAACAGAGCATTAGGGAATAAAAAATGCATGAGCAGTGAGAACTTTTTAATTGGAAAAATAAATAAATTAAAGCAACATAATCCAAATATGGGAATCCAAGACCTCTGAGTTCTTATAAATAAGATATTCTGGCTGACAACCTGAGGTTTTCAACTAATCTAAACAAAGTACTATGACTTTAATTAAAATGTAATAAATTTAAAGAAGGTTAAGGGATGTATTGAAAAGAGGAATTCACTGCTTTACTTACTGTAAAACACTTTCTCTTGAGAGAGAAGATGGCATGGTTGTAGAGTTATGCAGCTAGGTAATTTACTCTCAACATCTGAATATGATTTTGTGACCCAGATTGCTTCTCTGCTCTTGAAGCTGTAGCAGAAGCTGTCAGAGAAATGGTTAGTTGGGTAGAGTGCTGTAATAGTGCATTACAGGTGCACCCAAATTTGGATCTATGGTATTGTGGACTGGAACTTAATTTTCATGTACCAGTTGTTCCTTTTGTTTGTCAGAAAGGCTGTAAACTTTTTAGCATAAGAGAGATTTCCAGCTGGCATATCACATCAGCTGCTGTCAGGCCTGTATCATTATAGTTACTGTAGTTAAGCTGCAAGGAAATGTTCAGGATGTATTCAGCCTTACTTGAGAAAGGGTAGGTTTCTTTCTTTTTTAAAAAGAAGTTTTTTAATAAGCAGGGTTTTTCATTGAATAGTGAATGAACGCATCAGCAGAATGGTAGTATGGGTATGGCCAAAGACTGAAACATGAGATGTCTTAACCTAGTCCCTAATGATGAGGAGAATTTATTTTTTTTTTCATCCTAGATGAATCAGTTGAACTTTTTTTTGTATGCTGCACTGACAGAATTGGAAGAAGGCCACGAGTGTTTCTGAAAGTGCTGAAAAAGTAAAGCAGAAAACAAATGGTCACAATCCATACCTGTGCCTGGCTGTGTTAGATGGTTTGACCACCCCCTAGAAGGCAGCAACCACTTAGAGTCAGTACAAGTGCTTGGGGCACGGTGCTGCAGCAGAGAGGCCTCGCGTAGCTCCTGCTCGGAGTGGAGCAGGCGTCCGCTTTGGTTTCTTTCAGGAGTTGATCCTGGTTCTGCTGATGTCAGTCACTAAAAAGTAGAAGTCAGCCTCTGGGAAAGGGTTCGATTAAAGATCTTGAATGGGAGCTTGTGGCAGTTCCCTGAGTTTTAGGGGTCTGTGGAGCCAAAGTTTGGCAGCTGCAAAGCCCAACTACTGCGGAGTATAGACTTAACAGTGTTTTTTATTTTTTTCTAATTTACAGCTGGGGACTTGTGGTGCTTTGTGGTGAATTGAAAATGTTGATAGACAGGTTGATGATTTCAGCAGGGCAGGAATAATGTATTATGCTTTACCATTGGCACCTTGCATTCATTGTATTTGTATGCTATGGGTGTGTCAGAGAGAAAGGCTGAGTAATGGTAGAGAAAATAATCTTAAATCAAGACTGGCAAGCCTCAAATGATTTAGTCATTTCCTAAGTGCGTGAATAGGTGTATTATCCCATTCTCAAATATTTTTTGCATTGGTCTAATATACCTTTAGTTCTTTTCTTTTTTTTTTTTAAATGTCAAAGCAATAAACCCTTAAATTCAGGTGATTTACTTACAAGAGTAGTGTCTGAAAATTTAGTCTGTGTAGTTTGAAATGTATCTGGATATTTGTTTCTATGGATTTCTTTCAGGGGAAATCTCCTGTTACTTGGTTCTATTTTCTTTTCATTTGTTGGAGCGCTGATGGGGGTCATATGGACAGAGAGGCAATCATGGTAATTTGAGAATCAACCACATAGAGCAAATGTTTTGAGTTTTTTCCTTGCAGATTATAAAAAGAATTATCTTGCTCCAGCCAGGCAGATTAACTGAGATCCAAAACGTAAATGAACTCTTCGATTTGAAGTGGTTAGCTAAACTCTGGAGTTTAGAACTAGATGTCACATACAGTAATACTGGAGCTGGATTGACAAATGGTAGTATAATTGTAGTTAAATTTGTTCATCAAAGCATTGGACCTTTGCCAAAGAGCAGATGAGAACCCCTCTAAACTATTCAGAAGCTGACTTGAGATATGAGTCTCCATATAGCAAATAGTACAGAATCTTTCCAAATGATCTGAAACCTCCTGAGTGCTGTGGGGTGTGGAAGGGCAACTGAGCAGACAGAACTGAGACTGCTGAAGTCTGTGAAACCAGCCCAGAGTTTTATGAAGTGGTTTAGTACTTGGGGAGTCTTTCTTTGACAATTAAGAACATCAATAATTCCCAAAAGATGATTCTTTTTAGAAATCCAGTCTTGTCAAAATCCTTAATTTGACTGCAGGAAGGTGGAGCCTGCTGTTGCATTTATTACTACCCAAAACCTGGCAGTCCCCATCATTCTGCTGCTCAGTGACAGTGTGACTGACACTGCTTTTAATGGCAGACAGTGGTGCAGGAGCAGTCACGTTTGTTCCTTGGGTGTGGGGAGCTGAGGGTACTCATCTGGAGTACTCTGTCCAGTTCCGGGCTCCCCAGTTCAAGAAAGATGAGGAGCTACTGGAGAGAATCCAGCGGAGGGCTACAAGGATGGTGAGGGGACTGGAACATCTCCCCTATGACAAGAGGCTGAGGGAGCTGGGCTTGTTCAGCCTGGAGAAGAGAAGGCTGCGAGGGGACCTAATATATACTTACAAATATCTGAAGGGTGGGTGTCAGGAGGATGGGGCCAAGTTCTTTTCAGTGGTGCCCAGTGACAGGACAAGGGGCAATGGGCACAAACTGAGGCACAGGAAGTTCTGTCTGAACATGAGGAAGAACTTCTTCCCTCTGAGGGTGATGGGGCACTGGAACAGGCTGCCCAGGGAGGTTGTGGAGTCTCCTTCTCTGGAGATATTCAAGACCCACCTAGACAAGGTCCTGTGCAGCCTGCTGTAGGTGACCCTGCTTCGGCAGGAGGGTTGGACTAGATGACCCACAGAGGTCCCTTCCAACCGCTACTA
>Ga0065711_1043052_pt1 | contig 14969 bp, 8 predicted proteins | sample Hoacrofraction12_FD_59098 | JGI IMG/M metagenome (GOLD analysis project Ga0065711, IMG submission 59098) | Hoatzin crop microbial communities from Cojedes, Venezuela - Epithelial fraction 12 v2 (version 2) | ecosystem: Host-associated > Birds > Digestive system > Esophagus > Crop | place... | reverse complement strand
TTTAAACTAAACCAGGGTAGGTTTAGGCTGGATATAAGGAAGAAATTCTTTACAATGAGGGTGGTGAAACACTGGAACGGGTTGCCCAGAGAGGTAGTGGAGGCCCCATCCCTGGAAACATTCAAGACCAAGTTGGACAGGGCTCTGAGCAACCTGACCTAGTTAGTGGTGTCCCTGCTCGCTGCGGGGGGGTCGGACTAGATGACCTCTAGGGGTCCCTTCCAACCCAAAACTTTCTATGATTCTATGATTCTATTTAGGACTCGTTCTTTAGAGTGCTGTCATGCAGTACTCTTGTGAAAAGCTAACCCAATTGTATAAACTGGGAGTGGAGAGAGTTCATGTTAAGTGACTTAATTGCACTTGTATAAAAGTTTTGTGGTTAAATTCTGAGAAGCCCAAATGTCTCCTGAGTCCCACTTGATGTACTTCACTGTTTTCTACAGTAGTGTTGCTCTCCTGAGATTTTTGAGCGGGTTGAACTCATGTTATTGGTAAAGAATTGAATTCACATTTCTGAATACAGGAACGAATTTTAACAAGTTACGAAAGTAAAGATTCAGTTCAACTGATTAAAAAAATAAAACAAAAACCACCAACAAAGACATTTAATATGCATGAAGATATTCACATTTCCTTCCTAAACCATGAGGGCATTCAACAGTGGTTGTCACTTGTACACTGTAGGGTTTTCTGAATAAAACTCCTTAAATGTGTGTTCATATTTACTAGTATTTGATTATTTTGTATATAATTAATTTGTGAATAATTACATTGCAGGTTACAATGTTGTAGTAAAAATTCCCAAAGGAGCAACAAACATTGATATTCGGCAGCACAGCTACTCGGGGAAACCAGAAGATGACAACTACCTTGGTAAAAGCCTCCCGTGTATAACATTGATGGATAATTTTTCTGCTCTTGCCAGAGGTCTGCTCTAGACGTGTATTATCAGAGGTCTGATAAAGTCTTTAGACCAAATATCTAATTCCATTTTATCATCATTTTGCTGAGTCTCTGTGTAGATAGTAATTTTTCGAAGAATTAGTGAGATATTGTTACGGTTCTAATTCATAAATGTGTGTGTTCATTTGTCAGAGAATAGGTATTATAGCACACTGTATCATTTTGTCATTTTTTCACTTTGTTGTGGCAATGTTAATTAAAATCCCACAAGTAAACTCAGTAGTAATGCATGTAAGTTTTAAATCTTGGAAGCATACACTTTGTTTGTAAACAAAGAAGTCTGACCTTCAGCAAGCTTATCAGTTGTCTGAGTTTTCTCTTCTTCTGTCATGTCTGTGTGAGAGGAACAAAGAATTCATAAGCTCGTTGTACCAAAATCTTGGTTGCTCTATTTCACAGTACTTGGTAATGATTGAAGTGCCTGAGAGAATGCTAGTGCACATTTTGCTCCTTTCTCTTCTTCCATTATCATCCTACTCAACAAACTTCAGAGATTTCAAAATGTTTTCCGTGCCACCTGTTACATATACATGTCACAAGGACACAGAAACAGCCCTCACCCCTGATACTAGCTAGCATTTCAAATGCAGTAATGCCTGAATAGCATGCCTTTACCAAAAATTGTACTTTATTTTTAAATTTAGTTCTTAAGTTGTTCATCATTAGCATTATGAATTGGTCATTATATTAAAGTATTATTATAAGCACTTAATTGACTTTATTTTTACTTTAAAATTTACTTTTAAAAGACACTTCACTAAAAGTAGCTCTAGCAAATACAAGTATGTGGGATGTAGAATAGGCCAGAAATACAGAGGTTTATAGTTTCCTTTTACAGTAGCAGAACCTAACCAAATTTAAAAGTGATAACTGCAGAACAAATATTATTAAAGTTGTGTTGTTAATGCAGAGAAAATCCATGGTAATTGCTCAGGTGAAAGTTACTGACGGTTAGGATTTATTTCATGCATTAGAAACTGTTTCATACAACTTTAAATTAAAGCTAAGTGTTGATGAGAAGATATATTATTAAGAGTTTTTTATTGATAGAACCTTTTAATTAAATAGATGCTTTATTTCCAATATTTTATTTTACTTATAGCTTTATCTGATATTCATGGAAATTTTATCTTGAACGGAAATTTTGTTGTAAGCATGTCAAAAAGAGAAATCAATATACAAGGAGCCATTTTTGAGTACAGTGGTTCAAACAATACGATAGAACGAATTAACAGCACTGATAGAATCGAAGAAGAGCTAACCTTACAGGTGCATGTTTACTTTTTTCATAAGTTTGAAAATTTGCTACGTGATCATTATGTTCATATTTTTATTATTTCAAATTCACTGAAAAACAGCTATCATTTTATCTCAATTAAGGTTTTGTGTGTAGGGAATTTGTACAACCCTGATGTGCGTTATTCATTCAATATCCCAGTAGAAGACAGAAGTGATCTGTTTACATGGGATCCTTACGGACCCTGGCAAGACTGCAGCAGGATGTGCCAAGGTACTGTGAATTCTTTTGTCACCAGAACTGAAGACCTGGTGGCATTTAGGAAGGGACTAGTCTTAAGTACTCAGATTTTTCACCCCTGCTTGTAAGAAAGAAACTCGGCACTCTGAGTAAACTTTAGGTGCATAGAGCTGTTAAGAGCAGAACGGCGTCTGATTTTGTTTTGCTATTTTCAGTATTTATGCAATGCAATTCTGTATTCAAAATTACATTTGTGTTCCTTTCTTTTGTAGCCATAGGAGTGGTTTATAAAAAAAAAAAGTTGAATCAAGTCTAATACCTCCTTAGAAAGTGTTATTTTATATCTAATAATTGTATTAGTCTTCCGTTATCCTGTTTCCAGGTTGTCACTGACTTGTCTAGTATCATTCATAAATATTTATTTGTCTTTTTTAGTTATCTGCTGCATGGGCTGAAGCTATTTAAAGCTGTATTTTACAATTTTTAACTGTTCTTTTACAGGCCATTCCAGTGTAAAAATATAAATGCAATATGTGTGAAGTATGTAAACTGTATGTACACAGCTCTTTGGTAGATACTCCTATTAGCAGGTGCTAGAAATGCCTGTTGGTATGTGATGGTGAGTTTCTTCTGGTTCAGAGTCAGGCTGTAGACATGCTCATGTGCTAGAGAAGCAAGCATCTGTCAACTGTGGTACTTCTCCCAGCACTCCAGATCTTTTACGTACCCTGTGATCGATTTTCTGCTGCCTTAAAGAAAAGGATCGCAACCTCTAAGTTACCATGATGGTTTGGAAATTTGGTAATTAGCAGAGGACAGACGTCATGCATTTGGAACACTTAGCCTGATGAGGAAATGGACTGTTGCACTTTTGCAGTTTTCTGGAAGTTGATATCCTCGTGAGACCACTGTAGTACAGCTGGGAGATGGCAGAGGTGTCTGGGATGAGATTGTTCTCCACCGGGAACATAGTCAGCTGCACAAAGCAGCATGTTTGTGCAGAATCTGCTGTATACAAGGATTAGTGTTAATGGGGTATCTCAGTTAAATTCCTGAATGATAAATGGAATCCATTAGTATAAAACGGTGCTCTTATTTTAGCCCTCTATTCACTTTTTTTGGGTTCCTTTTCAAGGTATACGACGAAGAGCAATGACATGCATACGTAAAAGTGATCATGTGGTTGTGTCTGATCAGAGATGTGAACTTATACCTACCGTACCAGATGTCTTTGAGGAGTGTAATAGGGAGTGTGAATTAAGGTAAAAAGAGATTCCTGACTGATTGGAGCTAGTGTGTTCTTACATGTTTTTGTTGATAGAGAGTAAAACAAAATAATTCAGATTGCTTCATCTGCTGTCCCTCCACCCCTCTCTGCCTCCTTCGTCCCTCTTTTCTCTCCCTCCTTTCCTCAAATCTATTGGTATAATGTGTTTCCATATTATGGTTACACCTCTGAATCTAAGTAGAACTAGTGTACTTTTCTAACTTTTTTTTGTAAAGTACAAAATCTTTCGTTAGTATTGTGAATCTGTTCTATGTATCCTGGTGCGAAAACTTGTATTGCTGGGTAGAATACATTTTTCACCAAAATTGTACCCACAGCTGGAACTAATTTGAAACAGACTTGTGTTTCTGCACTCTGAGAAAGCCCATGCTGAAGTGTTCAGAGGTTGAAGAGTTAGAATTATAGCTTACATTTTTTCAGTCAGCTAGAAGATTGATACAGAAGATCCTTTGAATTCATAAATATGTTTTTAAGCCTGTGAGTGATATTCTTTTATATTGCTTTGAAAATCCCAGTCATGAGAGAGATTTTACAGTTTTGTCTGTTCTCTAAAATACATATCTATATGTACGTGACATTCTTTGAGTGCTTTATTCACCGTGGTCTTATTTTTAAAACATAGTTAGCTTTCTGTAACAGTTTATCCTTGTAGGTGGCACAATGTTGGCAAAAGTGACTGCACATCGAAGTGCGGCCCAGGGTATCGGTCTATAGAGATCCACTGCATGAAGTACTCAATTTCAAAAGGACTCCTTACTCCAGTGGATGATAAATACTGTGCTGATCAGCAGAAACCACCGACCAGAGAGCCCTGCCATGGTGACTGTATGTTAACAAGTTGGCACTACACAGAATGGTCACAGGTACAAATTCAAAACCATATAATTGTAGCATTATAGTTCTGGTTAGTGTTCATACCAAATTTTTATTTCTGTATCAGTTTTCTTAGTTTAAGTAACTCAAAGAAAATAATGTTTGACCAATGCAGAGTTGTAGAAGGAGCTAATGTCAATCTTCATATTTCAGCAACTTCCTCATATTTTTATGTGACACTACAGCTAAATTGTTTGCAGCTTGGTTCTGGAAGTCAGCAGAGACTGGTGGTTAAATGTGTATATTTTAGTTACAGTCTTAATAATTTAGTTCTGAGAGTATTTTTGAGAGAATGAAGAAGTACAATTTCAGCTTTAATCTTCTTTAAAGAGTTTTATCATGTAACTACTAAACAAGGTGCCAAATTTATCTCACATGAACATATTGGCAATCTGTGGATTAAATGCAGGATACATTTTTGTAACACAATCATTAATGTCTTTCACCTTTAAGACTGATAATAGATTTTGACTTTGTTTTATCATGTTGTGTTTTGTAATATTTTCTATACACCGCAGTGTTCCAGGAGCTGTGAAAGAGGTGTCAGAACCAGAGAAGCTTTTTGTATGAACAATTTGGGTCGTCATCTTCCTGACAGAGAGTGCCAGGAACTTCCAAGAGTTGTAACACAGAGTTGCAATGAATTCTTATGTCCAAGCTGGTCTGTTAGTGAGTGGAGTGAGGTAATGAACCTTGTAAAATTTTAGACACCTTTGAGCCTGGTCATCAATATTAATATGAGCTGCTTTTAAGCATTTCGGTTTTTTGTTCTGGCTATTTTGGGGCACATGGAAGTAAAAATTCTGAAGTCCTAGGATTTGGCTGATATATATGCCAGATACACAAATGGCATGACAGCTTCTGAAAAACATCCCTAGTATTTGTTTTTCCCTGAAATTTTGTTACGTTAAAGTAAAGTAGTGAAGCTACTTAAAGTAAATCTATGTACAGTAATATGCATACCTTCCTTTTTTATGAAGCGATGAGAGCTATCTAATCAACTGAAGAACAGAATTATATGAATTTTATTCTAGGTTATATGGGTATAAGAGAATCATGGATAGTTTAAACATTTTTCCTGTGAAGGCTGTGATACGTGCTCTCATATTTTAAACGAGTATTCTTTATTCTAAGGGAAATAAATGGTCTGTACATTGTTCTTACATTTTTGTAGCTTTAGCAACTTAGAGATTCCTTTGTATTAGCATTTGGGTTGGTCTTTACAGGAAATAGAGAGTTCATAAAAGAACTAGTTTTGGTGGACTACTTACGTTCATGGAATATTTTTGTTATTTATGTCATCTTTACAATACAAGAGATTACTAAAAGAAAGTGAAGCCACTAATGCAAATTCACATCTTTACAAACTGATAACTAATAATTTTATAGTGTCCTGTAACATGTGGCAAAGGAATGAAGCATCGTCAAGTATGGTGCCAACTTAAGGATGAACAACTGAGACACGATTTCTGTAATCCAAATGATCGACCAGAGTCGGTAACGCCGTGTGACCTTCATGAATGTGCATCGTGGCAAGTAGGGCCTTGGGGATCAGTAAGTACATAAGGATTCTTGGCTGCTTCTTTACTTGTTCAGACTACAAGTGATCATAAAGCAATACCTTTTAAACATTTCAATTGGATCTTACACAGTTACTTTAGTTGAATTGATTCACTTTGTTTGCTCCTATTGGCTATATAAACTGTAATTTAGGAACACTCACATCGAAGTTAAATGCCTAAAATAGTAATTGACCCTGAGCCTTAATTTCAAAGATGCTATTTCACCTGAATGTATTACATCTCCAAAATAATGAAAATGTGGATATCATACCATTCGGATGAATGAGACGGGTAAATGACCAAATATTTATAGGTGTGGTATATTTAAGGTGGTAGCTTTAATTAAGATCACGGAAGTGTGTATGCTTATAACAGCAGGCGAAAAGACGTAGTATTTTGTTGTTATGTTTTGTTTTGACCTTCAGTGATAAAAGATCTGCTATCTCTATCTGAAAGTGCTGTTGAAAAACATATTCGTGTGTGTAATGATGCTCATCTAATGTATACCAGAGTGGCTTCAATATTCTGGGAAAAAAAATGAATTTGCGGAGGAAACTTTTGCTGAGAAATAGATGAGAATTAATTAAAAAATAATAAGGTACTCAATTTCACGGAGCTTTCATAAGATCAGGTTACTCAAACCAATGGAAGTGTTGGATTATTCAGTGTTTCTTGGATGTTGGTGAGAATTCATAACTGAATAGCAGCTGATTTATTTTTTTTCTTCATATATAACCTGTTAGTAAAATACAGAACAAAAACACTTTGGAAATTAAGTATATTTTTAACTTAAACATTTCTTTTGTGTAGAACTTTTCTTATGTAATATTTTTCCATATTAGAGATAACCACACTGCTGTCTAACATAATATAATACTGAATTCCTATGGAGTAATCATTTGATCACAAGGTGCTGGCTTTCTATTCCTACAAGCTAAATGCAAAAATGAAAGAAAAAAAAAATAATTCAGTCCCATGATATAATTCTTTTGAATAGAAAATCACTGTATGTGCCCTTGCTGTAACAGCTTGTACAAACAATTTACCAACCCATGTCACTGGAGCAGAGCTTTCCATTGTGGTTTTTCCACTGCACCATCTGGTAATAACTATTCACAACCTGTTTTTTTTTTTCCAATATTTGTGCTAGACTCACAACATTTATAGAATGGGATTTATGTCATGCTGTTTTCAACCATCTAACATGTTAGGTGACTTTGAGTTTGCTCCTGTCAAACTCTATAGTGAAGGGAAAGACACTTAACAGCTGCAACCAGTGATTCCTTTGGAAGCCACCCCATACTCCATTCCCCGCCCCCCCCCAGCTTCCTTTACCCCATTTTTTATTGCTGAGCATGACATTATATGGCATGGATTGTCCCTTTGATCAGTTCAGGTCAGCTGTCTTGACTGTGTTCCCTCCCAGTCTCCTGCCCACTTCCAGCCTACTGACTGTAGGGGATAGAAGGAGGAAGAAGAAAGCCTTTATCCTGCACAAGCATTGTTCAGCATTAGCCAAACTACTGGTGTTTGGCAGACACTGTTTAAGCACAATATGGTCTGCCGTGAAGAAAGTTAACACCATCCCAGTAGTCTTTGCTATCAATTCTAGAAAGAGTTTTAAAATAGAAAATGTAATTTAAAAAAAAATATTAAAAATAGCGGTATTTCAAGTGTGTGAAATTGCTGACTTTAACAGTGTGCTGTAACGTGTGGACGCGGATACCAGATGCGTGCAGTCAAATGTGTTACTGGGACTTACAGAGTTATTTTGGATGATGACAGGGAATGTAATGCTGCTACTCGTCCTAGAGATAACCAAGTAAGTTAAAAAATGCCTTGCAGTTGGTTGTACTTTTTAGTTAAAAGCATCTAAATACAAGTGTTGTCTACCAACTCTTTCAGGGAACTTGCAGGAAATAAGTTCTAAAATGAGAAAAAAAACCTGAAACTATCTCCGTTTTCCTGAACTTCAAATTTGGCCTAGGGAATTAAGTAAGAGTAATTTGGAGACTGGAGATTTGATAATTTGGTATATGACTGAAGTGGTCCAAAGGCCTTTGATTGTCCAACATGTAGAATATTGTAAGGAGACTGCTTGCCAGGATGCTTAATAATAGTAACTAACTGGCTTGCTATTCTCTAAAATTCTGCTTGTATATAGTTCTTAAAAGAAAGATGTGGTCACTTCAAGAAAGCCTCAGTTGTTGAAGTAATACTAATTCAGAACCGTGTAGACATGAATTGTGATTTGATATGGTATTAATATGGTTCTCTAACTTTTCTTCTTGTCTCAGTTTACTTCATTCCTCGCTTCCCTTAAATCTGTAATTTTTTGGAAGAAATGTTTTTAATACAGTCAGTGGGTGTACCTTTAGCTAAAAGCAATTGGTATATTAGGTGCTATGTATTAATGTGTTGATCTAGCCAACAGATTGATACATCTCATGTATGTCCAGCTAAGCTAGTAACCATGTACCTCCTTGAGGGCATATTCTGCTTCTTGTCTCAAAGGGAAGAGGAAAAAAAACCCGATTCTATGGTCCAGAGTAAACCAGTCACGAGTTACCAGCCCTCTGATGGCTTCTTGAATAAGATTTCAAAATATAAAAGCCAAGTAATTAATACAAATTTGTTTCCACTTACATGTGAAAACACTGGGTTTGAGTGTGGTTTGTATTTTGAATTGTGGTACCTATTCAGCTGTTGGCTGAAACCTGGCATTTGCGTGTTCTCAGTAGCTGAAAGTATAAAGGACAGAACAGCACAGCCATGGTCTTCAATTAGTTCTTCACTGCATGTGACTATTAAACTGGACACAGTAATATCTATGCCCCTTATCTCCAGCAAGTTGCCCAATACAGTTCTTTTTCAGACTGCAGATGTTATTAGATATTACAAATACAGTCTTAACATCAAACAAAATTTTTTTTGCCTCAATTTGAAACAAAACAATTGAATGAAAAGCCTTTTAATAATACCAGGGAAAAGTTAGAAGATGTTATTTACTTGTTAATTAACTCTGGTTTATTGTAATGGTAGGATCTTTCCCTGTGGGAGCCATTTGCTTTACATATGGCTCTTCTAAAATGTATATTTTGAAACCTTTTTTTTCTTACCCCACAGGAATGTGAATTGCCACCTTGTCCCGAAAATACAAAATCATGGACTACCTCGCTTCCTCTAGTTCATATGGGGAAGGTGACCCAATGGAGATACGGATCATGGACCCCAGTATGTAATGTAATAGTGGTCACATCTTTCAGAGCAGTCCTCCATTCCTTCACCCATTTTTACATAAAGCTCTCATTAATACATTTTTCAGACTGAAATCTGCTTGTGATAAATTTTCAAGGAATTTGTTTGGGGGTTATTTTAAGAACCTGTTTCGTAAGGAGGATATAAACACTCCCACAAATTCTGTGTGCTTCAAATGTAGCCAGGGGAACAAAACAAGGATTTTAGGGGCTGGGGTACTGACCAAAATGGCTTTCATATGATCGAGACTGTTCAAGGAACTATTTTTTTTTATTTTTTTTTTTAGAGAGACTTGATCAGTTTTTGAGTATGGAGAACATCTTTCATTCTCAAATATTATTTAAATCTTTTATGTGAATAGCAATATTAAACAGTTTGTGTCTTTAAAGATCTAATTTTACATGATTTGTAAAATAAGCATTATAAAAATGGTTTCTACACAAACTTTGTTTAAAGGAAGGGTTTTTGATTTTGATAGTGTTGAAAATTAGTTTTATTTGACAGCAATGTGAAAATTTAAAATTATCTGTAAAAATGACAGTTTCTGTTAATCCCCTGAGGTTCTTAACAAAGCATATAACACCATCATATCTGTGCACAAGTTATTTTAACTAAATAGCAGTACGTAGACTGAGGCTACTCAGAAACCCTGCACCAAATCAACGTTGAGCTTCTCAGCTGTAAAGGTATCAGAAGGGGCTCAGTGGAATATGCTAATATAAACTAGAAGGACAAATGGATTGTGAATATCAGTTTTTATTGTATCAGTTGATCTAAATATTGTATCACTGTGTAATAAATGTTCTGGAATTTACTCGCTAATGTTGTTAATAAATTAAAAAATTACCTTTGCAATTGTATAATGATTCCATGTTATAGTAGAAATGCTACCTGTTCAGATACACTGAATTGCTTCACAGTAATTAAGGCCGTGCAATTCAGTTCCAAGCCAACAGGAATTCTTAAGGCCTAAACCATCTAGCAATATTTCAGTTTCCTTCCTGAATGCATGGGTCTATCAATGTGAGATGAAAATCTGGTTCTCAGTGTTTAATTCGAAAGTCAAGCTAATATTAAGCTATGTTAGTGTTGTAGATGCTTGCATGACCTCATTTTGGTCTCCTAAAGTGCGGTGAGCTTGGATTGTTCTCTGACAGTGCTCTGCATCCTGTGGGAAAGGTGATCGTGCTCGCTATGTGAGTTGTAGAGATGCTCATGGAGGAATAGTAGATGAATCTTTCTGTGCTCATTTACCACGACCAGCTGAAATTTCAAGCTGCTTTAGCGCATGTGGAGAGTGGCAAGTTGGAAACTGGTCCCCTGTAAGTATTAATTCTAATTTTTTTTCTTTTGATGTGTCTATTTAGATTAAAGAGCAAAGTCTCTGGTTAGAAATTGGGACTTCATATGCTGTGCAAATGTGATTGAAATTGCATCCATTCAAAAAACACTATATATGTTTCTTATTGTCAAAAGTAAATATAAATATCTTTGGTTATTAATTGCCAGTGTTCTGTCACAAATGTTGCATTAATTTTTGGTCAGTGCACAGTTACGTGTGATAGTGGAATAGTAACAAGACAAGTTACCTGTGTCAACTATCATCAACAAGTCAACGAGAATTACTGTGATCCTGAAGGCCAACCTTCCAAAGAACAAGAATGTAAGATGCCACCATGTCCACCAGTTTATCATCATATTCCAAAAATGCATGACCATCCAAGCTATTTTCCAGAAATAGGTTACCTTCCAATACACCATCCACAAGACAATATAAACCAGTGGAACCGTCCCTCTGTGGGAGGATATCAGTGGAGAACTGGACCCTGGGGAGCAGTAAGAAATTTTTTTTTAATTTATTCTCTCACACGTGTGTTGACATTTCTAGAACAGTTATTACAGTACAGATTTGGTCAAAAGAGAAGCACATTTATTTTTAAAAATTTATTATGAAGAATATAGCAAATTGAAAATGTATCTTTTTCTGGTAATTCAACTTTAAAATATTTCTACATAGTAATTTTTATTTGCACATTTCAGGTTTGAAAGTTAACTTTAAAAAATAATAATTTTAAGTTGTTTTAACCAACGTATTTTACATTTTTCCAATCACGTGATGGTTATATATATGTTTACATGTTTTGGTAGTGCTCTAGTACTTGTGCAGGTGGATTTCACCGTCGAGTTGTAGTATGTCAAGATGAGGAAGGAAGAAGTGCTAGTTATTGTGATAAGGCAACAAAACCTCCAGAGTCAAGACATTGTGATTCTGGACCCTGCCCACGATGGAACTATGGGAACTGGGGAGAAGTAAGGTCATTTCACTTTCAAAGGGAAACATTATTTACCACATGTTTATAAGCAGTAATATAAGTTTTTGACTGTGAATGGAACTGAACACCAGTTTTTTACTTATTTAAAAAGAATGAGTTTGAACTTGTTTAGATAAACTTTGTTCTTTGATCAAATCCAGAACTGTACTGTCAATAAGAATAATGTAAATATACATTATACATCCAAAAGAAGTATGGTGCGAACGTAAAGATGTAGAACATAGGAGTGTTGCAGTAGCTGTTTAAATCTGGAGACATACAAAATTATTTTCTGTTACAATAAGATGAGTTGTATACAGAAAAAGCTCAGTGTAATAGCTAGTCTAAGGAAAAAAAAATGAGCACAAGAAGCTATAAAGAAACTTTATTACATTGAATTTTATAGATGCTGACTAGATTATCTGCAAGTAGTAATATCTGCTGGATTGTAGTTACAAATTAGAAATTTGAAGATGGGATCATGCATCTAAAAGGTGTGCCTGGGTTAGAATGTTTTGATGAAATTTTACACATTATTGGACAAAGAAAGTTTTTTCCATGCCATGGAATATCATAAGTAATGTTATATCTTGACCACGCATTCTTGCTCAAACGCTACAGAAAGAGTTAAAGCGGGTTAGTTTGGAAATCATTCTAATCTAACCTCTTGTGATTCCTGCCCTCTTTTCTTACTATTGATACATCCGTATCTAGAGTTGGGAAAAGAAGAAAATTGTTTAAGTGACTTTTTTATTTTTTCTTTTTTTCCTCTCCGTTTGGCCAGATCTAGCCATTTAGTTCTCAAGGCCAGTCTGAGTGTCCTGTTTTTTCTGTCCATAGCTGCAGACTTGGGATCCAGATGATGCAGGTGTTGCAGTTTTTGACTAATTTAGAATCCTCTGAAATACAGTAAAAAGCTATCAACTCTTGGAACATGCTAACTTTTGATCAGATTGTTTTTAACAGCTCACTGGAAATGAGAATTAGTATTTTTATGCTTACAGTAAAACTAAAATCCAGAAAACACATCCTAGGAGTATTTTACAATTAATCTGTATAAGTTAGACTATGAGAAAGTGTGCCTAGTATCTGAGTTTTCTCTGGCAGGGAATACTAGTTTTAGGACCAATTTCCATCTTTTCCTCCTTTCAAAGAGAGATATATATGCATGTTTATTCTCACAAATGGTTACTTCTTAGTAGAGTAGTTTCTCTGAGACTTTTTGTAGAAAATCACTTGATGAACTATAAAAATGTAGTTTTGCAAATGTTTTGGTGAAGGAATTGTTTTTTCATTATATTAGATTAGATTGTAAGTCCTTATACTTGAATTTAAGTGTCCAGAGAATATGAAAATAGACATAGTAAAGAATAGCATGTACTGATGCTGGCTATATCTTTTTGGTTTAATGACATGTGAGGACTGTCTTAAAAATATTGCATATAAAATTCTGTTTCAGTGTACTCAGACTTGTGGAGATGGAGTAAAGACAAGACTGGTGATTTGTCAGCTTCCTACTGGCCAAATGTTGGGTGATCAAAACTGTGAAATGCTAGACAAGCCACCTAATATGGCACAATGTAATGTGCATTCTTGCCCTGGTGATGTTTCATGGCATCGGGGACCATGGAAATCGGTACGATAGCATTCACTAATTATTTTTCGCTTTCTTGTTCTGTCTGTCACTCTATTTCCCCTTGCCTTTTAAAAATTATATTATTATTTTATTTGATAACAGTGAAAGAATAATGCTTGTGGAATATAGTCTATGTAGCAATTGATATAGTCTATTAAGCAGTTGTTCTGCAGTCATTGAATTCAATGGGAAACAGCCATTTACTTCAGTGGGAACTGTATCATGCTCCATAAAACATCATAGGGAATATTTTGAAAATTACCAGAAATCATCAATGCCAATAGCAATACCTAGTAGATTGTTCTATTTTGGAGGGTTATGATTTGATCTGTGTTTAAAAGTCTGCTGTAATTTATACGGTAGTATTATCTGCTTATTTATACTTGTAAAAAAAAAAAAAAAAAAGCTTTTTAGTCCATAACTTTTTTCTAATAGCATATTCAAGTATAAAGTAACTCACATGTATATTACATTCTCATCAAACATTTTACTTCGTATATGTGTACATTTGTGTATAAAAGTTTATATTTGTGGTTTTAAAACAGTGACTAAAGTTGTCTATGTATAATTATGTATGTAACTATAATATGTTGTCTACATGTCACTGTCTATTAATGTGTAAAAATGCCTACAGTAATCACCATTAATCTTTAAAATTGCCACTAGCAGATTATTAACATTCTGAAGTAATCATAGCAAGCTCTGTGATATAGAATGTATTTTATTTCCCAAGCTGTAAATTTGACAGCAATATTTATTATCGTGCTTAGTTGTAAGGAGAATAATGGCAATCAAAGGGGGTTGGATCCAGTTCTGGTTCCATAGAAATCAGTTAAAAACCTGTCATTAACATCCCTGGGAGATGGGCTGGGATAACAGTTCTATTTTTATTCTTTTTTTTATTAATAAAATCATGTAATTTGGTTCTTTGAATTGACATGGAGACACTTTTAAAAATATTGTCCGATTTTATCTTCAAACAATTTATTACTGTTTATATAATCTATTCTAATCTATTGCAAATAGACTTTAAAATGAAAATTTGAATTAATAATTTACCACAGCTGTCTCTTTCTTCCACTGTGCAAAACAGAGTTTTGTGTTTGTGTTTAACAGATATTAGAGTATCTTATTTAGCCATTAGCCAAATAATTAGTGGAGACTTGTTAATGGTTAAATAATGTATCTGCTTCAGATGCTGGGAAGAAAAGCAGGGTTTTCAGCATGCCTGTGAACTCAATGTGTTCTTTTTAGGTCGAAAGTATTTCACAGCCTGCTCCTTCCCTGAGTGATGCGGTTTGTCCTGCATTAATAGGTTACCTGTAAGCTATTGTAACATATAGTAAATGGTACATGGAGCTTAGTCTTGCAGAGATTTTCGCGTTGGTTTATACCTCAATTGACATCAAAAGCCATTTTAATCCTTGAGAAATGAAGTTCAGAATGAAATCTAGTTACCAGAGAGAGCGTTTGTGGCCTCTGTTTTATGTGTATGGTGGCAGAACTGAAGGAGGAAGTGGAGAGGCTGAGGAGCATCCGGGAGTGTGAGAGGGAGATCGACTGGTGGAGCCGCACCCTACCCTCCCTGAGGCAGCGG
>Ga0065711_1043051_pt1 | contig 14969 bp, 10 predicted proteins | sample Hoacrofraction12_FD_59098 | JGI IMG/M metagenome (GOLD analysis project Ga0065711, IMG submission 59098) | Hoatzin crop microbial communities from Cojedes, Venezuela - Epithelial fraction 12 v2 (version 2) | ecosystem: Host-associated > Birds > Digestive system > Esophagus > Crop | place... | reverse complement strand
AAACTGAGGCACAGGAAGTTCCGTCTGAACATGAGGAAGAACTTCTTCCCTCTGAGGGTGACGGAGCCCTGGAACAGGCTGCCCAGGGAGATTGTGGAGTCTCCTTCTCTGGAGATATTCAAGACTCGCCTGGACAAGGTCCTGTGCAGCCTGCTGTAGGTGACCCTGCTTGGGCAGGAGGGTTGGACTAGATGACCCACAGAGGTCCCTTCCAACCCCGCCATTCTGTGATTCTGTGATTAGTAATCCGTGGTAGGGATGATCCAACACTTGAAAAATCCTGGCAGTGTTGATAGGAACAGGTGGGCCAGACATTGTGAACTGGAATTACAGAAGTAGGATAAAATAGCATAGAAGAAAGTAATGCACATAGGGACTAAATCCAGAATTTTTACTCTAAATTGAAGGCTAATCAACAGGAGTTGGCACTTTAGGAGAGGGAACTGGATTTACTGGAGACCTATCCTGACGAGAATGACAGAGGGTGATTTTAAGATTACAAAAATAGTATTCCGTAAAGATTGGGGAATTTTAGTGTTGCATTGCATAGTGTTAGCAACATGTTCTTTAAAATGTCACTTCAAGTTTTTACCATCCATGCTTATAAAATAATATGAATTTGAACAGAGATAGAGAAAGGCTAACATAATAATAGGAAAAGGTATTTTAGAAAGTTTAGCGGTCTATTTAAGCTATGAAAGTAGAAGTTTTAGGGGAGATATTATTCTTTAAAATTCATCCAGGTAATCATCAGAGCTGTAGAGATTTCTTGAGTCTTACAAAAGGCATTGAATATATAAGGGCTGTAACTATTGAAAGGGTGAAATTCTGCAGGTGCTTTTGAAATTAACTAAAACAGGCAAGAAACATTCATTGTTTAAGTACGATGCTCGTGAAGTTTATGAAGTGTTTTACAGACTCATACTTGCATTTAATATGCTGGCAATATTTGTTGCAGTGTCTTTTACTGAATTCAGTTTATCCCATGGATCACAGATTTACTTAATTTGTACATGAGACAGGAAGGATTTTTTACAAGGTTTGACGCACAGCTTAGGTTCCAGGGGAATTTTTTTTCTCTTACTTCGAAGTTTGAAAGGTATCAAAGACTGGCAACAGTCAAGGATAAGATATCATCGGTCGTTAGACTTAGGATCAGAAAGTAGTTTTTGAAGAATCACACAGAATCACAGAACGGTCGGGGTTGGAAGGGACCTCTGGGGATCATCTAGTCCAACCCTCCTGCCGAAGCAGGGTAACCTAGAGCAGGCTGCGCAAGACCTTGTCCAGGCAGCTTTTGAATATCTCCAGAGAAGGAGAATCCACAACACCTTTGGGCAGCCTGTTCCAGTGCTCTCGCACCCTCAAAGTGAAGCAGTTCTTCCTTGTGTTCAGATGGAACTTCCCATGCTTCAGTTTGTGACCATCGACCCTTGTCTTGTTGCTGGACACCACTGAAAACAGTCTGGCCCCATCCTCCTGTCACCCACGCTTAAGATATTTCTAGGCATTTATAAGGTCCCCTCTCAGCCTTCTCTTCTCCAGGCTGAATAAGCCCAGCCCCCTCAGCCTTTCCTTGTAGGAGAGATGCTCCAGTCCCCTCATCATCCTCGTAGCCCTCTGCTGTACTCTCTCCAGTAGTTCCTCATCTTTCTTGAATTGGGGAGCCCAGAACTGGACAGAGTACTCCAGATGGGGCCTCACTAGGGCAGAGGGGGAGGAGAACCTCCCTCAGCCTGCTGGCCACACTCCTCCTAATGCACCCCAGGATACCGTTGGCCTTCTTGGAAGCAAGGGCCCACTGCTGGCTCATGGTTAACCTGTCATCCACCAGCACTGCCAGGTCCCTATTCACAGAGCTAGTATCGTGATCTCCTCAGATCCCAGTATCATAAGCCCCTGTTTTGGAATTCCTCCTTTATTTTTGCATATTATTCTAGAATGGCTGATATTTTATTTCTTTGGATTGGATAATTTAAGAATATTCCATTCTCTGAATCATTCTTGTATCAGAGGCCGAAGCAACATTTCTTCTCTCTCCAGGTAGAGAGAACATGCCCTGAGATACAGCTTTTTACTTAAAAGCTAAACTGTTTATAACAAATGTCAGGAAGTGTCTATGATGTCCTCCAGTGGATGTGCAAGGAAGAGTATATGAATTACAGTTTCTAATGGATTCTTCTCAAATTAACATTGATTACAAACTGTAATACAGTTCACTGTGATGCTGCAGAGCTAGCTAGCTTTTACAACACAAATGAGTCTCTGCAATGCTATACTGCAAACCTCCTCATGAAAACTGTTTTTAAAGGTCCTGTTAATTTTAGCAGAAGTAATTTTGGAATGCCCAGGTACTTGCTAAGCAATTTTTGCTGTGGCAGTGTCTAAGAACATGTAATTACATTTTCATTCACAATAAAAAGAAACCCCTGATTTCCTCTTTGGTAACTGAACAAAGACCAAAATAAATGTACTGCAATTTTCAAACAAGGTCAATTGAGGAAGGAAACAACACATCTGGGCAGAGAAAAAACCACCAAACAGCAAATGTTGACCTTGCTGGTTTCTGTTACTGAAATTTTTGAGCAAGTGAGAACAGTGATAGCAAGGAAATCCACCTTGCTATTAAAATAAAGGTCTTCACTGATACCAGCTGCTTCTCTCAGTTGTGAAGAAGCAAGTGAATAATGTCTGAAGGGTTACACACAGAAAACAAAACAACTTTGAAGAATATACTGCTTGGCTTTGGACACCAAAGGGATAATTTGCATAATTTTGATTACTTTCATGTTGAGTTGAACAAGTATGTATTATGTATGTTAGATGATTGTAACAATATTTTATCCATATACATCTGATATTTATATTTTTCCACTGTAATATGTAGATAGCTGTTTCTATTTATTGTTGAAGTTTCAGGGTCTTGGAAATGTCATCACCCACACAGAGGAGTGGCTGATATGCCAGAGGATCGGAATCTTGACAGGCTGAAGAAATGGGCTGACAGGAACCTCATGAAGTTCAACAAGGAGTGCAAAGTCCTGCACTTGGGAAAGAACATGCACTCATATATTCTGAGGACCACCCAGCTGGAAAGCAGCTTGACAGAAAAGGACCTGGGGGTCTTGGTGAACACCAGGTTGAACATGGGCCAGCAATGTGCCATTGCTGCAAAAAAAGTGAATGGCATCCTGGGCTGCCTTAGGAGGAATGTTGCCAGCAGGTCAAGGCAGGTCATCCTTCCCTTCTACTCAGAACTGGTGAGGCCACACCTGAAGCACTGTGTCCAGTGCTGGGCACCACAGTAGAAGAGAGACATGGACATACTGGATAGAGTCCAACAGAGGTCCTCAAGGATGATTTAGGGACTGGAACACTTCACATACGAGGCAAGGCTGAGAGACCTGGGACCGCTCAGTCTGGAGAAGAGAAGGCTCAAGGGGGGCCCTCATCAATGTATATAAATGCCTAAAGGGAAGGTGCAAAGAAGACAGAGACAGGCTTTTTTCAGTAGCGCCCAATGACACAATGTGAAGGGATGGCTTCCTAAGCTCTCTGCACTTTGAGGTCCAGCGGTGCAAGCCTCGGTGGTTAGGACTCTGCATAGCTTCAGGTATGAAAACCTGTCCCTGAGGAAGTCGTTGGCAAAAATCCCAGGATTTAACTCCCGGACTTTAAGTGTAGCATTTGTTTGGTAAAGCACAGTGATATGATGGAGTAACTCAGAGTTTCCTTAGCTCCTAAAGCCACAGAAAGTCAAGCTCTAACAGGACAGGTTTAGAAGATAACTGAAACAGGGGACTGTAACAGTGTGAATGTAATACTACCACTGTGATAGAAGTATTGCTATGCTATTCTGTGAAATGAAACTGCTGATTGTCCTCAACAAATATTCTATAGGAAGTCTTACCCCTGCCTTCTGTTCTCTCTTTCCCTCTGACTCCCTGCTGTTCCCTTTTGCCTTCTTACTCTTGTTGATGTGCTGATGGTACCAAATCAGGCAGTGTATCCTCTCAGCTCACCAATAAGCTATGATTTTTTATTTGTCTTGCATTCGTGGCACTAAATGTATTGTGGACTTTGCTTAAAACTTCATTAAATTACCCAATATGAAAAATAAGGGCTGTATTCTTCTGTCATTTAGCCTGGACTTTCTGTTGTTTCCTAGACCTTAATTTTTGCACTGGTGAAAACTCAGGACATTTAAGAAGAGAATCTGATATTAGTTTTCTTTAATTCTCTGCTCTGTAAAAAGAAAGTTGAGAATACTTTTTAGGAGGTAATCTACATGCACACCTGCATATGAAGACTAAAATTTTCCTTTAAGCTCAGCAAATATTGGGCAAATATTTAGACACAGAATATGTAATTACCAGTGTGTTAATAAGGATGGTGTTAGAATATGGGTTACCATATAATAATTTCCACTTGAAGCATAGCAGTAAATATAAGGGCATCATTTTAAACAGGAAATATTGATTCACTAACAAACTTTTTTTATAATGCTTTTGCTTTGATTATACTCTATGTAGCAATGTAGTAGCTGATGCAGTAGCGATAAAAGGTAGATAATAAAATAGCAATATTGTGATGTAGGCAGGGTAGAACAAAGGGTAAGAGGATTTAACATCAAGGACTAAGTCTAAACTTCTATTTGAATGATACAGAGCTCTGATCAGAAGATGTGAGACAGCTATTATAAAAGTAATGAAAGAACCTTGGTGGAACACAGCAAAATGCAAAAGTGTCAGTCCGACATTGAAATCTTGCCAGAACAACAATTGTTTAACTACAATTAATGAATCAAACACAATTTGTTCAGGCAAATGAGGGACTCTAGTTCAAAGTTGCATGTTAGTATTTTTCTGATAAAAGATTTGGCTAAGTTCCTAGTGCATTAGTCTATCTTTCATACTGGTTTCTGTGGGAGACAGCTATAATCTATGTGCATATCATTGAACAGTAGACATGTTACCCTGTTCTCTTTCCTACAGCATCAGCTGAAAACTTTTCTGGAAGCTGAATCTTCCTGTAAGGAGAACTCTCTAAGAGAAATTTCAGTGTTTTATATACATAATAATATCATGAAAAATTCGGCAGTTGCCAATGAGAACAAAATCCAGAACGAAAATGGGTCACAACCATTTGGGATTCTATGTGCAAACACAGAACTTCCCAAGAATGTTTTTCTCTTCTATCTTTTTCTCTTTAAATTGGTTATTTAGGTCATCTGAGTATTTAAACAAAAACACAGAGTTAGTTTAACAAATGCAATGTGTCTTCAAACCTTATTTTTCTTATAATCAAGAAGAAAAACTATTTAATACTGTAGAGAAAATTGTCACTTGGCAGCGTTGATATACTGTGGCATGTCAGAAAAGTGAAATAATATTACAGACACAAGGAAGAAAGTAGAATGGCTAAACAGGTTTTGAAAATATTACTACGTCTGGTACTAGTTTTGTAGCTATATTGTTTTGTAATTCTATTACTGCATCTTGTACTGCTATGTCTAGTCTCTTTCCTTGCTCTACTGGATACAAATCTCCTAGAGAAAGGTATCTATAGGTGTTTTAGAAAGAGGTATGCAAATAGTATGAAGAAAATGAAAAATGTGTTACAGAAGTGTAATGCTTCAGCTAACGAATGACATGCATTAAGCTAGCTTTGAGAATCTAAAAATAGTCATTTGCATTGGTAACCAAAAACGGCCTTTCTTTTGGCAGCTGTGCATAATTTTCATTCTATTTTAGTTCTATCTCATTCATTGCTGAGTCTTGCTTTCTCATCTGTAAGTGAAGGTAGCAAATGAAGATTTTGGCAGTGAATTGTTTTACAGCATTTAATCTTCTGTTAGAAGAAAAGAAGTAAGTCCCAAGCTTCCTATGGCTTCTCTTGGTTGGTACTTGGAAATATGTACAACTCTAACATACTTATTCATTTTCTTCTCACATAAATATTTGCATTTAAAACAGTTTCCTAGGATGTGTCTCCAAAGTGTCCTTGAATAGGCCCTCCTATTGGAAAATGGGAGGAAAAAACCCACGGGTTTACTTCTCTTTTTTTCCCTAAGGAGTAGTAGCATACGCAGATACAAAGGATTTCTGAGACGTGCAACATTTGGAAAGGTCTGTGTGCAAAGGGTTGGGAATTGTGAAAGAGCAGTAGTATTTGTGGTGAGTAAGGAAACAGATAACTATTGAGCTCGAGGAGAAGAAAAAGGAGGGAAAAGAAAATTTTGAAGGCCAAATCCAAAATAAAGTCGTAGGCAAAACTTTCACAAATACAGTTTTGAGATATTACAAAATGTTCCTTGCTTTCTAACCATTTTTTCTTTTAGCTCATATGAACTTCGGTAAATGTGTTAGTGTTAATGTTATTAGGCCAATTCAGTTAGTGTAAGTAAGAATGTAGGTGAAATGCCATTGGCCAGTTTGTTTTAATCAAGTGGCAACTGGGGCTTCTTATGAGTACAATTAAATGACAAAATGGTACCAATAAAGGTGGCAGCTTGAAATACTGCCAGTACTTTGGCTGTCTTACTATGACTATTCTGTATACATCTAGAAATGCTACCAAAAAATATGGAAAAAGTTTGCAAAAGAGCCACTGTTTCAGTAAATATGGCATGAAATTAATAGGGCTTTCTTAGAGTATTGATTAGATATTAACTGAGATGAGCATTCTCATCTCAGTTCAAAACATTTCTGCTCAAAAGTATACATTCATGGTCAAATAAACTCTTATGTATCAGTGTGACAAGTTTTAGAGGAAAGTGTTTCAGAGAGTTCTTATTTTTATACCTTCTAGATTTAATTTCATTAAGTTAAAAAAAATACTTTCTTTAATCTATACTATGTAGAGTTTCATTCTGTGTTCTGAAATGAACATTTTAAGAGAAAGTCTTTTCTCTGTGATCTCACTAGGGCTAGGACACTATCCACAACATACACAAGAATTGTATACCTGATCAGCTGATGTTTCTAAATGAAAACTTCCTACTTTGTTTACATTTGGATTCTTCTCAGCTTTCTGTGGCTGGTAAAGAATAAAAGCAATTAAAATACTTAGAGAGATTACTTCATTTCAAAGAAAAGAGGCTGTTTGCATTGTTAATTTAAGAAAAGCAAGGAGATAATATATCAGTTTGGGGTTCTTAATCTTGACCTGAACGGTTTGATGTTGGTTGTAGCCAATAAAATCTGTACTTTTGGAACTAGGACAAGTCATGAAGATTATTTCTCTGTATGTTTAACTGGCTCTTTAGTTGGCTTCAGTGTTAGAAGTAGAGTTTGCCCAAATTGATACTAGTCATATATATGTGATCAACGCTATTCCAAAAACAGGTGCAGTCTGAAACTAAAAGATGGAGTCCATCTATTTACCATCCATTCTGCAAGGCCAGCTATTACCTTGATCAAGACCATGAAAGAATCATCCCACAGGAAGACAGGGGAAATGAAAGCTGCTGAATTTTATTGAAATCTGAAATTCTTTGTTCTCTTGCATGTCTCTGAAACATTATGTAAGGAAATGTAGAAATAATTCAGAAGCTACACCATTGCTGGTGTAGGTATTCAGAGTCGATCAAATGGAGTCTTAAAACCTGCACACATTCTTAGAGTTGTGTGTAAAGATGTATTGTGTTGTGTATCTTACATTGAAGGCCATGTAATATCCTGACATACATGCAATTGTATGGGTGACTTCACTGGTGTTTAGGGCGTATTGATCTCCTACCAAATTTTACTACACACAGGAAGAGATGTAGGATATTTCTTATTCAACTGATTTTCTTTTTAAATTTCTTCTATTTCAAAGTTTTACTAATACTCATTGCACAGCTGGCTTTAGGAAAGAGCGAAATAAGCAGGTAGATAGGCTCATAAACTTCTGGGACAGTGTAAAACAGCCTTTGTAAGAGGCCGAGGAAACGGATGACTGTATTCACACTGAACTTGATGGCTGCACAGTTGCCTGCAAAGAACCAGGCCATCAGTGGTCAGCAGCTGGGGTTGATTCCTTCTTGTAACAGCAGTTGCGTCTTGCTCCACTCATCTCTTCGGCTTTGCTCAAAGGTCAGCAGCCCAGTTCTGCCAGCCCAGCTACACCCTTTCCTCTTTCCCACGGCAGAAGCAGCCTCGTCCTGCAAATATCGCAGCACCCAGTATGGGAGAATTACACGTATAACCCTCCAATGTAAATCCATACAGGAGGTTGAGTTGGCCACTCTCTGTGAGGCAGGTGTTCCAGACTTTTGAATCCAACCAGCTGGTAAAAGAGAGATTTTTTTGAGGACAACAGTGGGAAGAGAAAATGAAGTTTCTGGACCTCTCTGACACTTTCTGCAGCCTCCTGACACCTCTACATCCTGTCCCAGACCTCTCTCCAGCTTGATAGCCTGGGAAGTTGCTGAGCTCATCCAGACCCCAAAAGCCACACAGGCCTTTCCTGTTCCCTCCAACGCAGCTCCCAGAGTAAGCCATGTATCTCAACCCTACCTCGTCACACACAGGTGTCTCTGGAAGCCCTCTGAGCCTGCCTACCCTGCCAGATCTCCAGTGTCTGACCAAACTCCCAGTTTCCCCTATCCTAACCCGCTCACATCTGAAATGCCCTTTGCCACCACCTAGTTTTGCCTACATTGTTGGGGTGCCTCAAGCCAGTTCTGAGATTAGTTTTGAGATATACATGCCCTGAAACATGTTAATACCTAGTCTTTATCCTACCATAACTCAGATAAATCATTATCTCAAAACAGCATTCGTAGAACTATGAATCATTCATTTTGTTCCCAGTCACCTGAAGTTACTGGAAGATTTTAACTCTGATGCATGATGGTTTGAAAGACTGGCCAAGAGTCTTTCTTCTGCACTTGAGATACTAAAGTCACATTAAGTCATGAACACAGCCTCCCAAGTTCCGTGACTATTCTGTAGGGTGAGATGGGTCCCCTGCAAAAAGATTTGGCGGTGAAGGGATTCACCTTTGGGAGATACTCCTTTCTGCTCCCAGTCACTACTGGCCTTGCCTGGGGGTCTCGGCATATTGTCCTATATTAGATGGTATAAAACCAGGCCATTCTGTCTTTGCATATTTTGGGGAAAAAAAACAGTACATAAAATGATATTTTGATTTCTATTTTTGCTTTTTAGTAACTTATCACTCTTACCTTCCCTTACTTTACATGGAAGCCTCTTGTACCCAGCTTTAAAGCTCTTTCAAGCTTCTAATTCTGTCTTTAGTTCTGTCCTATTATTTGTTGTGGCCCTAATATGATCTTTTTGCACTGCTTTGTGCATTTCTGTGGCAGTTTCTTCCAGGGCTGGAATACCATTATAAAATTGGTTGTGACATCTGAAGGAAATTGACAATTAATAAAGGCTAGGGAAGTGACTTCTGGAGGCTTTTAAAGTTTTCTTCAACTTGTACCATATCTTGATTATAAGAAAATAAATTACATTAAAATAAAAAATGCCCATTTGTTGAAAGAACATGCCTAAGCTCCACCTAGCTATGTAATACTATATCCTGTCAAGTGATGATTTGCAGAACAACAAAGTCACAGAACAAATGAATTTGAAAGGAACTTCTGGAGATCATCTTATCCAACCTCTCTACTCAGAGGAGGGTCAGCTGGAGCAGGTTGCTCAGGACTCTGTCCAGTTGGACTTTGAATGTCTCTGAAGATGGACACTTCACAAATTCTCTGGGCAACCTGTGCCAGTGCTTGACTACTCTCACAGTAGAAAAGATTTTTCTTTCATTTAAATGAAATTTCCTATATTTCAGTTTGTCATTGCCCCTTGAGAACAGCCTGGCTCCACTTTCTTTCTTCCTGCCATCGGGTATCTACACACATTGATAAGATCCCACCTGAGACTTCTCCAGGCTCAACAGTCACAGCTCTCAGACCCTGATTTCATGACAGATACTCCCAGCCATCTTTGTGGCCCCTTGCTGGACTCTTTGCCCCTTGACCCATTTCTCCAGCCTGTCAAGGTTCCTCTGGATAGTGGCATGACCCTGTTGTATATTGGCTGCTCCTCCCAGTTTTGTGTCATCTACAAACTTTCTGCAGGTACTCACTCTGTCTTGTCATCCGTGTCAGTAATGAAGATGTTTAACAGTATCAGACTCAGTGCTGACCCCTGAGGTACTCTGGTAGTGCCTGGCCTCTAGCTGGACTTTGTGCAGCTGGTTACAACCCTCTGCGCCCAGCAGCTGAGCGAGTTTTCAGTCCACCTCACTGTCCACTTATCTAACCCATACTTCAATATTTTGTCAGAGGATGTTACAGGAAACAGTGTCAAAAGCCTTAATAAAGTCAACAACATCCACTGTTTTTTTTCCTTGAACAGCGAGCTAGTCACTTCATCGTAGAAGACTATCAGGTTGGTCAGGCAGGATGTCTCTTTCATAAATCTATGCTGACTACTCCCCATCACCTTCTTATCCTTAGTACGTTTGGAAATGGCCTCCAGGATTACATGGTCAATCATCTCTCCTGGGACTGAGGTGAGTCTGACCGGCCTGTAGTTCCCTGGATCCTCCTTCTTGGCTTTCTTGAAGATAAGAGTGACATTTGCTTTCTTCCAGGCCTCAGGAACTTCCCGCAATAGCCACAACTTTTCAAAGATAATCGAGTGACTTTGAAATGTCATCAGCTAGCTCCCTCAGCACTTGGTCCCACAGATCTGTGTATGTTCAGTGTGTTTGAATGTTCCCTGACCTGCTACTTCACCACTGAGGGTAAGCCCTCCTGTCTCCAGATTTTCTCTCTGATCTCAGGGATGTGGGATTGCTGAACACAGGTCTTATCAGTAAAGACAATAGCAAAGAAGATGTTGAGTACCTTGGCCTTTTTCATGTCCTAGTGGAGGAATTATACCAGAAGCAACAAGTAAACACAAGTTTCCAATGCAAGGAGTCAAAAAAGCAGGATTAATATGACGCTCTGATACACAGAGATTTGGGAAAAAAACAGAGGATTTACTTCTGTATCCAGTCTGGTGAGAACAGTACTAGAATAAAGTACTTGATTCTTATGGTAAAGAATTTCAAGGCAACCAATAAAAAGCCGCAATCATTATATGAAAATTGGTAGATACTCTACACTATGAGAGATTTTTAAAGCTCAGCAAAAAAGGTGGGCAGCTGGAGACTCATGCTCCTGAAAATCTTAAACCAAGACCAGTTAAGGCCAAAAGGATGTTAAGTGTTAATCAAGCACATATTACCAGGTCTACTGGTAGAGGAGTTGGCCTATGATGTAAAAAGTCAAAAGATCAGATACTGTAACAGTTCTTTCTGTTGAAGTTCTCTGAATATTGAATGGAGTTTGACTGTTACTTTCTGTATACCATATGACAGAAAAGAAACTAACCCCAACCAAAATTTTTAATGGTAGTTGAAGAAAGAAGAAACATTTTTATGCCTGGCATAATTTCAGTAATATACAACAGCACATTCTCGGTGTTGTTGAGTACAACTCCTCGTGCAGTTCTGCAGGCATCAATAACTCTTACGGCTGCATTTAACTGGTGAGCTTGGGTGTCTGCAGTGCTTCCTGCAGTCTTGGTCCTGCGCTCACCCAAACAGAGGAATACCTAGTAGCATATTGACATACAAAGGGCTATCCATATGCAGAAGTTCCCATCCAGTGGAAATCAGGGCACAGAGGAGAAGAGGTGGTAGGAAGGTGAGATGATTTTGATTTCCATCTGCACGTGGTTGGGGTTGTCTGCTTGATGTTGGAGCACTCCCAAGTCTCACTATATGTGCTAGAATATATATAGAATTGTTGTACTAGCAAAAGCTGGTTTTAAATTACAAAATAAGTATTTACTTATTGATAGAGAGTAAAAGGATATTTTAAATAATCTCATGTGCTTCACTTTGCATATGGCTTCCAGATTGCTTACATTTGGTCGTTTTTTTTTCATTTATTTTCTAATGCTCAAAAAAAATCTGCAAATATGTGCACAGCTTGAAAAAATATTGAAGATTGCCTTGCACTACTAGGGTAAAACTTTGAATTTGTAGCTAGGTATCTCAGTTCCTAACTGATGTTTTTACATTGATGAAGACTCACTGTTCCTGCTGAGATCAGTTTCAAGTTCCATAGAATTTTGTTATGATGTTCTGGTCTGGTGGCTACAAAATCCACAAAAGATGACTCTTTGTGATTATGACAATGTATGGAGTACATTTTGGATAAAATTATAATCCTGGAACTATTCATTTAGAATGTCTTTGTCCTCACTGCACCACGCATTAAAATCTTGTCATTTTAGCAGTTTAATGCCATAAGGATTTTTCCTGTAAAATCTCAGCATTATGACTTGCATTCACAAGTTAAAACTCTGACAATAACAGAGCAATTAATAGGTGAAATGCTTGTTTAATTGTTGCGTTGACCAGATATTATTCTGTCATGGGAACAGGAAGCTGACCAGGTCCACCTCATCCACCCTGCGTTAGTGATGCATTCATTTAATATCACCACCTTAAGTAGCTTATATACACGCACATACAATTTTCTTTCACTCACTCATGCTCTTTCATGTTATTCAGTTTTACATGCTTTACAAGGAGAGGTGTGGCTGTTTCTTTATTTTTCTAATTCCCTTGCCATGTTCTGTTTAAATTATTCCATTTGTAAGCATAGACAAGTTGATACACGTACGTTAGTTTCGGCACACGTTTAACATTTATTAGTTTAGATGTTTTTTGAGATTGTAAAGGAAGATGGCTGCAAAACCAAAATACTTTTCAGTCTACTTAATTTATACCCTTTCTTGTAATCAGTTTGGTTTATGTATCTTTTCTTTTCTCTCTCTTATTTGATCTCTACTTTCAAAAGAATGAACATCTTAAAAAGTAAGAAATTTTAATTTTCTTCTTCATTTTGTTGCTATGAGCAAATGTCATTAAGAAGATTTTATCTTTGGTACATCATTGCATTATTGACTAACACATAAAACAGAGCTTTAGCTAGTTATGTAAAGATTAAGCAGACCTGATTTTACGTTATATCAGAATATCTTATACTGTATATAATATTACCAGCATATATATCTCTCATTGGCATATGCAAATCCAGCAGACAGAGACCTGCATTATGAGGGTGCACAACCGTATGGACAGCATGAGCTATCCATGACAGGACAAACCTTCCTGGGTTTTCCACCACCTTGAAACTTGACCTTGAGTTCTTGTGTGAAGAATTAAACTATACATTAGAACAAAGGGTTAGTCCTTCAGATTTCAAGCTATATCATAAAACATCAGTTTTGGTACAACTCAGAACCAGAAAAATGGTCGTGACAGTCCTGCTTATGGGCCTAGCTCTGCCTCTTGGAGCTTTTTATAGAAACTTAAATCTTTGCAAAGCAAATGCAAATTAGACTTTGATCTTGTTTTATGACTTTGTGCTCACTTTTCAGAAAACTAAAAACACAAAGATGAGGACAGTTGCAGAAGAGTACAATCCTGTCACACGTTTCTTTCTCATGATAAAATGAGAAAGTGGCTTACAGGGGGACACATTTTTCATAATTTTCCATTGTAGGGAGCTGCAATGAAAATATGCTAGTCAGAACACAGAGAGGAAGAAGAGAAAGAAAGTATGGGTGAGTAATCAATAATACCCAGTTGGATTTATTAAACCACCCAAACAACTGGCATTAGAAAAGGGAAAAAGAAAGAAAACTGATGAATGCAAAAGTCAGACATTATTGGCATAGATGGTGGTGTTTAAACATACAAGTACAGATCCCTGAGCGACTTGCCAGCATTACTAAGGTATTTTATACAGTGTATAGGAAATACATTTCATCACTTATCCACCTGTAACAGTTAAACCTTTAAAAATAAAAAAGTCCTTTTTCCAGTTGAGCTTACATGAACTGTGTTCCTAATACACACGTTTTGATTGGCTATTGGATAGTGATTTATGTACTCTGTATGAGAATAGCCTCAATAAAATCTGCTGAGGCACCTATACTGAAATTGAAATCTCATTTTCAGTACCTTTAAAAAGAGTAGAAATTCTTTCTAACCTCTCACTTTAATTAATTAACAAATAATTTAAAATGTCATTAAATACCTTGAAACTGGCATTCATTATAAAATTCATAGCATTGGACTTATTCAGACTCGCAGAAACAAAACAGTGGACTCCACCAGCCTCACCGGCTGATGGTCAATGGAAGCCAAAATGTTTATGGTGTCATCTTATTCAATTGTTGATATTCATAGTGCTTGAATTCCTTGCCTTTATCTATCATCATCTTTACTCTCCAGCCCTCCAGTCTTTCCACATCCTTTGTGCTCCACCCAATGGCTTTGGGGAAGTCCTCTTTCATGTTTTCATTCTTCAGGGAACCACCATCCCTCCGAGGTTCTCATTATCCTAGGAAAAGAGGTTCCTACTCAGTGTGGAGTACAGTGAGTCAGTCAAACTCTGTTTACGGACTTTGCAAAGGTAGCATTTTTTTTCCTGTAGGACAACAGAGTGTTCAAGTCAGCCTCCTTCGTCATTTTCTCTCCTCCCAATCCTCTCCCTAGGGCTTGAAAGGCTGAGCAAGCCATAGAGGACACTGCCTGAAAATTATGAAAAAAATAACTACAGAGGAATCAGAGGAGGGATAACAAGAGTAAAAGAGCAATGTGAGAAAAGAACTGAGTGGACAGATGGGAAAGCAGTTCTGAAAGGAGAGAAAAGGGACAAATGAGTAGAGGAAATCAGGTAGCAAGTTTGGGCAAGAAGTAAAAAAAACCAATGAAATAAAAAAAATACAGCAAAGAATATGGAAATGTGAAAATAATTAGGAAGCAGGAAAAAGGAATCAAAGAAAAATAAAGCTACATTGCAAAGCCAGCTTTTAAAAATACTGTTTTCAATGCTGCAGAAGAAATAAATACTACCTTGAGAAATGTCACAGCGTAGGCTAGGGGCATGACTT
>Ga0065711_1007396_pt1 | contig 14970 bp, 5 predicted proteins | sample Hoacrofraction12_FD_59098 | JGI IMG/M metagenome (GOLD analysis project Ga0065711, IMG submission 59098) | Hoatzin crop microbial communities from Cojedes, Venezuela - Epithelial fraction 12 v2 (version 2) | ecosystem: Host-associated > Birds > Digestive system > Esophagus > Crop | place... | reverse complement strand
AAAAAAAAAAAAAAAAAAAAAAAGATTAGAGGGGTGTATTTAAACCTAGCCTGAGGAAATGGTATAAGGCCCTGAAGATCGTGTGGTCTCAAAAGACATAAGCACTTGTATGAAGTACAGGGACCCCTAACGTGATAGAGCAGAGGGTGCCACCTGCCACACTGCAAACCATAGCAAAAGGCTGAACATATATTGTCCCTTTGAACAGAGTGGAAGGAAACAAAAAAAACCAAAACAAGTGCATACCTGCTTCTACCTAAGCAGGAAGTCCTAGAAACAAAGCTGGGAGAACTGGGTTGCTATCTTTGAACAACGACATTGCCATACAAATAGCACCAGAAACTTAGCATAAGGAAGGTATCGTTGGTACCTTGTGCCACACATCAAGGTATTTACTGTACAGGAAACACGGAAAAGCCTACACCACTGTAAAAGATCTTGGTGTGCAAAGAACTTAGGAAGACAACCAGAGCCCACTGGAATGAAGTTTCAGTTGTGAACAAGATAGACACAGCATATGATATTGCTGACTGCCTGATTAGGATGGAAGTACTGACTGTGACATGCTGACAGTGATGAGAGGGGCTCCCATGGCAGGGAACAGTATCAGCAAGAAACTGCAGCTGTCTCCACATACACTAGGGAAATACCATCTCAGATCGCGATGATGATACTAGATTTTGTAGACATCATTAATAGTCATTCAAAAACAAAAACAAAACATACAAGACAGCAAGTGACTCTTACCTTGGTCCCTAAAAGGGCACAATATTGGGTTCAAAATATTAGTGTTAGAGAGAACAAAATCTTTGTAGATAACATGCAGACTATTTAAGAACACCATACTGAAAATGCAGAGGAATGGCACAGCTTCTATCAAGAGAGACTTGAGGAAAAAGCATAAGCCAGCCAGCATAACTAAATGGTAGAGTAAAAGCAAGAAGGCATCCAACAAAAAGCTGGAATAACAATGATATGGAAAAAAATCCATATGAATTAAACCCTGACAGCCAAGAAAAAGATGCAATCAAGCAAAGTGAAGCAGTCTGACTAACAGCTAATAGGAAATACAAACTGCTGATAATGAGCTCCCTTTCACAATGCACCACAGAAATAGGAAACTTCTCAGAATGTCTTAAAAAAATCATAATATTGCAAAAATGCAACAGAAGATTGCTAAATTTGTATTCATTTTTGCTGCAGAAGAGTTCAGTATTTCCTTCACAGGAACCTCTCACTTGAATAGCAACACATAAAGGCTCAGAAGACGAGTTTATAAGCTGACAAAAAAAAAATTAAAATCAATGGTAAGTAATGTATCAGATGGGTAGTCACCCAAAAATTGTAAAGAAACTCAAAGACAAAAGAGCAAAACTGCTTAATGTGACATGTACTCTGCGTCCGTATCAAGGCTGGTTACTGACATAAAATGCACACTTTCAGGGCTAGCTGAATGAGAAACAAGTGACGAGGAAGCCTGACAGGTAAAATAACAGGCTTTATAATAAAGAATAGAAGTAAGTAGCAGCTGAAATAATTTAATTTCCCAAGGAAAAGTCAACAAGGTTTTTCTGAAAGGGAGAAACACTCGTCATGAACTGCTGAGGTTCACTGAAGGGGTTAATAACCATTAGTGTAAAGAAGATTGATCTACATGGCCTGGATTTGCAAAAAGCTTTCAGAAAGATCCATTTTCAAATGCTTTTAGGAAAAGCATAAGGAAAATGACCTTTCAGAGATAAAGAATTGGATTAAATTTTGGGAAGGAGAGGATAGGAATAAAATCAATAGTTAGTTCTTACAGCAACAGGTGTATGTGGAGCTCTCCAGGCAACTGCACACAGTCAGGTGGAAAAGGGAAAAGCTGAGAGAATGACAAAGTCTGCAAACAAAACTAAGTTATTCAAGTTAATAAGGATGACCAAAGAATTACAGAACCTTCCGAGACTGAGCAACTGTGTGTTAGAGTGGCAGATGAAAATTCAACATAGGCAAATGGAAAAAGAACAACCCTAATCCTGATTTCACAATTAAGTGATGGTCTCTAAGCTGATCATTACTACCATGAAGTCTATCTCTACCTTTGTAAACAACTGGCTAAAATAAAGAAGTTAGTGGTCATTGTGGGTAAGGGCTCAATTACAGATACAGAACATCACATGAACTTCAAACCAGGCCCCAAACTGTCCACTGAGAATTAAGGCAGACAGCTGGCAGACAACTGCTTACTTTTGAAATAATAGCTAGCAAAACAGTCAACCTTTTTCTTCATCTTCTTATCTGTCTTACTGAACATGTTTACTGTATCATCACTCAAGTACTAGGCCCGAGACAAGGAAAGTGCAAAACGCAGACCATCCTCTCTGGTTTCAATAAAGCATGAAACTGAATCAGTCTCAAGGCAAAAATTCATCACGAAGCTCTACAGCCTCCCTAACTTGTCTGGATTTCTGTTTGCGAGTAGCAGTGAAGTATACATTCCACAGAGGTCTGGAACCCACCCCAAATTTTGCACCTGTTCTTCACATTTACATAGTTGGATCGGTTTATCACGTAAAGGTTCGCTAGTTGATTAGCATTTCATGAGAATGTGTTTCCACCCCTCTTCTTTCTCATATTGCTGCCTCAGAGAAACAACATCTGAGGTCCTCATTCTCTCATTCCCACATTTCTGAAGCAGAAATGCAGGCCTCCAGTAAAAAACAGGCAGCCAAATCCAAGGTTTCTTATGGAAGAGGATCCAAGACTTAGACTTCATTTTTAGAAGAGTTCTTGAGGACTACTTCCCTTGGAAGCAATGTTCACCAGTTAACAATTCAGTCTTGAGGACTTTTCAAACTACAATAGATTACATTTCAAATATAAATGCAGTGGCACCTAATTTTTCTTTCTTATAGCACCCACTAGTTTGCCCTTATTTTTCTGTCACTGCAAAAGTTCTTGGCAGTCTATGTCAAAAAAGGGGGTTCAGCGAGTCTTTGGTTATAGTTAGCAAAATCTCTAACAGCATTTGATACATATATGTACACACAGACTCCAGCCATTCCTATAGCGAAGTAGCTCACAGGCTGCTGTACAGAGACCACGCTGGGATACTATCTGCAATGAAAGTGCAGATGATGGTATTCTGTAGCTGTTGTCTAGCATTAAACAGTTAAAAGATTCTCTTTTCAAGCTGTTGCATCACAAACAAAGCATCAGTGTAATAACAGTTCATGAACTAATTAACTTTTTGCTTGTTTAACCTTAGAAATAAAGTTGTTTTTCTTCCCTGCAGGCCCCACCAGGAAGATAAGGTAGGGTGTTCTTATTCATTAACTTGGCTGCATATTTCTGAATTCAGCTTTTTTATGGTTAAATCAGAACTGCTTTAGTATTAAGTCATGCATTTTAGAAGTGAACTCTAAATTCATAAGATTCACGCTCATCCAGCTCCATATTTTTTCACTAATTGGTGCTAATTTATACCTTAAATTCAAGGACCAGTTCTTAAGAGATTTCACTGATGCATTGTTTTTCATAGGCAAATGCGCAGTCCAGTTTAAAACCATCGTCTCAGCAGTCAGCAGGGCAGGCTAAATGTCTTTTTTCTTTCCATACTGTCAAAAGGGAATACCTCCCAGGTCATATTGCATATTAATCCAAAGCTACTCAGAGTGGTCATGAACTTTAAGCTGTTATTTACCTCTGGTGACACATAAAATCTTGCTTTGGTTATTATTATCACTTCCTTTACAATAAAATGAACGAGCCTCCTATGGCCATATTGCTCTACATATTAGTACAGAAATATTAGTCACAACATAAATTGACTTTAAAACTATAACATCCCTGTGAGACCTAAATTAGAATACAGCCTAACTTCCTTTCCAGTTGCCTATGCAACCTTAGTCCCCTTCTAAGGAAAAAAAACTCTTGCAGTTCCATGCAAGAAATCCAAGCTACCTGCCTACTAACATACTGCATAGCAGGTATTCTACCACGAACTTCAAGGGCTTTCCCACTGCCCTCAACTCACACTGAGCAAGCTAACCATGCCTCCAAATCACCATGTATATTTCATAATAAAAATACAGTTGACATTCCTTTTGACCCCTAAGAAAGGGATTCACTTGCCTGTTTTACAAAAGGCCTGACATTATGTCTATTTTCAGTATAAGCAGCATGCCTCCACAGATGGGTAACTAGCACTACCAGAGCACCAGATCCATACAGCAACACTGAAAGTGCGCCAGCCATCAAATATGAGGTTTTATAATTAGTCTTGTGCTCTGATCTACCTTTCCAGAACTGCAACCAACTAATCTAGTCAATTGATTCAGGATTCCAAGTCATGTTATTTTACTGCCTCAGTGGGTCCCATTGATATCTTACTTGTAACCATCTCCAGATTAAAAAAAAAAATAATAAAGTGTCATTCTTGAAACAAAGTGCCTGATTCTGCCTTACCCTCCTCTATCTATGCAGCTGCTTCTAAATCAGAATTCTGCAACAGGGCAGAAATAACTGAGGTACAAACTTTTCAAAGAAATAATGATTTAACAAGCTTTCCAGCAATCACCACAGAGGACACAAGTCCTGGAATAGATGATATTGGAAGGGTAGGGGATGTGTTTCCTGTCTTAATTGTTCTGCAAGGCTTTTCTGACCTAGATGAAGAAAAGACCTACTCATACATTTTATTTCAAAACCATCAGAAGATTACTTTTCATAAGTTGGTAATTAGTTAGCTGTAAAAAGGCTGCATATTCACATGTACATTTTATAGCATCTTGAGTGGTTTTACTTGATACTCCAGCCCCAAGACTTTGGCTATCTGCATTAGATACAGACCTTTCAGCGATACTTTCCTGCAGCTTGGTTATCTCTCTTGATGGAGGAAGGAGCAATGTGTCCACTTAGCTCACTACAAATGCACTAGCATTAAGTGTGATTAGATCATCTCTCATCAACTACATGTTCTGTATTACAGACACCCATTCATTTTTGTATTGAAAATGTAATTTCACTATTATGACAGCAAAGCCTCCAGAAGAAAAGGCAAATATTTCCAAGTCAGGAGGAATTAAATAAAATATTATTTTTAATTGTTTGTAAACATCCTCCTTGTTCCATGTTCACAAGCATGAATGTAGGATTAATATGTGGTGTTACGACTATCCAAACTGTCTAAGCAGGAATGACAGTGTTGAAACCCAAACACTGAATTCTTGTGTTCATGAAGCAGTCTCACTACAGTTACCTAAATACCCTTGAGGAAGGGATGAAAATTAGGTTTATTTCAACTACTTTGATCAGAGTTCAGCAATAAAAGAAAAACACTGCATGAACCTATCTGTAATCCACACAGCAGCAAGTACTACACAAGTTGGTCCATGATGGCAAAATTTAAGTTGAGAATTATTGTATTAGAATGATTGCTACATTATACAGCAGCTGAAATATATGCCTCTATTCCTAATACAGTCTAAGCATACTTTCTTTCTGCAGAAACCTCCTTTAGATGCGCTGTTCATCACCATTTCTCTGTAAGAATTGACTGTCTCACTCTGACATGCACCTTATCCTGCAGACAAGTTAATATATCATCATAAAGGTTGTAAGTACTTCCTTATCCATCCTAGAACTAAAACTTCAGCTTCTTAATGAGCACAACAGCAGAAGCTGAAATATGGTATTTCCAAAGATTGCTTTGTCTTATGCTATGTGGGGTCAACAATTCAATGCTAATAGATTATGTTGCTGTATATTTCCTAGAAAGCCATGAAACATCTCCTTTTTGCCTTCTGCAGAATTTCAGCAAATTAAGCATTTAGCTTGAAGAAGAGAGCATAAATAACTATGATTTTTACTGCAAAGAATTGCTAATTATCTGTGTAGCATGCAGTGCTAAACCAAGCAGTGTTTCCATTCTGTCTGCTTCATGGACTCTCCAGGAGGCTGTAAACAGGCCATGCCAACCCGAACAACCATGCCTTACAGAAAAGTTGCTTTTGCTTTTCTGTTTTCAAGGGCTATCAGAGCTGTCCAGAGCAACAGTGCGTCACCTTTACAGCCAAGACCTGAAGAACTGTCACAGCTTTGTTTTGGATCATGTCTCTGTTCCACAACTTTTCAAACATCTTACAGTCTAAACAACATTAGCCACCTTTTGTAGCTCTTGAGCATGCTGAATTATGGCACAAGAGTCATCATCTGAGAAGACTTCCCACCAGATCACTGGTTAAAACTTCTGTCTTCCATTAAGCCTAAGAAGACACCAAGTCTAACAAATATAGGAGATTCCAAGAGAAGTTTCTAAAATTACAACAATTCCATTTTAAGCAAATTAGATGAGGAAATACAAATTTGTGAAAAATGCAACTTTTTTTTACTGAACTTATGACTATAAAGATCAAAAAATGTTTTTGTACAGTTTCACAGTATACCTATAATAAATAGACTTAACTTCCAGATTGTTACCTTTAAATATGAGAAGATGATAGCTTCCTCTACAGATGTAGCCCATCAAGACAGAATTGATATAAGTTCGCCAGATCAGCATGGCAAGTTAGGCAAACTGACTATTTGTGTCATTTATCTCTTTTTGAGGTAGTAAATAATTTTACTGGTATTACTTTCTTTCTACAAGCTGCTTTGTTACCCTTTTAAATGAAGAGAGTGATGTAGTGGCTCATATTTTCTGTTCTACTGCTCGTTATTTACTTTACCTGGAAGTGGATTCAGCAGCATAAGCCTTAAAGATTAATGCCTGATTTTTTGCTAATATGCAAATCACAGAAGATAATAAGTAAATCAATAAATAAAAGCTTGATTGTACTAATGTGGGATGTTTCTGGGTACCTTAGTACTAATAGCAAAGTGTCCATTTGGATAATTTGTTTTCCATGGAATGACTAACAAAAAGGTTTGTCAATTAAAAACTCACATTTTTGTCTGGCTATCAATGGCAATCAGACAAGACCAGTTGATTCAGGCCCTACAAGTCACTCCATGGCCCACATCTACCATAAGCTTAGTTGCCAGCACCAGAGATGTAGCTGGATCCACACAGAAGCAAGTAAAATAGTTCTAGTGATGGAATTTTTATGTCTCTTTCAAGTAGTATAAGCATTCTGAAGTTTTTGATTACTTGTGCTGAATTCAGGCTTTTTCACTACACATGTTTAGCAGTACTTTTGTACTGCAATCAACATCTGTAACAGTTGCTCAGACACAGGTCAACCAAGTTGCTCTAAAGCTTTTTAAAACTCCACTCACAGCTGCACTGAGCTCACAAGAGTAACTCATCTGACCTATGGGTCACGAGAAAATTACATCTGTTGCTGCAGACAGAGATGCTAACTATGCAGCTAAGACATGCTGTACTCATATCGGGTAAGTTATAGAATCATTTAGGTTGGAAAACACCTTTAAGATCATCAAGTCCAATGTAAATCTTTAACCTTAAAGTTGGACCATATAGCAATCAGGATGCAAATAACTCATACACAACATATCTATAGCATTACAGATTTCAAGAAAAAGGTATTTCTGTTGTACTCTATCACTCCATTATAAGCAACACATTAATTAAAACAGTCCGGTAGCTATGCTGAGCTTGGTGTTTTCTTTCCAGTCACTTGGAAGTTACTTAGACCTCCAGCTGCCCTTTTGATCATTCCCACTAATCTAAGTTTGAGATTGGCCTACCAGTCCATCTTAGAGAGCTATACATGTTAGCTAACAATAAAAGTTTCATGGCACTGCTTCCACAGTAACTCAAAGCTATTTGTTCAGCTGTATTACTAGCTTATATTAGAAGTCTTTAGTTTGGAAACATTGCAAGTAAAATGTCTTCCTTTTCCTCTCCCTCCCCATAATTTACTAATACATGTACAATTAAAGGAAATTAACTACTTCAACACATACATTTCAAAATGTAGAAAGTGGTGGGGAGGGAACGTGGTTTTTTATTCAGTAAGTTTATGACCTTCTTAATTAGCATTTACTTCTAAGTAGACTTTAAGAAAGTCTTAGATATTGTTCAATCTATACCTTTGGAGTTATTTACCACAAAACAAGATTCCATTTAATGCAACTTTTACCTGTTCATTTCATTACCATTTTAGTTTGATAAAAATTCAGTGGAACAGAGTTGCAACAAGTAAATATATTTAATCTAAGCTACACGGTTCTTTGACTAATAACAAAAAACACTCTCTTGGCAAGTTTTAGTAGTAGCAGCTATGGCATGAAGAGCGTAACGCTTACCACCCAGCCAACGAAGTAGTGGCTGCTTTCATACCTTTTCTCTGGAGAAATAAGAAGATAATAGTCATAGACCACAGATTCGCATTTCTTTTCTGCAGTGCAATTCATTTTTTCCCCTTCTTTGCTTGATCAAATTTTTGCCTTTGGTTCTTTCTCAAAAGCAGTCATATTCTAACAAGGCACTTCTTGACTTAAGCCTTTGAAGGTTTGTTTATTTATGGATTAACTCAAGATTTAGATTGCTACTTTTACTGCACCTTTGGAGGCTGTTTCCTAACATACAGTTGTATAAGGATTCCTCTTTCACTTAGCGCTTCCAGTGCCTTTTTCTGAGTATTATCCCAAGACGGCTACGTGGCAATTCAGGGCTGGGGCAAAGTTAACATCCAACCCCCACTACTCACATTTTCCTCAAACTTTAAAAGGACTCTCTTAATTGAATACTCTTGTAACAGTGCTCTTGAGAAAACAAAACAAGATTCCAAAAGCTTTTTCCTGAAGTTACTGCATTGTCTGCATGCAGCTAAACCAACACTCATGAAACCCCAGCTTCTCCGCTTTTAGCAGGAATTCCCTCTCCACCACAGTTAAATAATTGTCCAGAGGCTAGTCGGCGTCAACTGGGAGTTGCAAAAACCCCGCCGCACATAACATGAAGCTCACCTTCTTCTTGAGGCTGTAACAACCCCTTGATATATTTCAGTAGATTTAAACTCCAGCTTTTAAATGTCGACAAGTCTAAAAACATCTTGCTACGTAATGCCTGTAGGCGCGCTTTCACCTCGCTAATACTAAAGGCCTGCTGCTTGCAGCTTTGTGAGCTCGCACCCAAACTGCCGGGGGTGTTTTCCAGAGCCTCAGCAGCAGGTTTTTGTTCCCTGTGCTGCTCTTGTGCTGTTATTGCCATGGGTGTTGCACCTGCAAACCCCAACAGTGCTGTTACGGTGCTTCTCACAGGAAGCCACTCCTGACAGCATAAGGATCACCCTTCCTCACTTTCTCCTTTCATCTTTGAAGATTTTAGTTTACATTAGAGAAAACCAAACATAACGCATAACAAAGTAGAAACCAGTCATAGAGATGCTTGATAAATGTTACTCGATAATATATGTGCGCAGAGATTTAACAACCAATGTGCAATATTCGCATTTGATTGGCATACTCCAATCAGCAGTAACAACTAATAGTGACTTCAAACAGGCCCCAAGGAAAAAACAGGGCAGAAACTCATCATCAGCCTCTTCATCTTTCTTATTGCCACACACCACCTTAGAGGCACAGACAGGCCAACCCAAGAGGGTGCTCAGCTGGGACCCATCACTGCTCTACCTGGCCACACTGGGAAGGGCCCACTCGCTCGCTCCCTTCCCCTCTTCCCCCCTCATCCTTCTGTTGTTGTTTATTCCCCCCCACCCTCCTGAAATAAAAACCTTTCACTGCTAGAGTCAATGTATGCCATCAGCTACAAATCCTGCTAACAAATCCTTGTGGATATGAACTTCTCACACATCCTTCCTACAACACACTAAAACTTTGTAGAAAATTAAAATAAGAGTAAATGCAATTATTTAATACAGAGGAGTTCTGTGCTTCTTGACCTAATTTATATTGGTAAACAATTCACCACACATAATAAGCATTTTTCTTGATGGAGTCAAACATTTTGAACACAAAACAATTCAGAGCAAGAAGACGACAAGTTTTGTTTCTTTTTCAAACTAGTAATCTTCAGAAATACACACGAGAAATCTGGATTTCCATATTTTCCACTATCCTGTCTTAAAACATGCCAAATGAACTTCATAAAAGGCAGGATTTATGTTATTCTCCCCATGCTGGAGGTTTAAAATGGTTTTGGTATATAAACTTTTAGGTATTAAATGGTGATGAAACAGAAACTACATCCTACTGCCTCCAACTTCTGGCACCAGATCGCACATCCAAGTTATGCTCTTATAATCCTCTAACAATGGTAGCTTGCATACTCCATCCACCATTATCTGCTAAATAAAACACTGTTTCTGTAGTAAAAGTCTGATCATTCTTTAAATTTGCTGTGTTCACATGTGCTATGGAAAAACTCAGTATATCTTGTTTTACGAACTATTATCCAACATGTAGAGGCTCAAGTCACATGCTTCAGTCATAAAATACCAGCTTCTCATGTGTTCTGCTAAGAAATGTAAAATCGTTAAAGTTACTCTAACAATTGCAGTTTAGACCATTCCTCATCCTGCCATAACAACACTATTGGGCTCATGGGTGCAGGGCACAACAACGGCATGGGAACTGCAAGAGAAAATCTGTTGGCATACAGATAAGAAGACACAACTCAATGTTCAAGACCAAGAAGGATTTATTGCCTCAGGAACCTGAAGCTTCTAATATATTATTTTTCATCATGATACTTTAGTAATGTCTTCAGCTTTTCTAGGAGTCCTAAAAGACCTCTGACATCTTTATAGAAGGCACCTCCTTTCTATTTCTTCAGCCAAGCAAGACAAGCGGCTCCAAATGACAACAGATTTCAGTACAAATAGAGTAAATACATGTGGGCAAATCTGTACTCCAAATATTGAGGAAATTAAGGGGGGGGGGGTTGGGGGGGGGGTCCTGAAAGAGCCCCCAAGAACTCCTGTGTAACTCAGCCCACCCTTTTTTGCCCTAGAAGACGTAAGCAATGCCAAGTGCCATTCTCCACACTTAGGTCTTTTTGCTCACTTTTAATCTGCTACTAGAAATACAACAGCACATCAGCCATGCTTTTATTTTTCAGAACTGTTGATATTACCCTGCCCATTTTTGTTGTGTGGTTAAACTGGACCAGCTGCAGCCTTTCGGCATTGGCACTCCAGCTGCACTGAGCGAGAAAGCTTACAGCACTGTCCCCCACCTTGCTGTGTTACAGGAAAAAATAGTCAAAATGTAAGAAGAGTTGCTGTTTTGTGTTCTGGTACACTAGTCATATAAATGTTCATGTAAGTCACTTGCTTGGCATTAGTGGCTGACTTTACTGAAGCCTTAGGCCATACGTTGTGAATCTGCCACCTGAATACTGTGAACTTCCATTGAACCCTAGCCAAACTCAACGAAGGAGGGCATCAAGGACTCCATTGCAGCTAGAAGATAAGGGAGTTAAGTCATCCACTGACAGCAGCAGGGCCTCTTTGAAGATAAGGGAAGAATCTTCAGCCTGCCCAGAAACAATGAAGGGCCCCAATGAAGGACAGAAGCTCCCAGACCCAAATAACACCATTGGATCAGCTGCCACTTGGACATCACATGGAGAACTCATGCAGGGCAGGAACGTAGATTGTAAGGGTAGAATTGCCCAGGGATTTCTTTGTTTGAGGTCCCGCTCTGGAGACACACAGCTCGAGCTGTTTTGCACTGCTGTACCACTCAAGAAATTAATCTGGCATACGTCATGTCAGAGACTCTGCTTCGGGAAAGCCAGGGTGAAGCCTGAGCGATGAGAAAGTGCCTGAGAGTGAGTGTGTGTGTGCAGGGAGACAGAAAGGGGCACCCGTCAGCTCACTGGAGTCGCCCGCTGTGAAGGGACTCCGGTCCCAGCAGTTTAGTCTCCAGCAGCATGTGTGCAGCTCCCTAAATGGTGTGGGAATGCTCAGGCAGTGGCTTCTCCCTTAAGAGCTGTTCAACCCTACCTCACCCCAACGCCCTTCAGGTGTTTCAAACCTCTACTCGGAAACCTAGGAACAGAAACAGAACTATATTTGCCAACAACCAAGCGTTTCCCTTTATGTAAGTCTGGCATTACAGTAAGTATAGATTTCAAGTCTCAATATTACACAAACAAATGCCAAAACCGTTCAACACCATCAAAGTGGCAATACTGCAAAGTTATAAGCTACCCTGGGCTTGCAGGGCTGTACGCAGGCAGCCCGTGCCTACGTGGCATACCTTCCAGCTGCGCCAGAGAGGAATTTACTCCTTGGCAATAAACGAAACCTGTCTGAAAACAGCAGCACTGCTACTGCCTGAATACATACACCCTGTGGAAAGCTGGAATTGTTGCTGAGCAACCAGAGCCATGCAATTGCTGCTTCCTCAGGTGCCCATCTCTCCCCTGCATATTTGGGGTGGAGGAGGTTGGACAAGATGCAGGATGGCCTGTAGCTGCCGGCCTTATTAAGCCTCTTTCTGCTCCTGTGGTACATGATTGTTATTTGTCATGAAGTGTTATCATTGTTAGTGTGTTTGGAGCACAACATACTGTCTGTTCTAGATTGAGCGACAGAGGCCTTCCCTACTTGTAAATCTTCTGAATATTAATTGTAATGATGACATACTCTTATTACCAGTCACAGTTCTTCAAAAATGTGTCCTGTGTATATTACGCATTTTCAAATGTATTATCTGGCTACTGAGAACTGAAATCAGTAGGTACCTCGGCCATTCTTTTAACCAGTCACAGCCTGATTGTGACTAAGAAAATTCCATCTTTCCCATCTAAACATTTGATGTCATGCTTCGTCCAAATACATTTAGCAAAGCCAATCAATATTGATACATTGCTCAACTGTCAGCACATTCCAAACAAGACAGCATACTTCGCTTGTTTTCTTTTGATTAGAAATGCCTGTTATAAAACTAAAGAAATCTACCCATGGATCTCACACTACTGCATTGGTTTGTCTTTCCATTGCTGCATATTCTTTTAATTTCATGTAATATCCTACTGGTGAGGAAAATAAAAAGTAGCTTTTCCTGTCTTCCAGCAGGTTAGCTAGCACTAGCCGTTGTTGAGAGTACTTCAGCCATCTTGCACTAAGGTAACAGCTGTTGCTCACAATTTGCTGCATGCTTTGCTATTCAGTAACTGTATCCAAGGGTTTGTCTGCCACCGGTTAGCAAGTGGATACTTTTTAATCTAATGAAAGATATCCAATCATTGCTGAAAAAAATGCAAGCACAAAAGTCACAAAACGTCTCTCCCCACTGCACATCAAAGCAGCAGTTTTATCTTTTCATCTACTTTCTATTTCCAGTTCCCACACTTTAAGCCACCTCCCCTTGCAACTTTGCACGCTCCCTCAGAAAGACACAAATTACACAGCTTTCTGTCCCTGCTTATTTTGATGTACATTGAATGCAGGATTTTTCTTAGCAATGACTTGCTGAGTTATAACTGCTGCAGCACATGTACATGAATTCAGTGACTTACAGCAATCTGTCTCTGGCAGAAGCTGAACCCACAGCCTCTTCCGTATTTTGGTTGTTTCAGAACAGAAATACTAATAAAGTTTAAGAATCACTTCTTATCAGGACAATACCAAAATTATGGCATACAGAATTAGGCTGAAATTTTATCTTTTATTGGAGAAGAAGGTATTTTATTTCTTTCAATAAAGTTATTACCAAACAGTTGTCACAGTCTTAAAACGTTTCCCTTATTTGCACTGACACATCAAGTGCTTTTCCCTGTTTATGCTACTCTACACCTCATATTTAGCAATTCGTAGGGTTCTAATGTTTTCCTGGGAAAGTAGCAATACTGGAGAGGCATTTGTTACACACCTCCCATTATCATTTTACAAATGCACTGTACATGCACTGGGGAGGCAGTGGAAAAGAAAGCTTTCTTTCCACATGGGCTACTGTGCCTGAACATCCCCATATTTAATGTAGAACTGAAAAGGTTAACAACTATCATGTTGGTCTGTTTAATAAAAGCTCCCATTAAGGCAGGTCACATGCACCAGAGTAACACAGCTGCTTTTGTCCTCAGTGGTTAAACTGTGAATTGCTCAAGCATAGAAGGAATCCTCCTTCTCTATCTTCCTCCACCCCATTTCCTGGAAAATAGAGGCTGCTAAAATGTAGAAGGATACTTTTAGTCATCGAGAAGCTATATCATCAAGCCCCTTTCTAGAAAAAGGGACAAAACAAGACACACGTACTTACTAACATGGACTTAATTCCCAAGTTGCACAAGAGCAAAAGTTCCCAGCCTGTGAAAGTGTTAAGAGACAAATACAATCAAATCATACACTTCAAAAAAAACCAAGTTCTGACTACTTAATCTCATAGCCAGATATCCATGAAGGCAAACGAAAAAAGCAGCAGTCAAATTCTCACCTGAATAATGCTATAATCAAAATTTAAATGAATGCTAATAAGGAGATAGGGGCTTCATTTTTATCCTTAGAGTCACACATCATCTAATCAATTACTTGTATTTTCTTAATTAATCTCTTAAAAGCCCAATAATGCCTTTTCACAAATCTTTAGGATATTCTGGAAGATATTAATACAGCATTAGGCTGATTCTCCTGACTTGAAAGTTTTAAGTTTCTGTAGGACAGGACTCCTGAGAAATAAGTTTATTTAACAAGAGATAGCCACAATAGCTTGTTATATTTATAATTGTACAGAAATATCAGTCTGGGTGGTTTTGCAATGTGTCCTGAAAACTACTGTAGAAGGGTGAGGTGCATTTTTATTGCTTCAGCATGATGGAAATCTAACAGAATCCAACCATCCCTGGCATCTACACTACCCCTGGCTACTACAGTCCCCTTCCAGTAACAAGTAATCAAGTTTGCTTCAATCAAAAAGCAGCCTTCCAGTACTTAAAGGGAGCCTATAGGAAAGATGGGGACAATCTTTTTAGTAGAGACAGCAGTGACAGGACGAGGGGTAATGGTTTTAAACTAAAACAGGGTAGGTTTAGGCTGGATATAAGGAAGAAATTCT
>Ga0065711_1043050_pt1 | contig 14972 bp, 13 predicted proteins | sample Hoacrofraction12_FD_59098 | JGI IMG/M metagenome (GOLD analysis project Ga0065711, IMG submission 59098) | Hoatzin crop microbial communities from Cojedes, Venezuela - Epithelial fraction 12 v2 (version 2) | ecosystem: Host-associated > Birds > Digestive system > Esophagus > Crop | place... | reverse complement strand
GCACCACTGAAAAGAGCTTGGCCCCATCCTCCTGACACCCACCCTTCAGATATTTGTAGGCATTTATAAGGTCCCCTCGCAGCCTTCTCTTCTCCAGGCTGAACAAGCCCAGCTCCCTCAGCCTCTCCTCAAAGGAGAGATGTTCCAGTCCCCTCATCATCCTCGCAGTCCTCCGCTGGACTCTCTCCAGTAGCTCTTCATCTTTCTCGAACTGGTGAGCCCAGAATTGGACAGAGTACTCCAGATGAGGCCTCACTAGGGCAGTGCAGAGGGGAAATTTAGATATTAGTAGTTAGAGGTACTGTTGTCTTGCCTCTGTAGCTACTGGAACTAGTCTGTTCATTGGCTTGTACAGTACTTGTTCTTTCTCTTCCCTAAGGGGTAGACTTCTAAGAGTCACGAGCCCAAAATGCAGGCTGGGTTTCTGGAACACCTCAGTGACTTTGTAGGGACAACAACCTGGTGCTCATCACTGGAGAATCCATCCTGCCATCTGGGGCCAGAATGTGAGAGTTCAGGTCCCAGCTGTGAAACAGGTATGAGGATTTCTGTAAAAGACATTTGGTCTTTTGCAGGGAGTGGTCTAAGAAGGCACTGTTATTACTGCATAGTACTGGAGAATACCAGTTGATGTATTCTCATTAAAATTCTTTCTCTGAGTTTAAGGCAGAAAGGAAGATGGATTTGCTAGTATTTGAACTCTCTTCTCTATCTAAACACTCCAGGCACCAATGGGACTTAATTATCTTCTAAACAATTATAGCAAAAAAAAAATAATACAACTAAACGTAATAAAATTATTAATAACAGGGTTTTACTTATAGGCTGGAAGTGACCTTTCACTGACATCAGTTAACATCTCATTGATATTGAAATAATAGGTAAATCTTGTCCCTTTGAAGTAAAGCATTGATAAAGCTGCCTTGTGGGCGTGATGCCAGCCAGAACAGCACAGTGAGAAGAGACACTTGCTTACCCCTAATTATAAGACCCGCCATTGGCAAAAGGCTGTCTGAAATGTTCCTGACAGTTTATGAAACGCATTCTAGTTTCATGAGACATATTGAAACTTTGATCTATTTGCAGATGGTCATTTGCATCAGAAACGTCCATGATGAATTTTACTCCTTTCTCATCTCTTCTCTACCATGTACCCTGCTCTTGCCTGGCTAATAGCAGCACTGAGAACTCCAAGCACTTAAAAATCATGGTTCAGGTCTAAAAAGCGTAAGGAGAGTGGTTTGAAAATCATAGTACTCCTAAAAATGGTACAAAATAGTACAAAAATGGTAAAAATAGTACAAATGGGGAGTTCTTGAATCTGCTGTCTGAGGCCCACAGGATTAAGGTGACTAATGTACGCTTATTTGCATTGAGAGGCACTCACCTCTTTTTTTAATCACTATAACCTTATTGGCTAGCATCTTGCTTTTCTGAGAAATTCATGCATCTTAACAGGTGTTGTACAAGACCATGAAACTTCTGATCACAGAATTAGCACTTGTGTAAAACATGGCCCAGCTTCTCACTTGCACTTGGCTCATGAGCAATGTGGGTTCTACTTCTATATTGTTGTCTGACCATCAACAGGTCTGCACCTGTGCCACAGCTGATGGAAAATCCAGAGTGAAGCAGCAGAGGTGGCTCATATGACCTAAATGGGTTTCCAGAGAGACGCACATTGCTCCCTGCTCAATATCTGGTCAATCCCACTCCACTATGGGGCACCAAGGTCCCTAGGAGATGTTGTCCTCTGTGGGTGTGAACCAGCCACAGGCATCCCCTTCCTTTGGCCTTCTGAGAAAGGTGACATACATCTTGTTGCTCTCACCCATATTAAGCTCTTGAGACGAAGCTCATAGGGCCAGGAAGATCAACCAGTCTTGTAGACTGTTGCTCCTAGCATCCTGCATATAGGTCCAAGCCACAGGAAGTTGTGAGGGACACTTGGCTTTCAGAAGAATGCGAACATGGACACTCAGCACTGACCTTCTAATGCCTTGCTGCCTGATGGATTCAGCAGCTCTGATAAGCATTTATTTGCCCTCAACAATGCCATGGAGATGTACACCAGAGTCCTGAGCCACTCCAACTCACTTTGTCCAAGCCACAGAAGGACTGAAGGTAATACTCTTGGTCACTACCAAGCCAGGTCAGACAAGGATCAATGATATGTATGCCCAGTTTGCACGTTGATCTTAGATTACTACTCTATATACTCGCTTTGCTGGACCTCTTAAGAAGGTCCAGTCTGCATCATAGTGCCAGCTTCTATTTAAGTGATCTTGCCAGGCTATCCAAAATCAACACAGGATACCCGTTTTTGTGCAGCTGGTAACTGCTGTGTCTCTCCAGAAGGGCAGCAAGTCACAGGAATAGGCCATCACTCCTCCTAGACTGACAGAATAGTAGAAGAGCTGCTATCACATGCCTGATTCCCACACTTCCAGGGCAACACAGTATAGAAGACAAGCAACAAGGTACCAGCTGGTGTATCTAGCCTACGTTTCCAACCTGTCCCCACCTAAGTGCAAGCCCAGCATGTGACTGGGAAATGTCAAGACCCCAGTGACAGTCTTCCAAATGGAAACAGAGCAATGCTGTGCCAGCAGCTTGAACCTGCAGAAAACCTGACTCAGCTCAGGGGGGCAACTGCTTCCTCCCCTTCATCTGAGGTACCACCTTCAACATCAGCAGTGTTAACTATTCACTTGCTGATCATTTCAAGCATGCAGAATGAGGGAAGGACTGCAGCGAAGTCCTTGGAGAAGGCACAAGGCACACGTTGCTTTGGGGAAGGACGTCAGCTGGCAAAGAGAAAGGAAAACAACAAAAGCACAGCTCAGCAAGGACGGAAAAGCAGGAAGGACAGAAACAACACTAGCCTGTAGGATTCTCTCCGAGAAGAGTGGATCAGAGGGGATTTTATTTTCCCCTCCTTGCACAAAGCTTTGACTTTCCGCTGAAAGCAGAAAAATATTTAAAAGGAAACTTTTTTTTCAACACCTGGAAACAGAAATCACTTGAAAAAAATAATCTGGGAGAGGAAGAAAATAGTTGAGGAATGGTAGTTTCTGTGGGAAAGAAAAACGCCACCAAGAAAAACGTATTTCTTAAGAACTAGCAGAGGTGTCTGCTGGGGCCTGTCCTCTCCTGGTGGGCAGGAGAGAGAGAGGCTTTTCCAGCCCCCGGGTTGAGCAGCTTCCAAGCATCAGCTGATCATACAGTTCACTGCTGGCTATCCAAGACCCAGCTCCTGCTGGTATGCATGGGCAGGAGCACCACTGGCCATTGCCAAGCTCTTATGTGGGATTGTATGAATGGACTTCTTAAGCTGCAGCAAAGTTTTCGTTAGGAAAAAGGGAAGAACAACTTTGAAGCAGAGATAACCTTTCAGCCGTGGGGCCATCCCAGGGTGGAAGAGGCAAGCAGCGCGAAGAGGCCTCTGAATTCAGGAGACAAACTGTGAAGGGCAGAAGCAGATCCTGGGCTACCCTAAAGAACCTGATGTCAAGACAAGAATCACTCCATAGTGCTTAAAAAAAATCTCAAAAACACCACACAAAGAAAACCATGCTACACTTCTTATTTCACATGAACCAGGTTCTTCATAAGCTGCCAACTGAAAGGACAACTCTGTTGGTGGATGTTGCTTGTGTTCGCTGGCAGGCACCCCAGGAGAACTAACTGGGCAGTAGGTACACAGCTGATGTTTTCCGAAAGGGTAAGCTTTGACCAGATGAGCACGCTGCTGCCAGAGAAGTGCAAGTCTCACCACCTAGCAAGGAGGAGTCTGCCAAAGCAGGACCTGAGAGTACAGGGAGACCCTGGGCTGGGCAGTGCCATGCTCTGTCTGGATCTCAAGGACTGGAAGTGCTGTGGTGCAGGAGCCAATGCAGGACCCTAATCCGTGACAGACCTAGGGGAAATGCCACAAGTTATTCTTGCCATGGCAGTGGATAGACTTTACCAAGTTCGCAGAGTTGTAGCACGGAAAGAGAATATTGCACAAATTGTCCACAAATATCCTCTGTGCTGCAAAATCAAAAGTAGTGACTGAGAACAAACCTTCGACACACTCAGGGGCAAGACACTAAATAGAGAGGTCACAGGTGAATGCCAGAAGTGCTACTGTGACTTTTCTATCATCTGTAAGTGCACTGAGGCCAACACAGACACAAGCAAGCTCTCTACAAGATCTCAGACATCTGTCAGAGATGAAGCAACACAGCAGACTGAGAGACTTGCTACAATAGTTTTGCAAGCTCAATCAATTTTTGGCTGAACAGAACACCTGGAAGACTATTTTTTAAGGTTTTTCCAGGACAAATAGAAAAGCATGAAAGGCAGTGCTAGTGCAACCTCAAAACTCTGCCATTCCCATGCATGTCAGGTATAGCTTCTTGCTTCCTATGGCTGTTCTACATATCCAGCAGCCAGGTTATGTCAATGCATATGTTCTTCAGTAACCTCAATGCCTACTACAGTAAAAGTAGCTGAAGTAGTACTTTTGGTGTGCCCTGAAGCCTGGTTGTGCACCTATCCCACCTCGGAGCAGAGCAGCTGTAGTTCTGGAGATCTTCTGTCAGCCCCTACCCATGACCACTCCCACACCATCTCTGCACCTCTTTGGGAGGTGTGATGGACCCTCAGGCAATGCAAAGACTTCCTTGTGTCACTTTCAGAAACTTGGAGACAGGTCAGCACTAACCTAAACAGTGTGCAGGTAATAAGACCTGAAATAGCAAATAAATGAGAAAATAAAAAAAACCCAAGTGAATTAGAACAAATATTGGCTGTGCTGCTTCAAAAGAGCACTGGCTGGGGGAAGCTGTGCAATGCTGTAATTAGATTTTTATCATAATGCATCTAAAGAAGGAAGATGAAATGTGGTCGCAAAGAAGCATTTAAGTCTGGCACAAAGTCTCACCTTTGAGTCTCGTTTGCCATCTCCTGTAAAATTGGCCTCATATGAGTTCCTTGTATGTGTTGTCATTTTCCTTAAGCTTTTAAGAACTGTAAAACAGACACTTCATCTTGTGCCATCATCTTTGATCTTCTTGGGGCTCATTAACGGAGTAGGGCTGGTTGCATTCATTACCTGGGTATCTGCCATGCGAGCTCTGAAAATGATGATAACTGGTATCAATACCAGGTTTTTAAGCCCTCTCTGTGGGGCAGCTCTGGAGATGAACAAGTCATAGAGCACAGTCATCTGATTCAGTCTCTCTGACTTAGTCTGCCTCTCTGCTGTGCTGTGGATCTGGCTTTTGTGGCTTACAGAAAAACATAGGTTAAAACGAACCTTTGGAGATCTCTGGCCCAAAACTGAGCGGAAAGGGGACCAGGTGGATCAGGTACTTGAAGGTCTTATTTTTAAGTCTCTCCAAGAATGGGTATTCAATTTTGAGCCCTCGCTCTAATATTTGATTAATCTCACAGGAAACTACTTCCAGTGTTTAAAAACTAGTGCCGGTGGTTTAGATGTTGCTGGAGAGAAACAAGTTATAAATGATATATGAAATCTGATACAGGTTCTGCCTGGTGTGTGATATTGGTATCTAGAGGGGTCTGGTACAGCTTTAATGGTCACTATTAATCTCCCATCCTGCTCACTGCCATCGCTGAATATGCGTGCAGAGAGAGCCACTGGCAGGAGCAGGGAGGTAGATACCTCCTGCCTGACAAACCAACAGCCACCAGCAGGCCAACACCTCAGAGCTTGAGCTAGGCCAGCTTTGTGTGAACAGAGGAAGGGCTCCAGCATCTGGAGTCACTCCCACCACCAGAGACACCAGGGTAGCTGCGTAGCCAGAGGTTTTACAGTCATACCTACACTGCGCTTCTCCTTTGCAAGCAGAGAGACAAAAGCCCTTTTTCCCGCTGACTCTCCTTGGCCCTCCGCTATGTGGTCAGGCACCTGCCCCAGCCTGGCCCTGGCAAACCTGAGATGGGTTGGAGAGGTTGCAGGACAAACCCCTGGTGGTGGGGATGCATCTCCCACCGCTCACTCTGCTTGGGGGAGCCTAGAAGGCTGTCGCGCTGGCAGTGCCGCAGCCCCTGCAGTCACAGCCTGTTCTCTCCATCCTTCCCCCACCAGCAAACAAACCCGAGCCAAGTACTTCTGCCCAGCACGTTCTGCGGGGCTGTTTGCTGCCACCAGCTAGCAACCCTTTCTGAGTCAGTCCAGTGGAACGACAAAGCACGGTAACAATCCCGAAGCTGGTTTTGTATTGATTGGCTCCTCATGGGGCTGAAATTGCCAGCTCCCTGGCAGGAGGGCTGCAAGCTCAAGCTAAGTACTGTTTATGTAGTATAGCAGAGGGACCAAACACTCCGTGCTGGGTCAGAAGTGTCCCTCTGTACGTTGTCCAGACCTGATCTGGGACTGCAGATCTTAAAAAAGTATGAGATAGTGCTAAATGTCTCATCTAATAAAACATCTGCCATGTACCTTCCTACAACTTTAAGTGAAAGTTATCTGTAATACAAGGTTATGTTCCCTGAGATCCCGGGAGCAGAACGTCCATCCTTCATTATTACTCTGCACAGATTGTCTTGATGCCTTGGTAAGTGAATTATGTAGGAGCCATTACACTGTGAAGAGCTGACCTTGTCCTTAACCTCAGCACATTCTTCAATTAATGCCCCGCAAGACAAATTAATTTTATTAATCCATAGAGGCCTCTGAGCAGTTGAACTGGGATTTCTGCATCTCTCATTAAACCCACTTCTTCCTTCCTCTTCCTAACGAACCTTTGCTTATAATCAATAGCTAAACGTTTGGCGCTATTTGAAAGCAGAAATAAGCAAACTTGTACTCGCAGCCTGGCTGACACTTGAAATCCTGCTGTGAAGGAGCAAGGATTCTGAGAAGCTGATACATATATTTCTGGCCCTAACAGGCTCTGCAGCTTTTCCTCACATGATTGGTACAACTGAAGCCAAACGGAGCCTCTGCATGAGCAAGAGTCACTCCCAGAGCCAGCAGTCTGCAAGATCAGCGCGGGTTTGCTTACTGTGCCTGTAGCTTTAGGCAACACTCTCTACTGTCAGACATGAGTGCAAAACGAAAGGGTGGTTGTGTACTGATTTTGGGGTGGAAAATGTGGAAGTCCATGTTCTGGGGATTTCCTAGTGAGTTTCTCCCAGGGTATGTTCCTTGCAATGTATTCCCCACATGTTGCAGAAGACCCTCTAAGCACAGTTGTGTCTGTGTGGCTTCTCAGGAGCATGTGGAGATAGTGACATTTCTGGGATCTTGTCCAAAAGATATAGCATGGGGAAAGGGGGTTGTCCTGGAGGGTGCTGGAGAGTTTTGAGGGGGTTGAGTTGGAGGCGGAAAAGTTTCAGGTTCAGTGCATGAGGGAAAGCCGTCAGACAAGGGACTACAGCAACTTTTTATTATGCCAGAACAAGCAGCCTTGTGAATGCCTCCCTACACCTGCCACCTCCTGAGTCTCAAGCATGCCTGAAGACCATCCTGGTGTCTTGCTAGAACATGCCTGCAGGTACAGGCAGCTCGGGGAACGCTGCTTCCCTCTGGCTTGCTGCTGCATGTGAACAGAGTCAGGCAGTGCAGTCAGCTAGGGAATAGAAATTAACAGCTCTTGGAGTTTGATCAGATTGAGCCTGATTCTTGCAAAAGACCAGAGGGAACCTAAACTCCACCTAGGGTCCTTTTCCCGCTGGTTATATGGCAAGCAAGTCCCTGTGCTGTGTTCTGGCTCCTGAATCACCCTGCAGACAGGCAGCCCTCTCCACTGGCAGGGCACAGACCTTGGAGAAAATGGGGCTGCCTGAAAACAAGGGCCAGGGGTCCAGCCAAGATCTCCTGGGCTGCATCTCCCAACTGCAGATGCAGTGTTCAAGGTACTGGCTTGAGAGTAAGGACCTTGCAAAGACTTTAACATTGCTTGACTATCACTACCAGTAACATGCTGGGCACTTGTCCATTGACTAACCTCAGTATTTTGGTTTATTTTACTATATTTATGGGTTAGACATGGTAGCTGTGAGTACTGGCAGTATCTAGGATATGTCAGTGATAATGAGGGAGACCATTTCTTGTAGCATAATAATGATGATTAAGGATGGGGTTTTTCAAAAGCAATCAAGAAAGTCGGTGAGAGTCAATAAGAAGTGGGCACCTCATTTCCTTAAGGTGCTTTTGAAAAACCTAGCCTAAAACACTGATATTTCATGTGGACACATTGAAGTCTGTGTGGGAGAAGTCTCAAATCCTTTTTGAAAAGTAATGTGCATATTGTAATTGGAACAGATTAAATATGAATCTCTGTAGCAGCTTAACCTTTTATTCTCCTTATTAAAAGAAACACTGGGTGTTTTAGTCCTAAGCACCGTACCCCGCAGCTAATAACAGGCCAAATCCAGACATGTCAGCTGGCACGGCTGCCCTGACTTGAGCAGAACAATTCTGATCTACCCCAGCCAGTGATCAGAGGCTAAGTATTAGAAGCAGCCAGAGCAATATTGTCAAGCTGCAACCATATTCAGAGAAGTGTGTGTTATCCAGTGCTCAGCATACATAATGTCTCTGTAGGCAACCAACATTCAGACTAGAAATAGGGCACATATTTCTAATAGTGAGAGTAATTAACTGTTGGAGCAACTTAACTGGGAAGGCAAGAGATTCTCCATGGTATGAAATTCCCAGGCATGGATGGAAAACCATTGAAAAGAGATGCTCTAGAGCAAACAAACAGGGTGTTAAGTACAGAGATCATGGGAGAAAGACCAGTTCTGAGTAAAAGAAGAGTTTGACTTGATTACCGTACTGTGCCGGCCTCTGTGCTGGATGTACACGCTATCTTGTTGCTACTTAACAGGTAACCCAGCAGCCCGGCTTCTCAGGGTGCGAGTGACTTTTCCCTTTCCTCTGCAATCAGTTGTGCTCATTGATCACATGTGTCTCATTTCATGTCTGAGGAAACCTCAAAGTCTCAATAGGAAGCCTCCATGGAGAAAAGCTGCATTTCACCTGGTGTCACACCAGAACTACCACAACCAGCTGGTTTCACCTTCTTTCCGTTTAATCTCACCAAATGGCTCAGAGCGTTCACAACTGACTGTCTCCACCCCCTTCATTGGAGTCCCCAGCTCGCAGCAAAACCTCAGCCCAAATGACTTTTTCCTATAAAAGTATGTGTGACTTTCACCGTTTCACACCACTCTGACAGTGAAAGTGTGCAACAAGCACCTTGCCACAGGATACATTAGTAATGAGAAGGAGGGAAGAGACAAAGCAGGAGGTGGTGTTTGGGCTGATTAATGAGTGCTGGATGAGAAAGAATTTACACTTGAACGCTGGCGGACTTACAGCTGCTGACAACCATAACCTATGCATTTTGAGGGCAGTGTTTCATCAAATGCTCCTCAGGTACTCCGGAGTGGATTTATGCAGCAGGCAGTAATACAGCACAAAATGTAAGGTAAACAGGGTGGAAAGTAAATCACTAACTTTCCCTGAGAAAATAAAAACCGTTTATGTTACGGCTGGCTCACGCGAATAGAGAGGACAGAGGGGCTGTGTCTGGATCAGACCTGGGTGCCTCTATGGAGCTGTGTGTTCAGCTGAGCATCCCTTGAAGCACTGAAAAACTGCACTGCCTTGGAACTGAAGCCACTGGTGAGCCTGGTCTGGATCAGCTCTCCCCCCTCCTTTGCCATGTTGGCCTGGGCTGCCCTGCAGAGTCAAGGTCCCCTGAGACCCTTTTGCGTCCAAAGACCCTCTGGATCAAACATGCCTACTGCAGCTCCCCTCTCACACTAGACCTTCTTTGTTCATGTGTCCCACCATATTCCCCACTCCTCCTCTGAGCCAACTGCCTGGCCCTGGATCCCTTACAGGGTCCCATCTAGATACTGTCCCTCTTCCAGGTGTGGTCTTTCAGGCACTTCAAACACTGTAAGTTGAGCGGTTGACCAGGCTCCTGCTGACTTCAGCCCCGGGTTAAAGTCATGGGGACTCTGGTGACAGGTCTGTGCTGGCTCCCAAGGGACATCAACCTTGCATTCTCCCTGCTTTGCCATTCCTTTGCGGCATAGCAGAGACAGCACCTACTCAGAGGGTGCAACTGCAGGATAAAAAAGCCCTAACGGCAGCTACTGAGAAGAAACTGGCTAAAAAGCAAGTCCTAGACTGTAAAGAGGCCAGTGATGGAATCCGTGGATAAGCCCACCCCATGCAAGCACCATGAAAGGCAGCAGGCCATCAGGTAAAACCTGGTTTATGTAGAAGTAAACTTGCCAGAAAAGTGAGACAGATCCTTCCTCTGCTTTTACATCAGGCTGAGCTCTGGAGACTGGGTCACGATTTACTCCAGCATGAGTAAGAACAGCGTTTTCCTTTCTGCCTCCCTATCTCTTTCTGGTTTTGTCATTATTTGAAATATTTTGGAGGCTGCGAGAACATTTCCCATTATGTGTGTATCACTAGCTTTTTCTCTTTGTATTTATGATTTAATAATTTCTGAATCTGTCACAATCAGTGTTGAAAAGAGCGTAGCTGGGTATAATGGAATAATTTGAAAAGAAATGCTAGAGCACAGGAACAGTCTGTTCATCATGAGCAGATGCAAAGTGAATAATATTTAGGGACGTGTTTATAAATCAGTACACCCTTCAATTAAGCAAAACATTTTGTGAAGAAAAAATTAATTAGCAATTCATGGCACAGGGCCTGGACTATTATCAAAGAGCTTGTACACCATAAAGCACAATTGCTTGTGTGTCTTTAGAGCTAATTATCAGTAACTTGTTTTATTTTTATTTCAAAGCTCCTTGTAAAGAGACAAGATAAAGATCTACATGAGGAGTGGTGGGCTGCTTGTTTGGCTTTCCCTCAACTCTCTTTCAAGTTTGTACTAATTGTCATGAGCAGAAAGTAGCCCCTGGCTGGTGTGCAGTCCCAGGACTGAGGGACAAGGGATGGAGGGTCACTCTAGTCCAACAAGAGGCAGAGCTGGGATCAGCCCTTTGTTGATACAGGCTCATCTTGTAACTTTACACACGTCATTTTAGTGTCTCACTTTCTCATCTGTAAAGTGATAACAGCAGCACTGCTGGCGTGGTGGATGTTTGCTGAGGATGAACATGTGAGGCTGTGAAATGTTTGATATTGGGGACATGGCAGAGAAGGACAATGAGTAGATGGGAGAGAGCAAGTAGTGATGGCAAGTCCACGGTTTTCTAAAGTGGCTCCCCAGTATGTAGAGCCCAAGGCATGGCTCACCCTAGGCTACAAGAAGGGGGAAGCTACCTGCTCCATCAGAAACCCAAGAAAAATGGCAAATGGGACCTCAGATCCTATGACAGGGGAACGATGACTTTGCTGTAAAAGCTACAAATTTTTGTGTCTCTTGGGCATGTGCCAACAGAAGAGCTCAAACACACCACACTGGCACAAGTGACAGGATTATGAGCAGTTTCAATCTGATGCAGATGGTCTTCCCATTTGCTTCCTTGTTTAAACAGCAATTTGGCAAGTTTGTCATTCATAAAGCTTTTATAGTGCTCCATACACTTCTCCCCTGTGGCCCACTAGGAGCTGCCTGGATGTTTGTCAATGCCTGGAAACATGTATTAGCCTTTAATTAAGTTGTATTCATATTGTTTCCTTTGGTCAGAGGAGCCTTGGGAATTCCACACTACAGAACATATTTCCATTTAAAAAATGCAGATACTCACCGAAGTATCACTCTGATGCTCAACTAACAGCACTGCCAACTTCGGTAGCACAACTGGCTTACAGTAGTTACAAGGAAGAAAGAAGTGCTTGGAGATCTACCATGTGCTAAGAAAAAGCCACATGAAGCTGCAGGTGTTTCTTGCGGCAAAGGAGTTGGGGATGGCTGGAGACAGGGGCCAGGCAGCTGCTTTGCAATGGACGGTGCTCAGCCTGCAGGGATGGAGCAGGTAGAAGGTATCACCCTTCATGCTTTGGGGAGAGGCCGAGAACCAGATCAGAGGAGGATGTGGTTCAGCTTCACATACCTCGGATAAGCTGTCCTTTCATTAACTAGGCAGATAGACTGTAGCAATACTTAAGGGCTTAGTTTGCCCACAATGAGTATCTAGGAAAAGCACAATGGAAGTTTAATCAATTAATAGCTCTCATGTGGTTTTGCCGAGTGTGAAATAACAAGGCATCATGGCTTGCATCAGCACAAGCTGCTTACATCTTAAGGCAAGTAAATATTTAGCCAATAGTTCTGATTTTGTTGGCAAGAAAATGAATCTTTGTTATTTATCTGCTTACTCGTGTTTTTAATCGCGGGGATAAGACATGCTGGTATATTGGACTAACTCAACCTCTTCTGCAGCAGTACATCCAGTGTCTTTGCAGCAATTCTGAAGAAAGCCTTTGGCCTCAAGATTTCTGTATAGTGGATTAATTTGTCTGTAGGTGTCACCTCTAGAGCTGCCTGTCCTCATGTACATCAGTAGTCCTTAATGCTGTAAAAAGGACCTGCTGTCACACGTGAGGTTTATGGACCAGGACTCCTCACATATTTTTCAGTTCCCTCATAGGAACCCCACCCTGTTCCACTATAGGTCAGCATCATCTATATGCTTCACTATTATAAACACAGTAAATTTTAACCCTTTTCTTATCTGTAAGTACTTGAAAAGAGTGTTTAATGTACTTACAAGACAGATCTGAAAACAAAGAAGCAGGGGAGGGGGGAGGCAGCTGGAAGCCAGGCAACTGGAGGCAGGTACTGGCAGACTAAACTTGCTGCAGGACCTTAGACAATTCATTTAACTCTTCTCATCCTGCTTCCTCAGCATGTTATAAGAGGCTAAAACAGTCAGCCAGAAGTAGGGTAGGAGCTCTAAGAAGCAATGAGCTAGTGAACATAGCATGACACCCAGATGATGGAGGATGAAGTTTCACAGGGTGACATTTGTGTTGACAGTTGATCCAGGTTCATGACAGGGTGAATCAGAGTGGTGCTTTGCCTCTGGAATCCAAATCAGCCCAATTTGGAAGGCAGCAAAAGCCAAGCACTGAGTAGGCTTTGCAAGAAGGTAAGAACGGCCAAAGGTCTATCTGGTATCCTGGCTGCAACCATGGCCATGACCACAAAGGTGGCACATATTGTACTTCCAACCAGTTTCATTTCAGGGTCTGCCTGAACTGCAGCTGAGGAAACTCCTTGATCAGCTGCATACAAGGGAGGGATAATCTACCCTTTATCATCCTGAGAGCTGGGACAAGTTGCTTGTGTCCCATTTCAGGGGGCAGATATCCCAGGCACCAAGCCACAGTTCCATGGTGTACCCCTGAGGCATGGGAACAGTTTGGCACAATTACTGATTGTAAGCCAAGGGTGGCAGTTCTGCCAAGGGTGGTTTCTACTGTGCCTGCTCAAGCCTCTGTTCTGTGCGCCAAGAGGGAGAAAAGAATTGGGGAAAGCAACTTCTTCACATAGACATACAAAGCTACTCGTGAATTCATGTCATGGCTCTGCATCACCTGCTGCCATACAAATGCCTCTCTCCGCTCTGTCTTTGTATAGCTCACAGGGAATGTATTATCAGGAGGATGTATTGTGACATTTTTGCAATACCATCCTCTGTAGCATATTCCAGAGCATCTCCCTGACAATAGATTTCCTTCACGTGCAGCTCCTGTTATTAGTGCTCTGTGCCCTTCCCAGAGAGACATTCTTAGGAGTGATGGGTTTGAAAAGCAGTGACAACATAGAAGTTATAAAGGGGGACGAGAGATTATACAGTAGTCTTAATGGATTTCAGTGGTGACAGGGATGAAAGGACCACAAGTCTCCATTACTGGGAAAACATAACCTTAGAATTCAGACTTAGTATGTGCACTTTCTTTTTTTACCTGCTATTTCTTCCCATTGCTGTCATTTACTCTGAAAGCTAATTTGGTTACAAGGTAGAATTGGACAGGATCTTTCTGTTTGTCTGTATTTCATGTTTGGTTGTCCTCCATATAAGATGAAATAATACAGACATTTCACTTTTGAGCGTGTCATAGAAAAGTCATACACACATAAACTCTGAAAGCTGATACAAATGCCTTGATCGTACATAGAAACACTGAATTGATAAGGAGCCCATGATGGAAAATATCTTCACCTTTGCGCATCTCTGGTCAAAGGATTGATCAGTATGTGTGTGGAGGCCATCTGCCTCTGCAAGGGTGCATATAAACACTGGGTTCAAGCTTTGCAAGCTATTGCCAGCACCTGTAAAAGCATTAGAGCTTGGTAGTTGTAGACTTGCCAAAAAACAAACACTGAAAAAACAGCAGCCCTAAAAAGTTTGGAGCTAGAACCATGGAATTTATCTTGTTGTGAAAGTGTTTTTCTATTTGAATCTTTCTATTATGAATTTAAAAATGAGACCTGCAAAAAGCACAGCCTGCAAAACTGTTCACAAGTTTTCAAGTCAGCCAGGCAAAGCGTGTTGTTTGGCCACTAAGCAGCACATACTGCCTCCTGTTCAACCCACAGGTAAACAAGGAGCCCAGTGAGGATTAGGCGACTCTGGAAAAGCAATGATTGTCTGGGGCAAGGGAAGAGACATGAAAGAGTTCCCTGGGCTAATGCAAAAGAAAGAGGGTACATAATGCAGGGTGGGAACAGAGAGAACACGTGAGATGAGATGGACACTCTCTTGCAGCGTGTACCCTTGCTGCATTTTCTCTATAACCACAACAGCCACAAGCACATTATTGCTAAGTAAAATCTAAGATGCAAGGAGGGAGGGGGGAAAAAAGAAAAACAAAACCATGTCCAAGAGCTGAGAATTCCAAATTACCAACTAACAAAAGCCATCATAGGATGTGGGAGTGGAATAATCTCCAGCACTCTTCAGAAGAGCCAGGTACCCTCACCTGCCCCATTCAGTGTTGCTAGACACCTAATTATTTCCAGTGTTCTATGTTTGTACAATGTCAGTGATAATGACTGCATAAA
>Ga0065711_1043049_pt1 | contig 14972 bp, 10 predicted proteins | sample Hoacrofraction12_FD_59098 | JGI IMG/M metagenome (GOLD analysis project Ga0065711, IMG submission 59098) | Hoatzin crop microbial communities from Cojedes, Venezuela - Epithelial fraction 12 v2 (version 2) | ecosystem: Host-associated > Birds > Digestive system > Esophagus > Crop | place... | reverse complement strand
TCTGAGGGTGACGGAGCCCTGGAACAGGCTGCCCAGGGAGGTTGTAGAGTCTCCTTCTCTGGAGATATTCAAGACCCGCCTGGACAAGGTCCTGTGCAGCCTGCTGTAGGAGACCCTGCTTCGGCAGGAGAGTTGGACTAGATGACCCCCAGAGGTCCCTTCCAACCCCTAACATTCTGTGATTCTGTGATTCTTTGCAGCAATTGCTTCGCAGGGAACTGAAGCTGGCTCTGAGTAAGGGACTCCAGAGGGGTAACACGCGTACATATGTGTGCGTGTGTGTGTATATAATGTGTACATATGGCTAGCGGCTTGAAGTGATTGACTTATGGGAAAGATCAAAAATGTTACTGAGCCCTTGTGGAAAAGCCTGAAAGAATTTAATAGAAAATTACAGTCTTTCTCAAGAATTTAATATAGAAATATATAGGACAGTTAAAAACAACAATAGAAAGGATATTACTCTCTATTAAACTCTATAGGTTTCAGAGCAGTTTAAATAGGACCTTTTAATGTTTCTGCAAAGATTCATATTACATCCTGTAGGGCTTTTCCACACGGATCCTAGCAGCCATCAGGGAAAACCTGGTGCCAGCGAGCTCCTAAGCAAACAAGTCAAGTAATTCTGATAATCTACATTAGACCGAGCTCTGCAGCTCTACGGCAGCTCCATGACCCTCTGTGAGATTAGAAACAGCTCAGGGAAATTGAGGGTTTGGAAGAGACTTTCTGTTCTGGTGCCCCAGGAGCCTGTGTTCCTCACGACATAAAACAACCTTTCCTCTTTGCACTGATCAGAGCTTACAGGTACGTATAGATCTAGCAGTTAAACAGAAAGAATACCCTTTATTTTGGACTGAGATATGATAATAAACATAGCTGCATGAAGCAGGACAACGGGTCTCGGGATACCAGTGTTTGGGCCACCTTCTGGAAAGCAGTCACCGAGGCATGGGAGCACTAGCCACTGCCTTCAGCCAAAATGCCACCTTGGGCCAAAACTTGTGTTTCAGATTTATTTTTCTCAAAGAATAATACCTGTGTACTGGCTTAAGCATTTGAAGGGCATTGAATGAGATCCTTTACAAAAGGTATTCGTGTTCATAGCCCTATCTTGTTCCACTATAAGAATAGCAGACAAACTATTTTGGGTTATAACACCCCTATAAAGCATCATTACCCAGTAAACTATACATAAAGTATATGATTAATTTACCTATTTTTGCCCATGGAAGATCCATTTTGTGTATTCCATTACTTTCAGTTTAGTAGTGTTTACAATTACTATATTGCACATTTTCCCCTCAGCACAGGCATCCTAAATATCCCAAAATCTACCTCTAGTCACTCACAGGAACTTTATGTTGTGTAAGACTGTTGCCCATCTTCTTCACTCTGCACAGCCTGACAGTACCTCACAGCTGACGCAACTAAACGCAAAACCCTGCAGTGCTTACACGAACATCTGACCACATCAAAGCTTCGCACCAAACCTCTGCCCAACCCAAACAGCGGCATACGTCCGTGACAAAGTGCCGTTACATACAAAAACTATTGGTTTTTATTAGTGGGGTGGTGAGGGCAGGGACCAAACTAGTGAGTTTTCTTAATACATGATATTGCAGTTCGGTGATCCTATCATACCCCACGTAAATTTTCATACTATGGTTTGAACCCTGCAAGACTCCCATCACTGGAATGAACCTCAGTATTACATGATTGTGAGTTTCATACGCGAAGATGTTGAAAGGCCCTTTGGTTTCATTGAATGTCTTCCGTTCATACTGTTTTAAACTATCAGAACGTAAAAAAGTCCTAACACTGTACTTCATCTTAAAGTTTTCTATAATCTCTTGATATATTTGTCTTCCCTATCTGATAACAGCCCCAAAACAACCCACCTGGTTTTGGTTTTATTTTAGATTGTACGAATTCTGGCTTTCTTAGAAATAAGTTAATTTTCAAAAAATATTTATTCCTTCAACTTTGAAATTCAGTTATTTTTGAAAGTAAATATCATTTGCCTATGAAACCTCAGCAGGCTATCAACAGCAAGAATTAGTGCATGGGCCCTAAATATTTTGCGTAATTCAGCCAACTCTACATATACTTACTCGAAAGATATCTAAACAGAAGGAGAGGAAGCAAACTCTGAACCTGAGCTGTCCTTGTACACCAACTGGAAGCAGAGATGAAACTCCCTTTAATATCTACTACTGCAGAGACTCAAGTTGCTTCAAGGATTTACACAGCGGTAGAAAATTATTCACGTGAAGCTATTTATTTGCATAAACATCTCTGCAAGATGAGGTTCCAAAAGCTGGAGGAGAGAGACGAGGCGATACTGAAGGACCCATTAGACGGATATGTATCTGAAACCACATCTTCCAGATTTGTTTGTGAAAGAGCTCTCAGTGTGACTTGTTGGCTAATGCTATGTAAACAGTTGAAATATCAGTTATGTCTCTGATTTTCCTCTGCTTGTCATTCTTTAAAGTCCTACCAAATTCAAATGCTCATTGGAAGCACAACTGCAAGGAGGGGAAAATCCCTCTGCCTGGTGAGAGAACCAGAAGCAAGAATCCTTCCAGGGGCAGCCTCATCAGCAAATTCATGGAGACTTCTCAGAAGATATACATCCAGAGGTTTTCAAGCTGCCTTTTTGCACTTCTCCTTAGGCCTGAAGTTTGACATCATTATGGGACACTTCCAAGGCAGCAGCGACCGCCTAATCTTTTCACAAGATGTAAATCAGTTTCAGTAATTATCATAATAGATGGTTTGCTCATGTTTTCTTGCTGGGAAAAAAAACCCATGTCTTATAAATTCCTCAGTGCTGTAACATCAAAGCAGCAGGGTTGACACGCAGATCCAGAGGGGAGGGGAGACTAATTTGATGAGGATGTATATATGATAGACAGAGATTTCATTTAGGAGACCATCCTGAATGGTGTATGCCAGACTGAGCCCTGAAATCCTGCAACTGGGCATGAAAAGCATCTAGATCAGACGTATTCGCCCTTGAAGAGCTGGAGCGATACCTCATAACCAAACACAGCTAGGGAGAGCCAAAGCATTTTGAAACATCACGTTAGGGAATTAGAGGGAAGTCAGGGCGAATCCTACACCGCTGGCATCATACAGAGGGAAAGGAGGCTGTCTGAAACTGGGCTTCTGAGGGTCAGAAGGGCTCCTTTGGGACTGATGGGGGCACAGGGATGCCATATGGGCATCCCTTGGGCTGGCAGCCTGCAGCCAGGATCAACAACAACAGCCAGGGCAAAACGCTTCAGGTCTCCCCATCACTAGGGTCCCTCCTGGTAGTTATCTGCAGCTGGATGTAAATCCCAAGAGCCAAACTAGGTCATTAGGCTGTTTCCCGTGAATGCAAAAGTGGTCCTCAATGAATCTGGCATCCCAGCCTCCAGTCCTTCTGTACCTCTCTGCAGAAATGGTGTATAGGTGTAACACCCATGCAGCTTCACACCATTATTTTTGATCTCTTCAAATTTCACTCCCTTTGACTGAAACTTAGAGAATGCAGGAAAGCTGCAGAGATCAGGGCACAGATTCTGCCTTCAGATGGGCAGAGTGGTCTTTCCAAAAGAAATGGATGGCATCACTTTTTTCTTCAGGAAAAACAGCTCTGGTTGTCATACTCCAATGAGCAATAGGTTCACAGCATGGAGAAATGATAGGAGCAGAGGAAATGAAACCTAATGCAAGAGAGCAAAGCAAGTAAACATTACATGTTTTTTTTCAAGGGACTCCATGTGCAAGTGATTAACTTTTTCTGTCGAGGGAGGATAAAGAGGGAACCAAGATCCTCTGTAACCATTACAAGAACCGAACACAGCAGCAAATATGGAAAATTTCAGCAGTCTGGCAGATGCCATAAAATATTTTTAGCTCAAACACCTTCTGCTTGTGGTCCTAACGCTGACCCCAGCCAAGCAATCTGTAATCTCAGAAACATTGCATTAGCTTTCACAGAATCTCACTTGTGACCAACTCTCACAAAGATGCGCCTTTCAAGGAAAATTTACAGCCCCTGAACCGAGTATGTGCCACGGTGCAATGACAAACACTAGCTCGTCTGCAAAGATAGAGTGTTCCCATTCTCAGCATCCTCGGGACCGAGGGAGATGGGCTGTTGTTGTTGAGCAGCTGAAGAATGCACGCTGCTCAAAGCTCAAAAATGTGGAAACAGCAGAGCTTTTTTTTACAAGGCCATTAAAAATGACATCTTAACAACATCTGCAATTAAAAATGCTCAGTTGGAAGAGATCTTCTAAAAACACATGTGGATCATAGAACTCATTCCGTTCTTATGACTTAAAAATTTGACAGCACAAGCCTAGATAAATGAGAAAAGTGTCTCTTCCCTATTTGTTGTTTAAGCAGCTTCCTCAATTCCAAATTGCAGTGACAAATGATGGTGTATTGACCCTAGGGTGTCCTCCAGCCCTGTGCAGCAGTCCACTGCTAGAGATGCTATTGCAGGAGAAGGGCATTACTTGTTCTATGTCACACTTCTATAGGTCATGAATACATTTCATATTCTGTGTATCCAAATATACATAAAGCTTAAGAATAACACCAAAAAGTTTTACAGGGGACTGGATAACTCAAGGCTTTGGTAGACTAGCCGCACTTTTCATTAACATGATGTTGGTTCAGGTCCACCCATCAAAAAGCAGTGGGATTTCTCTAAAATGGGTCTTGGCTCTTCTGGTCTGGGTCTGAGCAGAGCAGGGGGCTCTTCTTAAGTCCTGCCATGGTTATTAGCACTATCAAGACACACTTGTTAGTGATCTGGGCAAACATAGCCTCAACGAGCTATCAGGACACAAAAAGTCCACTCGAGCTTTCCACCTGACATGAGGGGACCTCCTACTACCACAGGTTGTGAACTACATGCCCTATAGCTGAACAGGCATCTTCCTACTCCAAGGCTGGCAGGATGCCACCCTTGTCAGGACTCAAATTCGTGCCAAAACCAAACACAAAAAAAAAATCATGGCAAGGAGTACAGGAAAAGGGAGGCCTTGGTGGGATTCCTGGGAGCTCCCTGGCAAGTTGGATAAAATGGCAGCTATAAACAAGAATATTCAAATTAAAGAAATGTCGGGATAGGGTTAATACAAGTTTGTTAATTATCCAGTAAGGACCTGCTCAGATGTACTTTGTCTCTGCATGTGCACACACACAAACACTTGCTTCAGTGCCTTGCTTGAATAATAAGGCACAACAGGGCAATCATTGTTGTACCGTAATTGCACTCCTCGGGTGTATGCCAGCCATGAACCCGAAGGAGAAGTGCTATCAGCAGCCTGAGAAGTATGATTATGGCCCAACAAGGCATGCCCTGTTGTGACTTATTAAAATTAGAAAAGCTATCCGCAGCGTTGCAAACATTGAGGTGAGGGTGACGAGAAATGCGTTTTAAAAGCCTGTGCTCTGGTAGAGCATATTTAAAATGTTGTACCTGCTGCTAGGACTCCCCATTAGCCAATCATATTGCTCAAGTATCCTTTGAATGACATACTTCATGCCCCATCTCAACTCTATGCTGAAAGATTAGAGGAATTAGCAACATTTTTCAACCCTCTTTGAGCCCTCAAGAGACCTGCGAAGCAATAAGTGGTATACAGCAACTGGAAAGTACATGCCCCTTGCCAACATCAAAAAGCTTTGTTGAATATCTGGGGACAGTTAACTGCTTTCCTCCCAAACAGATACATTTTTTAGCTAACATCTCACAAGTATAGTTAAGAGACGCTAACTGAAAGGAAGAAATTGCGCTCTTTTTGCCACGTGCTTTCATGGCTGCATATCTATCCATTCTTCAGCTTTCAAACAAAGACCAAATGGGAATGAGGAGACCTACTCCTTTTGCAGAGCAGATGTGAAGATTGATTAGCACCTATAACAGTCTCCGAGATGTTCAACTGGCAGGCACTACAGGCATGCAAAAGAAAGTATCGGGGAAAGCACAGAAAAGATGTACAATAAACTGTGAAATACCTGAGTGGAAGAAATTATTCAACCTAATGTGACAGAACTTGTTAAAACAAAAGCAGCACCTTTCCTGCGTAGGATCCCAAGCAAAAGCTTTGTAGTGGATGTTTGTCTAATCACGTTAAAGTTAAGGAGGGACTGTGGCAAGGATGCAGGACTGGAAACACAGAAGTGTAAGGGCCTCCAGCCGACGCAGGAGCAGAAGGCGTCATGTATGTTCAGCAGGCTCTTTCACCTTGCATGAGAAAGATAGCTTCAAACAAATGCTGGGATTGTGCACAGGTTTTGATGAAATCTGAGCTCCCTCCAAGCCACATCGGAGTAATAGGTGGCTCAAAACAGTCCTTGTAAGAAAACAGAGCTAACACAGACATTGCAGCTTCAACCAGTTTGAGGAAAAAAATAATAAAAAGGGGTGAACTGCATGCGATATTAAATTCAGAGAGCTTTACAGCCAACATCTGGACATTGGGACAGCTGGAGCAGTGTTGTGTAATGCCTGTGAAGTGCAGAATAAAACAACCCTAAGAAATTGCCCTGTGATACCTAATCATCAGACAGTAAAAACACATTGGAGCAAATGTACATTAATCACTGGAAACCTTAGATAAGTTCAGTAAACATTGCCTATTACAATAAGTTAAAAAAAAGGGCTTTGAAACGGCACCATGCTCAGGAGTCTGATCCAGAGCTCACTGAAATATGCTGGAATGTTTCCATTCACCTCAGTGAGTTTTGTGCGTTGAGATTTTTCAAGCCCAGGCAGTAGTTCAAAAATAACTTTACAGCACTGTCCCAATTGTTTATTTGTGTACATACAGCACTGAAAGAGTCCACATGGCCCAGCAGAAAAAGAACACTTCGGAATATTTTTAAATTGCCGTCACCAGAAGCACCGACAATATAAAAATTAAACTATTTATGATGTTGTAACACTGGATTTAATAGGGATGGTGGTGGAGAAACTAAGTGTAATATAATCAACAAGCTAACAAACCCCAAGGCTCTCCTGAGGATTTTAATACGCAGAATGTTTAAAATATTAAACAAACAGTAATCGTGAAAATCAGGATATGATTAAATAGTTTTAACAATCAATCCTGAAAATTTCTTTCCAAAATTCGTTCAAAATGTTTCATAGTCAGCTCACAAGCTGCAGAAAACATGACATCTATTTTAATGTGACCCACTAGCATAAAATAAAGCTGTGTTTGTCCACTGTTGCCTGACTTTGGGCTCCCTGAGCTAGACTGAGTAGATTTGAAATGAATCAAGATGTTTAACATCTGCCTCCTGTTATTAGGATATTCTCTTCCTATTTATAAACAAACGCTTTGTTGGGGTTAGGCTATGAATTCCATTTCTCTGTGGACTTGTGTTTCCTTAGCAATCTGAACTTCAGGCCACGAGTCAAAGGTACATTATAAGTCTTCTGAAATCGATTGACGAACACAGGAAAAAATCATTAATTACAAGACAGCACAGTCCATTTGCTTGGTTTACACAGCTAGCATCTGACCATATGCTACAAGACACTGTGTTAATGCAAAACCACATTCTGGATTAAAACTAGCTCATGAAAAGTATTTCTCTACATTTTAGTTAAAACAAACGATCTGATGTTTCTGGGCATGGTCATCACATCTTGTCAAGATTCTCATGTTATTAAGGCTCATCTATCTCTCTAGCTACTGCCGTCTGTTCTCGGAAAATCCCAACACTTCCATAAACATGGTAAATACAAAACACCTCCTTTGTTATCATAGTTCCTGTGGCAGCTTATGTTAATCTCTCCTTCAGTCTACTTCCAGGCTCTGTGTTAGTTTGGATTCCTCCTTTCTTCCTTACATTTGGTTTCTTGCTGTACTCCAGTCCTTTGCAGTCAGCGTAATGAAACTGGAGCCCTTTTCTCCACCTTTACTGACAGCCTGGTTTCTGTCTCTGTTCTCTCTCACTTGCCCTAATGTAACACTTTCCTCCCTGGCCTTCCTCACCACATGTCTTTTGCTCTCCCTGTCACCCTGCATTCTGCAGAAAAAAAACCCCTCCTTAGTGTGCCCCCCTGAAAAAGCTAGCACCGCTTCCCTCCTTTGAACCTCTTTCAGAACAGCCCTTGGCCCTTCCAGCTCTGTTCCACTTACTGTCTCTACCTTCACCTGCTTTCCTCAATACTTCACGGTATCTGAATGTCCATGATTAATATAGCATTATAGCTTGCATTTATAGTTTTTCTGTTTGTGTTCAGCGTATGTTTATGGCCAAAAACCCTAAAATACCCTACTGCGAAGCATAATACTACACAAAATACAGGTAAGAATTTATATGGATACATTCACTCCCTACTTCATTACAAAGAAGTGGGATCTTAGAAACTGAGGATTTCAAAAAGAGGCGGTTTTGGGGAGGGGGGAACGGGATTTTATGAGATCACCTATTGCAACCAGAAGGATCACAATTAAAACAGGAAAAGAAATATCTACATCATCCCTAACATTTTCTGACCTGTTCCGAAAACATGTAATCCTGCCATCTCCATCCCAGAGACCAGCGCTGGCACCTCGTCCCAAGCCATAACCGAACCGTCCTTGCTTTAGTGCACACTCGTCACTTCTTGCTCTACCCAGAGCGGACACAGAGAGCTGCCTATTCCCGTCCTCTTCTGGAGCAACTTGGAACGTACTCGAAGGCTGTTAGCATCTTTCTCTCTAAGTCTTCCCTTCAGACTAAACAAACCCAAATCTTTCAGTCTTTCCTCAGGAGGTCATGCTTTCTAGGCCTCTGAATATTCATATTTTTTCTTCTTTGGGCTATCACTAATTGGTCCCCTTCCTTCTTAAAGCTGAAACCAAAGCCAACTTAGCAATGAATAGAAACAACTGAAGAGCTGATTGACTCTTTTACAGTAAATGCAAGATAGTTCCTCAAACAACTTGCATCCTCCACTCGATTAGTACTTGATATAAAGCTGGAATGAGCGCCTTAATACCAAAGATAACATTACTAAACATGATAATGCAGGCGCAGTAACAAAGCAATAATTCATAGCCAATACTTCATATTTTTTTCTTCCCCCCCCACATTTTACACTTTTGAAAAGATTTATTCATTACCTGAAATTATCCACCATTAAAATTCCATATGCAAAGAGATTTTGGCTTACAAAATGAATGGGAGTGGCTCTATGTGTTTCGTTCATGAAGCTAAATTGAATTTAATTCACAGATTTTGTGCATAAACAATCTTGCTATATCCTTGGATTTTTAATTTGAAGAATAATCACAGAGCTTATTTCTTAGCCAATGTCAGAAATGTTACTGCAAACCTTGTATATATAAAATCAATATTTGATTATTATTTAACCAAAACAAGCAATGGAAAACTTACAAATCTGGTGTTGATTACCTCATGTCCTAAGCAGGAAAAATATATAACACTTTCAACCTAATATATAGCTATAAACATGATGAATGTATTTTCAGAATGTGCCACACAAGCATTATTTTCCAAAGATGACATTTTAATGATATTTGACATGCTGTATGTCGCACATGTGGAAGATCTGTCATGTCTGTTTAAATACCTTGATGTATGCACATACGTGTACACAATTCCCATGGCATGTATTCTCTCACTGAATGAATTTACGTACCTAGGGGGGCCATGTCAGTACCTATTTTCACAGGCAGGGAGTTCAGTTAATGCATTTCCCCAAGTTTGGTTAATCACTCAAAGTTTGAGAGGCTTCGAGTTAATCACGCCAAGTGTCTTCAGCACAGCTTAAGTAACAAGTGATCCTGTGCGTGTAACCCATGCTTCTACCGGTAATGCCCCCAGAAATGTTCTGTTTATGACCACCCTTGTTACAAAACAAGGAGCACTTTGGCTCCATGGTTCCCTCAAGGCCACTGTTCCTGTAGTGCTGCCTTGGCCCAAGGTCACACCAAGTTTTGAACGCGCCCTTTTGGGCCACTTTCATCTCTTTCTCTGTGCCATTTAAAATTCCTCATCTACTCAGCGCATTCTCAAAAGGATCTGGCTCCTTCTTTTAATCAGAAGGGTCAAAACCAAGGGCTAAACCCTAAGTTGTCCCTTGGAGGCAAGCACAGAACCTCTGATCTGCCGTTGGCTAAGCCAACTTCCACCTGCCCCACCTTGGTATCAGAGACGTGAGCCTAGGAAGAGTTCTCCTGCCTAGCATGCTTGCTGCCCCACATCCATCATCCATGGGCAGTTATTTTAAAACATGAGGTAGGTAGTTCACTGCCTGGTGGAAAGCCATACAAAAGCAGCAGAGCTGCTGATCTTCTTTACGTGCCAAGGCAGAATAGTGGGAAAAAAAAGCTGCCAAGCATTATTCAGCCTACACCTACTTTACCTCTACCTACTCCAGCTTCTGAATTACAACTCCCTTGTCAACAGTGGACAATGCCATGATGCAGACGCAGAAGTACAAAGGCAGTGCAGCAAAACAAGGACTACTGTCCCTCTTAGGAACATTGCACTGTTACACCATTTGGCCCAGTGAGGATGGAGTCAAACTCTGACCGACCTGACCGTGGGTTTGGTTCACTGAGGGTGACAGAGCCCTGGAACAGGCTGCCCAGGGAGGTTGTGGAGTCTCCTTCTCTGGAGATATTCAAGACCTGCCTGGATAAGGTCCTATGCAGTCTGCTCTAGGTGACCCTGCTTTGGCAGGGCGGTTGGACTAGATGACCCACAGAGGTCCCTTCCAACCCCGACCAGTCTGTGATTCTGTGAAATCACGCTCAAAACTCACGAGCTGCTTGCTCTTTTTTGCAAGGCTGGCTGATACCCCGGGAGACTGTGTGTCATCACCGGGTTGCTGTGCAGGCACCAAAGCTTAAAACCGTCCGACCACCCCCCACCGCTCTGAACTTGAAGGAAACAAACCCAAATGCAGCTTGGAGGCAACAAGGCCAGTGACTGAGTTCTCCTGCCGGCTGGCTGAGTGGGTGGTTTTTGGCACTCCCAGCCAGTTCCTAAAAGATGTATCTCCTCCCAAAGAGTGGGAAGTATCCCTGTCCCGGGAAATAGTTCAGGGAGCGAAGCCGGTGCGTGGGGGTATTTCCTGCCTTGGAGAGATAGCATAGGGGAGCTGCTCCAGACCAGTGGCTGGAGGGGTGTGCTGGTGGTTGTGCCAGGTGGAGCCAGCCGTGGGGTAGTTTAACTCCACAGCGAGATTCGCACCACTTAGCCCATTTCTCAAAGCAACAGAAAGAGGAAGGAGAGCTTCAGTTTACTGGGAAATGGTCTTGTCCAGCCAGTGGCATAAACAATCTGATCTCTTTGTTGTCAAAGTTTACTTACTCAGGAACTCGATTATCATCTAATCAAACACCATCTGATTCTCTTATTACTTAGATAATGAAAGAAATGAAATCTATTACTTAGATAATTTTTCTCCTGAGAAAAGTTTGACCCATTACGAGACATAATCTTTTACAAAAAAAGCTTGTTTATGACACAGAAATATTAAAAGCAGTTGGGCAAGTAGAGTACAATCAGCCAAAAGCCACTGATGTCTGAGTGTGTCAAGTAACATCTCTCTTGGAAGACAAAAACAAATAAAAAATCATACATGTATCACACATGCGTATCACAACTGCAGATGAATAACTGAATTACTGTAATAATATTCAGTGCTGTCTATTTCTGGCCCCGTGTGGGCCTAAAACGCACAACCTAGACTTGGCAGAGAGGAGATGGAGATGAAGGGGATATCAAATATTAAGGCATAAAAAAGGAGGGCCCTTATGCCATCAAAGTACCCAGTCCCAGGAAAACCCACAACAGCATTTGCACAGCTAGTGCTACAGAGCAAACAGAAAAGTATCTGGGAGTACCTGAGAAATAGAGGGTGGTTGAACACTGGGACAGGTTTCCCAGGGAAGTTGTGGAGTCTCCACTCTTGGAGATATTCAAAGCCAAAACCAGACACAGCCCTGAGCCACCCGCTGTAGATGACCCTGCTTCGAGTAGAGGGGTTGGACTAGGCAACCTCCAAATGCCCCTTCTGTGATTCTGTGAAGGAGCCATCAAAGAAAACTGGGCTTGTATTCAATGCCTGATCTTAAGGGCTATGTGTGGAGGTACGTGGGAGCGCAAGACATGCAGAACTTTGCAAAGGAAGGGAAGGATCTCCCCTGTTGATGCTGTGAGGTGCTGGGAAGCATAAAAAGGTGAAGGAAGCATAACCACTGGCTCTGTAAAGGTGGTAAATAAAGGGGTGGGTAGAACAGTCTTCACAAAGGTGTCCCCAGTGTACACGTCCTTCTAGTGAAGCTGCAAATGGCGGCTCTGGGGCGCTGGTGCAGACCAGTGCTGGCTGTCAGGAAGAAATCCCTTCTGGCAGGCAGAAAGGAGCAGTTTTTCTGCAAGGAATGAGCAGCCGCGAGAAATTTTGCAGCTCTGGGCGAACCTCAACCGTTGCCAAGCTGCTCCCTCCCATCAGCCCAGTCCTGCCTCCCCCCTTCCTCCTGTACTTCAGCCACCTGGAGCTGCAGCCCTTCCCTTGGGGTCCTCCCCAGCCTTGGAGACGGCGTGCTGTTTGGCTTGGCGAGGGCAGTTTTACTATCAGACTCATTACCAAGGAGGGTGTTCACTCCCTGACTCATGAAAGTCACAACAGGAGGCCGTACGCACTCTGGGCTGGGGTTCACACAAGACCCCAGCACACATTGCTCAGCCCCGCTCCCTCCTGTCGACCCCACTTCTCCCTCCCATGCGTCCCGCTCCGTCCCACTCCAGCACAGCCATGCTGCACAGACAGCTGCCCATTACTACTCAGTAGTTGCCTGAATCCCACTAAATGCTTGTCAAAGTGCCCAGAGAGCTGAAAGTGAGCTCTTTAAATTACATTTGTTGAAAGATCCCTGGTGCCTGTTCCTGCTTTTCGTTTTCAGCAACTCTCTGAAATCATCGTTTGTTTTACAGTGATGTTTTGTTTTTCTTTTCCTGCATCCAACCTATAAGTCATGGATGATGCATATTAAACACATTAAATGGGTTTCAGAGGGGCTGTGCACCATGTGTGTGTAAGACTGAGGCCTGGGACAAAGGCATTTTCGTGTTTACTTTCTACGCCGGGAAGCTGTATGGTGTGCTGCTCCCTCACGCACAGCACCGCATAGACATTTGGCCCCATTTTAAACTGAAGAAAGAGGTTGCATGGAGGGAGGCGGCAAAACCGCTGAGGACTCCGCTGAGGAGGAGAAGGAAGAACCAGAGCCTACTTGACGGGTTAAAACAGAGCCTGGAAATTGGGACTGCTTGGATTGATGCCTGACCGCAGCTGGCAATGGGCAAGTCTCTTCACTTCTGCGTTTCTGCTTCCCCATCTTTGAAATGAGAAGAGTAAACAAAATCGGTATCCCTTCCTCGGGGAAGGTATATAGAGTTCGGAAAGTGTTTTGAGCTCCCCACACGGAAACACTTATTTGTATGCAAGAAGCTGTCATGTATTTGTAGAAGCATTTTTAATTAGAAGAAGAGCAGCTCTCTCCCTTTAAGAAAAACTGAGATTTTTATTCTTATTATACATTTATGACCATGCACCAGATTTCGGGTTTTTTATTCCTGGGCCTTTCCAATTTTGCTATTAACATGTCACAAGAAAATCAGGGATTGTGTCCAAATTCCAATTCATGGGAATGGAATTAATATCTCCATTAAAATGAAAAAGGGGGAGTAATGGGGGGAAGTCTCGGAAGCCCTGGCGGGTGGTGATAGTTGGATTCAGCTCTCCTGTCCCAGTGACTCATTCCGGGAATAGATAGTGCCTCTGTCGTCTTCAGACATTTAACACCTCCCTAACAAGATTTAGCATCAGCTGGGATGTGTGAACAAATAATATTAAGCAACTTGAGACTTCCTAGAACATCTGTCTCTAAGCCGTGTTAGGGCCTGATCCTGTCAGAGGCGGGTTGGAGTTGGAGAGGCTACACGTCGGGCTTTTTGTTATTAATACCAGCAGTGGGGAACTTCAGTTACAAGTCATCCCTCCCAGATCATGTTTCTGAAGATGTAAAGAAGAAAACAAGGTTCAGAAGACAGCATCCTGCCAAAAGGAAGAATATTTTAGGAAGATCTTTCTGACTCTGTCCAGATTATGTGTAAATTTAAGTTACTAAGACAAAATGAGAAACATTTGTTTAAAGTTCAAATCCTGTCTGGCCTTTACTAGGCTAGGTTTCAAGCATCCTGTTTTGCCTAATCTCTGCGTCTCAATCCATCACCTTCATGCAGCATTCCCATGAGAGATCTCCATAGCCCTACCCAAGCAGTTGGACTTGGGAACAAAAACATCAGTGCTGGAGCTCTCTCCTGGCAACTTTAATGTGTTGTCAAGTGTTTGAGCACAAGCAGAGTATGAGATACCCCTAAGCTGTGTGGTTTCAAGTATCTCAGGCTGAGTAGGTGTCAGAAAATTGAGTTGAAACCAAACCCTTTTCTCAGACTTTTCTGAATTTTATCTTGAAGGGAGCCCCATAGGCTGAGTTTGGGCTACAGATTCAAAAAATCTGATGGTGCCTCACCTTGCCCTTGTAATTTGGCTGTCGTGGCTCTACCATCGTGCAAATTTATAGCAGTCACAGAATCACAGAATGGTTGGGGTTGAAAGGAACCTCTGTGGGTCACCGAGTCCACCCCCCCTGCCGAAGCAGGGTCACCTACAGCAGGCTGCGCAGGACCTTGTCCAGGTGGGTCTTGAATATCTCCAGAGAAGGAGACTCCACAACCTCCCTGGGCAGCCTGGTCCACTGCCCCATCACCCTCAGAGTGATGAAGTTCTTCATGTTCAGGTGGAACTTCCTCTGCTTCAGTTTGTGCCCATTGCCCCTTGTCCTGTTGCTGGGCACCACTGGAAAGAGTCTGGCCCCATCCTCCTGACACCCACCCTGCAGATATTTGTAAACATTTATAAGATCACC
>Ga0065711_1043048_pt1 | contig 14973 bp, 5 predicted proteins | sample Hoacrofraction12_FD_59098 | JGI IMG/M metagenome (GOLD analysis project Ga0065711, IMG submission 59098) | Hoatzin crop microbial communities from Cojedes, Venezuela - Epithelial fraction 12 v2 (version 2) | ecosystem: Host-associated > Birds > Digestive system > Esophagus > Crop | place... | reverse complement strand
CCCGACCCACCAGTTTCTGCCTCTTTCTTTCCATTCTCCTCCGCACCCCGGCGGGGGGAGGGGCGGCCGCGTGGCGCTTTTGTTGCCGGCCGCAGCCAAACCAGAACACATTCTTTCTTGCATGCTTGCTTGCTTGCTTACTTGCTTGCTTGCTTGCTTGCTTGCTTGCTTCCTTCCTTCCTTCCTTCCTTTCTTCCTTTGTTTTTGTTTGTTCTTTTATCTTTTTTAAACAAAAAGAACAAAAAATTTAGACTTACAGCACATCTGCTGTGTGAAAGAGTAACTTCATTAGCAGTTGCAGTCCTTAACAAGTCCCTGAGCGGTACCAAGACAAACTGCTACTTGACCAGATGCATAGATACGTGTTGAGAGAGGAACAATGAAACACAGAAAACCTGGACATAAATTTTCTTTAATATACTGTTTTTCAAATCTCCTGTACTGTCCATACTGCATTATGCTAAAGGATGCTAACTGAATTCTGTGAAATATATGCTATGTGTTCACACTTACAGGTCTTCTAAAAATTGTTAAGCAACCTGTATTGCGTCCACCCTTTGGAGGGAAACAGTTCTAATGATATACCAGTATCTTCTTAATTCCAATCCCATTCCCCTCGCCTAATCATTCTACCACAAACCGAATAGGATTATCTTCTGTTCTCCCCTTTTAATTTTCACCATGTTTCAACTTACAGTCCCTATGCATACAGTGATAAAAACAAAACAGAAGTAAATTCACCCTCTTAGTTTATTGTTCACTTTACCATTACCAGCAAAATTCCTATTCCCATTGCCTTTTCAGACATTCTCACTTGTCATTTTGTTACAGTCAAATCCATCTTGCTTGCATAGTAAATCTTGTCAGACTTCTCTCCTTTGACCTGCAGCTCATGTCCCCACCATTACCCGTACCTTTGTTCAGATTTTTAGCTACCCATCAGTTCCCTCTGTGAACTCAGTTCCAAAAAATACACTGAAAAAACTGCCACAAAAAGCGAGACTCTTTGGGTGACTGCAGTTTATTCTCCTCCGCTCTGTGCTATGGGCTACATCCTTCTTCCACTTACTTCATGGTGGCATTGGCACTAGTTGGACTCCTTAGATGGTCACTTTAATATCCTAATGTTGCTTAAGCCAAACAGATTCAAAAAAGCTGGGTAGGTTTCTGCTGAATGTAGGGCATCAACACAGCTAATGGTTCCATGATAAGTGTCAAGGCAAAGAACAGGATAATGTACCTAATGAAAGAAGGGGAAGGGGGAGGAGCAGGAAGGGAATGGGGATAAAGGGATGTGGCACAGATAATCTCCGTCCTGGTTTGCTCACTCTTCTAAGGAACTGCAGGCTAAATATAGTTTGTATCTGTCTACCTCAGCATTTTCCAGCCTCTTTTCTTATCAGTTCCCTGCCCATAACGTTGAGTCGTGTCCCATCCCCCTCCCCTCCCCCCCAGTTCAGTACTCCATTCCCTTTGCCCATCTGGCACTCACAAGTCAACACCCAGCTCCCCATACTGCCTGTGGTTTGATCCTTCTCTCCACCGACCTCCAGCCAGGAGTTTCCTGCCCAGGCACTGTCTGCACAACTGAGTGCAGGAGAGACCCCTCAGTTCCCAGTGTTTGCTTGCCTGGAACTGAGCTGGCCCACAAGCAGCTGGGAGTAACTGTGCCGAGAAAGGGTTTGTGCCTTGGCTACCAGACAGCATGAACAGCTGTGTTTTTGGAGTGATGTGTACAGGCTGGCCCGGATGGAGAGCTGAAAGAGGCCGTCTCCATCAATCTTCAAGTTAAGGTGCTGAACTCCGAAGAAGTCTTGGAGCATGTTCCAAGTGAGGTAATTCAAAGTGTAACTTGGCTATGAGTGGGTGGAGCTCCATGGAAATAGCTATAAGCACACTCTGCCAAACTGCAAATACTGTAGTAAAGAGATGGCAGGGCTTTCCAAAAAAACGGCTGATACGTATCTTGTTTAATTTGAAAGAGAAAAAGGTTTATTCCATCTGAATGGAACCATTATGTACAAAAGCATTCCAACAAATATTCAGTTTATGACATTCAGTCTGAAATGGGGGTAAAAGCTTGAAAAAGCTGTAAGCAATCAAAGGCAGATTCTTAATAAAAATGTCAGTTTCATAAAAGAAAGGGCTACCAGCACTACCTATAATTATTGCTGTGTACATTACAGCTACAGGATTGTGTGGTTTTCGACAAGTTTATACAAGTTATAGCCTATTTCTTGCAAGTTCAAGGAAGTTGGTATCACAGAATTTTCTGCTAGGAGAAAATAATTCCACAAGAATTAGTTTAGGCAGTGCATTCACACAAAGGAAAAAAAAAACAAAACATCATACTTTAAGAAAAAGCCAAATTCATAGTACAAGTCAGGATTATCAGCATTTGTAATGGGACAATATGATGCAAGTCTCTGCAAACAAACAGAGAGTTCTCATAAATATGAAATATGAATGGCCTGAAATGCAAGGACAAGAACTGTAGACATTGGGCAGAAGTTAGCTAATGATGTTAATTCAAAAAGTAAGTAATGTGGTCAGACAGTGAACTACAAAGATTTCATTAACTGCTTTGAATGCTGTAAAGGCTTATAATGTACGTACTCTAAAGGCTTGTTTTACTACTAAAGAAATCTATCTTAAAGCAATTTATATAGCATGACAAGACAGCATGAATTTCGCGTTTAGACCTTCTTAAAACCAGACCCTCCTCCAATTTTTAACAGGTGATGTTCAATGGGATCTGGAAAACCAGCCTAGCTCTGTGAAAGTTTACCTGTCTTTTGGCCGTGTTGTTAATGTAGTTTGTTCATCCTAATGGATCGAGTTTATGGAGACTAGACACAAATTACTGTATTTTTTGAATAGGCACAAATGAAGGGAGGATTCCACTGACAGCTCTCTAGAGCTTTGGATGACATGAGGGTAAGCAATATAAGGTAAGGCCAATATTGACTGATTTTGAAAATCTTTACCAAACTGTTTTCACTCCTGGAACTTTTTTTTCCTTTATCAGGCTGGTGGAGCTTTACACCAGAATGGCATAAAGTCCATCTGTGGAACTTAGTGAATAACTGATCCTTCAGTTCACTGCACAAACAGAAAAAAGGCCATTTTGGATGGATCAGAATGATTTGTTGGCTAAAATAAACCCTGCCCCTTATTTTCAGGTTTTCTAACTTTTTCCAATTAAATGTAGAAAAGTGAGACATTTCAAAACAATGACAAAATACAAAATACACTTATATAAATCTGCATTTTGTTTTCAAAATCCCTGAAATTACTTGCCGAGTTGGATGAGTTTCACCTGAGATTACTTTTTCAGATGACATTTTATTTTCTATTTTTTCCCCACCTACTATTTGTTCACGTATGTTTTAAGTCTTGGTTAAGATGTTCGACTGTGATTTCACAGTTTACAGATTAAAATTAATTCTATTTGGAAAAACATTAAGCAGTAATTTCTTTTGCAGCTTTAAGACTTTTGTTCACCTGCACACAGTGATAAATGTAATAGAGGCAGTCTAAAACAGCAAAAGAAAACAAGAAAATTCCCAAATATATCAAATTACTGTTAAAACTTTTGTTAAATTGATTACCTTGGTTCTGTGTGTTTCTAAAGAAACAGATGATGAAGAAAGAAAACTAAAAAAGGTCAATAGCAGTAGGCATTGGTTCTGAAAAGTAGCCAGTACTGTTATGCCTGAACTAGATATTTTTTGTGACAAAACCAAAAGCTATATCCTTGTAATGCTGTTGGTCATGAACGTGATCAAACAAATAAAATGTGATCTGGGCTAGTCCAGTCTTTTTCTGGTGAAAGTGATGGAAGTATTCATGTGCATTACAATCCATTAACAGAGAAAATACTATTATCCATTGTGGCCTGAGTATAAACACTGTCCAGATTCTTTTGAATTCCTATTGAGAAAAATAACCCACAATGGAATGAGACACTTCTAATCTTGCCTGTTTTTTAATTTTTTTTATTTTTTAAATAGAATTTCTAAGAAGACTCATTTTGATGAATGTGGTAGATCATACTACATGAAGCAATTCCTTGATCACAAGTCCAAGATAGTCTTTCCAGACAGCATGCAGAAAAAAAATCTTCTGCTCTCCGCTTGCTTGTATGTATATGTTTCCAACATACGTCTGCTTTTCAGATGTTTTTAATACATGCAAACACCTTCATCCTCACCTTCCCTTTCATAGATACTGTACAAGACCCAGCAAGTACCCAAAATCTCGAATACTGATCTACAAACAACTTAGCATTTAGATACTAAAAGGGTGCTCAGTCATCATCCTTCACCTGCCCAAGAAATAGTTCACATCGCAAAGTTTAGCGTCACAGAAAAAGCAAGGGAAGCTGGAGTCCGTATCATATGTTAGCAGCTTTTATGCTTCATAAATTTCTGGAAAGCTTTTCTTTCCTAATTGGGGAAACCAGAGTGACCTTGTTCACAGATTCATCGAAATGGTTCCCCAGGTTTTGTGTTTGAATGATGTCTCACTCTGGTTTACGCATCAGTCAAAGAACAATAAATGTACGTGTTTCCACATCTTGACTGAGTGGGTGGCAGCTAACACCCTGATCAGTTTGAGTGAAGTCTGAAACATCCCCAGGCCAAAGATGCTCTTACTAGCAACCATACAACATCTAGTGTAACATCATGTTTTTCTCTAATGAGCTACAAGCAAAATCACATCTGCATATGTGACTGTGGGAAAAGATAAAAGTCACAGGAAATACCTGACAGGAATGCAGACACAAGCTGATCTAAGAAACTAAATTGCTTGCCCGGCCAAAAGAACTTGCTGCGAGACAGTGAGAGCCAGACGGGCACAGAACACAGCGGGAGAAAGAGAATGACCGCTGTAACAGAAGCACCGGTCTGTTCGAGTCTGTTTAAGATCAAACTGATGCTTGAGACTGAACTGGCATCATGGAGACTACTTGGGCTCGGATACTGTAGGGTGTTCAGCGACGGACATGTTGTTGAATGTTAACAAGTGCCACAACTTGCCTACTGTGCAGCAGCCATGGCGCAGCCTGGGAGAGAAGCTGGGCTGCTTAGCACAACGGCTTTTCACGCGACCTCCCTGTCCTTCAGCAGGCCACAGTGTGATCCAGAAGAAAAGTCCGGGTGGGCCAGGGCGGTGGTCCCAGCTGGCAGTGCACATGCAGGGGACAGGGCTGCAGTGTCCCCCTGCCGCCATTAGCCCTCAGGAGCTCTGGGAGCCTTTCAGAGGTCTCTGCTGAGTCTACCCAGCAACCGCAGAGAGGGTGCAGAGTACCCGGTTCTGATTGGCTCAAATTCCCGTGTCGCCTGCCAATTGGCTGTTGCCACACTCACAGCCTGCCCTTCTGGAAGGTTCTCCACATGTCGGTGAGGTCTCAGCCGAGGGAAGCCTGGTTAAGTCATATTCAGTAATGCTGTGACAGTTTTTGGATAATACTCGGTACTTAAAATATATTGTGAACAGCCTTACTTTCAGACGTAGAAAATACAACACACAAACAGAGTCTGAACTGTATTCGTGCTTTTTGATTGCTGTATTACCGTGTAACGTATAGAAATCTTTCAAAGCAAGCTATAAAATAGCTGGTAATAAATTGCAATTCCTGCCATAGGAAGGTGAACAGAAAGCGCTCGGACAAGACTCAAAGCCAGACACTGTACTTCCTGTCTTTTAGATCTTCTAACATGTAAATTGACCGTTACAAAGAGGATTAACTACTAGCAGTGTACGACTGAAACCCAACATTCAGCCCCGCTCTTTATTCACCACCAGAACAGACCAGGTGTCCAGAATCCTAATGCTTGGCTCTGCAGTTTGTGTTTATATGATCTGCATACTAAGCACAAGTCACTATTATTTTCTGGCTTTAATTTATTGGTGGCCTTAACAATTGGCTATTTTATTGCTAATTGCACTTCAGATTGCCAGTATAAAATCAAGCATCAATTGGGACTCTAAACATGCACTTAATTGAAGTATGGTTATTTTTAAAAATAGTTTATTTTATCAGGGAATTAGATTTATGCTCAGAACCCTCAGACTTCCTCACAGAAAATTACCTTGTGGTATTTTAGTTACGTTAATGGCTTAAGTTTAGCATTATTTTCTTAGGAGAGCTTTATAATATGTACTAGAAATGGGATGAAGGTATAAGAAATTACTTTCAAAAGTTGCAATAATTTAATCACATGTGTATCTGTGTCATTGTGAAATGAAGCCTCAGGCATTTTAGAATCTCCTCTCAGCGCTTCTTGCAAAAACAGGCCCAAGTATTCTTACAAATTCCATTTCGGAAAATTTGTCTTGTTTACCGAAAGTCACCGCAAGGCTTCAGTATGTAGTTGAAAGTATGTCTTGTCCTGGTGGCTGTGGGACAGAGTGGAGGGCTGCAGGGAACATTGAGTCCACCACGCCTAACCGCAGATCTGGATGTTATTCAGGTACAGTCTAGTCCGTATCTTCTAAGAAGTAATTTCTACTTGGAGGAAGTGAATTTGTACCACATGGCTTGCCAAATATTTTGGGATCTGTCTTGCTGAAAGACACCATGAAATAATAAAAGCTGGCTTCTCTCCCTGGAGCTCAGAGAATTTTACAGATCTAGAAAGAGAAGTCTCTTCTTAGCCCATTTTTGTAGATGAAAAAATACTTAGGTTTAATAATTGTAAGTTACTTACCCTTGGTCACACTAAGCATCCCTTGGAAAGCTTGAGGCAGACACTCAATCTCTCATTTCTATCCTGTGCTCTACAAGACCATCATTTTTGGGTAAAAAATGAGGGTCATCTTGACGTGCACAAAATACAGGGGTCAGCACATAACTCAGAAACAAGATCCACTCTACACAGTGCAAGACTGCATGCCTACTCTTCCAGGGCCTGGCTTCATTTTTTCACTTCAAAATACTGTCCAGTCAGAGTTGACAGAGTTTTTGTATTTCTCTATGTTTACCAGATGTGCAGTTGCCTGTGGTGAAAGTATAATTTCTAATGTTATGGGATTGCAAGGTCAGAAAAATGTAGTGAGATCTATGGCAGCCATGTAGTCAACTCTTGGTTATGCATAAGTAGTTATTTGGGTTGCTCTATACTCAACCTTGCCAAACAAGCTTGAATCCTTCTGCTGTCAGAATATCAAACGGTTGTGTTTCCATCCTGTGAAACACAGCCCTCATTTTGCCAGCCATGGAATAGCCTTGGGTGCTTTGAACAGCAGTGAAGCCATTAAAGTGCTTGGAATAAGAGAATGAACATAATGAAAATGTAAACATAAAATTTAATACCGAGAAAAATACTACTAAAACCAAATTGTATCTGAAACTCACATCATAAAAGTAAAATTGTGGTAGCAAAATCATGGTAGCAAGTGTCACTTGTAAAATTTTCAATTCATTACAAAAAACTTTAGAAGGATATTTTAATGAAATTCTTTAAAACATTAAACCTGGGTTGAAAGCTGTAAACATTTGATGGTTTTTAATGCATGATAAGCAGTAGATTTAAAATTCTCTGTGGAATATGTAATCTCAAGTTTACTCTGCTTTTTAGCTCCCAGAACTGAAATCCTCCCCAAACGCATTGGAATCTCTGTAATTTACTTGAATGAACACACCCACTGCTGAAATACAGACCTCCCCCTTCAGCCTCCCGCCCTGTGGAGAGGCACGCAGTAGTTGTTCCAGGCCGTGCAGCAACTCAGCGAAAAGTGGGAAAAATTTGTAGGGCTACTTCAACAGGTAGTTTTTCCTTTTAATCTTCACAAAGACACAAAGGTAAATACCCTGCTTTTGAGAATAGTGCAGTAAATATTTTCAATATTCAAATGAGGACAAGGGCTTGCTTTCACACTTCATTAAAGTGGTAGCAGCAGCTAGTGTGCTATAACATTGCTGAGACAGTACCTAAGACAATGTCTGGCACAGAGAAACTACTATGAGCTGAAACACCAAGATGGTACAACAGCAGCAAAGTTTTTTTCCAAGCTATGACATACAACTATTGAACCTAACAGAATAATTTTAGAGACTTCTTTAGATTACACACTGACATAGGATTTGGCTAGGTTATGTAACACCTACAGCATTTTCTCTGATGAGAAGCGGTCACCTCACAGCTGCGAGGTGACACTTAAAACTGGGTTATTGGAAAATGGGCATTAGACTTGAAAAAGATTATTACTCCTTCTTGCTGCTACTCCACTTTTGAAGCAAGAAAAATTAAACCGTCATTATTTATAAACCCTGAAAAATGTAAACAGAGTACTGAAACTTTACTAAACTTGAAGTTTTCAAGATTCTTTGTTATTTGTCTTTAGAAATTTGATAATCTCATGTGACAGAGGCTTGGCAGACCTCTACTTTGTGCACAGTCATTGTTTAATTGCTCTCTAGAGCTGCATTAAGTTGTAAACACCAACCTGTGATTCTTTCCCATATTTTTAAAGTGTATTGTGTGTAAATAGAAATGAGGAAAAAAAGCCTAGAACAGGGATACACTGATTCAACCTGCTAAGATTGAAAGATACATTTATTTTATGAGTGCTTGATTTTGAAGGTCATATCCATATATCATATCTGTACATCATGTGTCAGGAATTGTACCCTTATTCAGCCTGTTCTACAGATTTGGAAAAAAAAGGTTAGATTGTCAGTCTGGCAGATATACATATATATACTTATATTTTCACAGTGTTGTCACTTTTCCTGTTCTGTGTTCCTTACAATCATTCTGAAAACCTTAGAATTAGCTCAGCTGATATTTGACTTACTTCCTAATAATTGTTGTGTCTGAGTTACATGGAAGAGATCTCTGTCTTTATAATCTACTGTAATACACATTTATGTGGCGCTTCCCATTGGGATAGAACAAAATGCTTTTCAAAGATTTGTGAGCGGAGGATGACTTTTCACTTGTATTTTGTTAAAGAATAAGGCGCAGAAAGACTGTATTTTCAAAACTTTCCGAAATAGCTGTGCATGGGCCATTTTTCAGACAACCCGCTTGAAATATTTATAGTGAGAACCTGATGCTGAGCCTCTGTCTTTTAACTTTGTTTGAGTGGTAAATGTAGATGTTCAGTCCTTTTGAAAATCAAGGACAGCTCTCTCAAATGTTTTATAAAGATGGTCGTCACTTTTGAAAATTTTGAGCTGCATGGTATCTCATAAATTACAGAGGATTTCGGTGAACAATTCAGGATCACATACGCAACATATATATCAACATATGCAGCCCAGTTGCTTTAGCAGGAGGAGTCACTCCTTTCCATTATGACTTTTGCATTTTACTGCTGAACAGAATGAATGGCCTTTTCCTGAAAAGGTATTTAGTTTAAGGATTCAAACCAAAGAACAGAAAACATATTTTTCTGTACCTCTAAATGCACTTTTGAAGTTCTAGTTCTTACCAGACATTTACTAAAGGATAATCTTTCACATCTCCTTTTTCAAGCCTAGTGATAAAGCTAAGTTCATGAATATGTTAAGCTTAGTACATTTGAAAGTGCTCTGAAATAACTTTGAACAGGAAAGCATCTGGCTCTTATTTATGTTAGTGAGACCCATATGTGTGCAGCTTAGGTCAAAATATGCTCCGAGTGATTTATATGTTTGCAGATGGTCCCTATCTCACAGAAATAACTAGAAGGACTCTCACTGAGTTGGAGAATTTTACAAAGGAAAATTTGTTCTCTAGTTTAAACCGCCAACACTGATAGATTTCAGCGGGAATCATATATTCATCCACACATGGAAGAGTGAGAAATAAGAAGAAAGCCAAGAAACATAAACACTACCTGTTTGTATCTATTGATGTATAAAGAATAGTACCAGGTACTGGTCATCTAAATAGAACACTAGAGTGAGGAATAACTATATATAATTGCTAAAGAAATGAGACATAAATAAAATTAAGACTGCAGAGATTAAATCCAAGTTGATTAGGGTCCTGTCGGATCCCAAGCTATATACTTCATTGTATATTTGTATTTGTATACTATTTGTATAGCTTCTATTTCCAAACAAACTAAGCTGCTGATAGACACACAAGAATATTATAGTTTAAAGGCTATGAAATACAGAGTTTCTCCTATCTGAAAGCCTGTACTTTCAATTGAAAGCCTCAGTACTCTGAAATTCTGTTGGGATGTCTTTACTCAGGGGGAGCAACTCCAGAAGACTTATTCAAAAAGTCCATGAAGTTCTGGGCTGCAACTGCTGTAGGTGCTAAAAATGCCACAGATATCCAGACCTGTCTCTGTCTGGGTGGTTCTTTGATTGTTGTGTCTAAATTGCTGCAACTCAAGCTAATAATTTTTATTTAACAAAAATCTATTTATTTCATTTTATTTAGGCCACATATTCAAAATCTTTGGTGCCGCAGGATTTAACTTCTGTTCATTATCAGACCAGAGTTTCCCAAAAATTTTGCAGTGTAACTCAGATAAATACAGTTTACAAGGAAACAAGAAGGGAGCTAAGCTCTCTAGAGATCTCCATTTCAGTCCTGACCATTCACTACCCTATCCATACTTCTAAATTTTTACTCAGTTTAGCACTGAAGCTAGCTTACCAGCCCTGTAAGTGTACACCCCCTGTTACTGTCTATTTACTGAAGTCATAATTTTAAAAGGGGAATGTCTCATTTCCATAGTTCTTCCTACCATGTAAATACTATTTGTCATAGGTTATTACCTAAGACGAAACTTGTTGTTCTGTTTACATGGCAAACTAAGTCTTTGTGACAAAATAAATGAAGCCACATATGCTAGAGAACATCAAGAAGTGCTAAGAAATTATCAATTCCAAGTCCTTTTTCCTCCCTTTGCTATGGTTTCTCTATCTATAAAATGAGTAGAAGATGCAGAGTTACCTTGTGAAATACTTTCAGATCTGCAGATGGGAAGCATTACGTGACAAGTAGGTATTATTTTTTTATTATAACTAATGTTAGTAATATTGAGTAAAATCTACATTTTGAGATACTAGCTTACACAGAAGTTTTGTGACTTTAGACACCCTACAGAGATGCATGTAAATGGAAATATGTATTTACTTTAGTATCTCCTTTCACATCATAACATGTCCAAGCAGCTTTACAGTAAGTGAGTAGTTGACAAGCTGAGCTTACAGCAGCATTCTTTCAAACTCTAATAGGAGACAGTGCTCTGCATGTATGATGAAAGACATTTTGACAGTCTGAAAAGACATGCCTGAAAATTTGAAATCTTAGGAAAATAATTACAATAAACTGGACAATACATGCAATACACGTATACTTTTTCACTGTGCATGTGTTGCCTGATATCACTCTTTGCCTTAAGAACTGAAAATGAAGGCCTAACAAAAGTTTTCAGATTTCCACAGATAATGCTACATTCCAGTAGACGTGGGTTGAACTGTACTTACAAAATTCCAGGATAACTCTTTTTACATCTTTTCCCTTTGTTTAGCTATCAAAACTCCTTATTTAGTCCAACCTGTCTTTCAGTAGAAGCAATTTATGTCTTCATGTCTGACCCACAGAAGAAAATAGTATGTGCTATATCAGTGACCTCTACAGCAGAACATAAAACAAAACTGTAGTACATTTTCATATGAATGTTAATTTTAGAATAATAATTAGTTTTAAAATTCTGTCATTCTTCAAATTGTAAACATCTTCCACAATACATTTGCTTAGGGGTTTTGGTTTTGGGCTTTGGTGTCTTGCTGTTACATATTTGGACAAAAGAAATGTAGTAATCACTTCATTCATAAGTAATTTGCTGTCCATTCTCTTGCCTAATTCTTTCCACCAGGATGACACTAATCCATGGACAGTGCACATGAAAGTGTAACCTACCAAATTAGTGAATAAAACAGAAACCAATCCATAGCCTTTACTGGAACTGGAAGCTATAAATTCTGTGAAGATTCAACTGTGACTTTATTATAAGTAGTTGGCTACTGTGCAGGTATGCTGCCTCAGGATCACACCTGAAGCCGAAACATAAATCATAATATTGTAATTCAATCGCTAGTTTTCCTCTGTGCCACCTCTTTAAAGACGTCAAAGCAACTACCCTTGCCTTAAGCGTGTTTTGTACCATTCTATAAACTTGCTGAACTTACTTTTGTCTGAATGCACATAAACTCTTCTCCCTAAATTAAATGAGAAACTATGAATAACATACACCTCATACAAGATTCAGATTTAATTGCAGATTCAGATTGCAGTGAAGTTTAGATTTGTTTCATGAAATGTTTTTGATTAAAAGAACAATTCATGTTTTGTTCTTTCTGAAGATCAAGACTTTTTTCCGTTTGAGAAGGTGATATTTCTGACTAGCTAGGTGAAGAACCCACAGCAAAAACCACAATGCAATTCAAACATTTCCTGTTATGAATTATCTGTGAATGATAAGACACCAACAACCAATTTGTTTGTTGTTTCTTATATTAACTGATTAAACTGATTGAAATTAAACTGATCTGAATTGTCTCATTACTGTCTTTTTTTCAGAATTTTGCTCATGAACAAAGTAACAATATATTTCAAGTGCCTGTCCAAGTATTCAGTACTTCATGACACAGATCTTCAATATATTGTCTGCTGCACGTTTTGTGATGCTTGCTTCATGCTAGGCCTCACAGAAAATAGCACTTCCCTGCTATCTAGTGTACTAGTAGGCTGTGCTAGTAAAGAATGGAAACAAACCTAAACAGAGTGCAGTGATATGCAGTTTGAAGGTGCACTATGGCAGACCAACACATATTATATAAATTTACTGCGGGAATTCCAATTAATTGAACCCAGCCAATGAAGCTGTGTTGCCTGCAGCTTCTAAACATGACTGAAAAATCATAAAAGGTAGGCAAAATTAAAGAGCAAAATGAGACAGGTATGTAACTTCCTTATGTGCTCTGAAGTAGAACAAATACCAGTGGAAGGGTGGGGATGTCCTCCAGTAAACTTTGCTGTACTAACATAAATGAACATAAATGAACATTAGTGACAAGTGTCAGCAGAATTTGTGTCCTCCAGCAATATAAAAATTAATAATTTACACCTACTGCGTGTGAGTTATCTAAGTAATCATGGATTATGATTTTAGGCATTATATTAGGTGTAAGTCAGTCATACATGTGCATTTTGAGCACCTCTCTGATGGAAAAGTTTTACAGAATTTTATGTTCTTGTAGGAGGCCTTGAAACCATGGATATAAATGGATGCAAAAATTGACAAGCAAGGTATATAGGAAGAGGAAATTGGTCTTTATTAGACCAAATGATGTAGCTGGAAAAAAAAGGCAAGTGTTTTCCTTTGTTACTTTGTATTCACTTAATTTGAAATTATTTTTATAGAACTATATCTGTTTCACTCTACCAAATTTGATGACTTTCATCTTGCACTTTCTTTTTTAAATAACTGCACTTTTTCTGAGATCTTGGCTTCAAAATTAAATTCATTAAGTTCCCAAAAGTCTCTCAGATAGAATAAGACATGGGGAAAGTTTTGCCTGTGTTTGAAACTTCCAGATTTCTCTTTACAAAAACCATTAGTACTAGCAAGTCAGAGCATGTCTCAGATTTATGTCCTGACTTTTTCAACTGTAATTTCATTGCTGTTTTCTGTAAATGTCTCTGCAATGTCAACCTTACGAATGATTTCCGTAATCATTTTGTATGTAAGATTTTAATATCATTTCAGCAGCAGCAGAATAACTGGGATAGAAGCAATCTCTATATGTAGTGCTAGCACTTGATATTAGTATTCAGATTAGTCAAAAAGTTAGGGTCAGCTTCCCTTTTTTTTGGCTGAGTTTATTTCTGACAGTGGCAGCTTTTATTCCTGGCTTACTGTAAAGATTTGTTGTTCCTTTTAAAATACAGTTCCATACAGACATACTTATATGCATTTTGCTGGTAAAGCCAGCACAAGAATCCACAAAGAGGAATTAAGATTCCTGTTCACAAATCTCTTCCATTCTACAGAGGCCAGCCAAATTGAGCAGCTACACAGCTCACCTCCAGCCCCAGCAAGTCAGGAAACTGAGGGAGGATGCATAGTGTCTGAATGTTTTCAGGTGCAGTTGTGATCCCTTGCAATATATTTATTTTATTTCAGATTCACCTGCACTCTGATTGTTTCATAGTGAAGGCTATTATACCTCATTACATCTTTGAAATTATAAAACCCTGGGCATGAAAGGCAGATAAATTACAAAAAATGCTAGACCTTTTTAGTTGGTTTTTGTATTGATAAAAATTGCAACTTCTGAATGTGAACTTCAGAATCCCTAGGAAGAAGAAAAAATAGAAGAATCATTCATGGAGGCTTATTGGCCTATGCTACCCCGTCACACAGAAGAAATGAAGAGCAAAATCATGAAGCAGGTTCTTCTAACTATTATTTTTCTCTATGCACCGGTACATTGCAAGCGAGCCTGAACAAGAATTCCAGAAAAATGCAGCAGTGGAAAACGTGATTTTTGTGTACAATGACTGCAGTTTTGAGAACACTGCAAAGAAGTGAGACCCATCACCTGTAACAGAATCATGTTACTCACCATGTCCCAAGGAACCTCTATTCATTTTTATGTGCCACTCAAGCATGGTGAGTACTCATTTTTTTGAAAAAATGCTTCCTTCTTCAGTGGTGACAGTAACTGCCCACAGTGCTGCTGTTTGTGTGTTCTTCCTCTTCCAAATTTTGGTCACATAATTCATTTGTTTACGAATACCATGGCAACAATGACTGCTATGGCAACTGTTAATAAACTACCACAAGAACACAGAAAAGAAAAGGAGAGAAAAGGAGAGAAAAAAAAAAAAGAAGAGTGAGGCAAAGGAAAGAAGGAAGGGAAGGGCAGAGAAGGGCAAGGGAGGGGAGGGGAGGGGAGGGGAGGGAAGGCAAGGCAAGGCAAGGCAAGGCAAGGCAAGGCAAGGCAAGGCA
>Ga0065711_1043047_pt1 | contig 14973 bp, 6 predicted proteins | sample Hoacrofraction12_FD_59098 | JGI IMG/M metagenome (GOLD analysis project Ga0065711, IMG submission 59098) | Hoatzin crop microbial communities from Cojedes, Venezuela - Epithelial fraction 12 v2 (version 2) | ecosystem: Host-associated > Birds > Digestive system > Esophagus > Crop | place... | reverse complement strand
GCTCCGTCACCCTCAGAGGGAAGAAGTTCTTCCTCATGTTCAGACGGAACTTCCTGTGCCTCAGTTTGTGCCCATTGCCCCTTGTCCTGTCACTGGGCACCACTGAACAGAGCTTGGCCCCATCCTCCTGACACCCACCCTTCAGATATTTATAAGCATTTATTAGGTCCCCTCGCAGCCTTCTCTTCTTCAGGCTGAACAATCCCAGCTCCATCAGCCTCTCCTCGTAGGGGAGATGTTCCAGTCCCCTCATCATCATCATCCTGATGACAGAATACTGCACACTACGCAAAAATCATTTCATGCAGTTGTAAATTCTTTTAAGATTTTAATCTTCAGCTGCAGAATATGGACATACCCATCCTGCAGGACTGTTTTTACAAAGTCTGGCTTAGCAATGCAAAACAACTCCTGTTGTGTGGCAACTGGCTTGGCAAACAAGGAAACGTGATTTCACAGCCCCAAAACCAGGCGTTAACTTACCGGCGCGTGCGTGATGTGCAGCAGCAGGGCACGAGGCAGCTGGGAGCAGGTATTCCTTCCCAGTATCCTTCCCGGGTATCTCCCAGGGTCAGTACCAGCATTGGCAGCTGCAAACGAAGACATGCTGTCAAATTTCGTACTGTTTTTAATACTTCTGATGTTGTAAATATTCCTTCCTTAACAGTATTAGGTGAATTATCCAAGGCTGCTTATTGTTAATTGTGCAGTGAAATGCTTTTGGCAGAACATTAATATTTTGAGAGCCTAGGTGTGAACAGAGGCACAGAGGCACATCCTTTGCTACCAACTCTCCGAGTGGTTTTCTTCAGTTGGAAAAAAAAAAAACAAAACCTGATTCTATTACTGATGGTGCCACTCTGCAGAATGAGTCCTTCGTGCGTCAGTTTAATTACAGGGGAAACAAGGAAAGCAAAATTATTTGTTGCATCCAGTGCTCTGTATGAATCACCATGGACTGAGCTTTTGTGCTTCTGCGTCTGCTGTTTCATATTTTAACATGACTTTGCAATAAAACCTTTCTTTCCAAAAAGGCTGCTCCAGCCTGGATTCCCTGTTCCTCGCTGTTTGCATGCTGCAGTCTACCATGAGAAACTGTGAAACGTCTGCGTGGATGCCTGGAAGCCCAGATGCAGCATTTCTGCCTGCCCCCTGCTTCCCCCGGCAAAATAACGACTCTGTGTGTTCTTGGAAACGCAATACCCCTTCTTCCTTTAAAAAATGTTCCTGGGCTGATGGTGGTGACGTCATGCCCACAGGCTGTCATCGCGAGGATGCTGATAAGGCTTGGCCGGCGGAGAGCGTGGAGCTGCGGTCTTGGCTTGGGATCACCCGGCTCTGCAGGCTGTGGTCCACTTCCATCGAGGGCTTGTTGAGGTTGGAGGAAAATTGCTGTGAGTTGTAATGAGGCCTCCACCTCAAAGTTTTATGATTGGTTAAAGAAGATCTGGCTGATGCAGTAGTCACTGACCGATTTTAAGAAAATGCATTATCATAGAAGAATCACAGAATCATTAAGGTTGGAAAACACCTGGAAGATCATCAAGTCCAACCGCCAACCCAACACCCCCACGCCTGCTAAACCATGTCCTGAAGTGCCACATCTACATGGTTTTTGAATGCCTCCAGGGATGGGGACTCCACCACCTCCCTGGGCAGCCTGGTCCAATGCCTGACCACTACCCATATGCAGCAAGGCTTTGCTCCCTACATATATGTTTTTTTCCTTCTCTTTATATTTTTTGTTTCCAAATCTCAGCTACAAACAGAAGAGCAGAAGCCTGAAATAACAGCAGGCTTACCCTAGCAGGCGAAGTCTGAAATCATGGATTTGGCGGTATGTTTGTGTTTCGGGGATGTGGTCTCTGCACAGCACAAAGAACCCTTTTTTCCTTGACCTTTTAGCTTAGCTTTTACGATTTCAAGTTGACTTTTACATGGAAGATAATATTTTATTGTTGAATTCCTTGGTGTTGCCCTAGTCGCTTGACCGAGACAATGTGGTGCAAGAAATATATGTAAAATAAGGCACGTGCCTGTGAATTACAGGGGTGGATAATGACCTGGGGCAGCATTGTGTGTATTATTATGTGGATTTTGTGAGTTATTTGCACAGCCAGAAATGACAAGTGCTCTGGGAAGACGTGGAAAGGAGTAAGCAGAGCAAGGACGGGGCTCCTTCAGAGTCGTGCCTGGTTCGAGAATCACTTGTCCTCCTCTTTCTCCTCCCAGGTGCTGTGCTCTCTTTCGTTTGCCACGACTGCTGCCAAGCGTGGTGCCGGATCATCAACGTGTCAGAACCCCGCTCCGCTCTCCTTGCCTCTGTGGACGGGACTGTCAATGAAACGAACCAGAGCGTTTCCATGCCAGCTGGAAGCAAATACCACCTCTTCGTTGGCTTGGCTTTGGCGATAGGTTCCAGCATCTTTATTGGGTCTAGTTTCATACTGAAGAAGAAAGGACTTTTGAAAGTGGCGGACAAGGGAGTCCCCCGAGCTGGTAAGCGGTGCTGCCCGCCGTTCTCCTGCCTGGGGACACAAACACCTCTGTCATAGCCTGACAAAATCAAGGTTTGAGTCACTTATCGCACATTGAAAACCGTCGTAGTCGAAAACCGCCGTGTTTTAACGGTGATCCGAAGTCCTGTCTTGGCTGGGGATGGAAATACGGTGCGGTGACAGGGCCTGAGATCTCAGAATTCTTAGGGCTCTGGGGGTGTTAAATACGGTGAGCTGGTGATACTTCCTCGTTGACAGCCGTTAGATACCAAATAAAGTTCTCCCTTTGTCTTACCCTTCAAAATGCCTTTCCCTCTCTTTTTTCCATCTTCCCCCCCCTCCCCCATTTGAGATGGAAAGTCTGAAGACAGTAACCAGATTTAGTCATTTTTTTAAAAGCAGGAAGTGGAATACCTATTGCAAAAGTTTCTACGGTTAGTACAACTATCCTTTTATCGAAGTCAACAGATGAAGAGCTAGAAAAATGTGGACAGCTTTTAAAAAACCCATTGGACTGATCTTATTATTCCCTTTGCATGGATTTAAATATATGGCGTTAGGACATTAGCAGTGTTTCTTTTGTTTGCTGTGTTTCTTGCAATATACTCTTTCAGAGAATTTGGTTATTTGAAAAAAATCTGTTAATGAAGGTTGAATATATTTACGTTTTAAGTAAAAAAAAAATCAAAGCATGTAGTGGCATTTTTCTTTCTAATTCCTCTCAATTTAAAGTATAAGCAGAGTCAAAATGCAGCTGACTGTGTATGAGTATATTGGGTCTGACCTGGGAATGCACTTTGAAGCATGTCTTAAGCTCACCAGCAATCTTCATGGACATGTTACTTTTGCTCAGAACGTTCCCTTTAGTCAAATAGCATTTTTCAGAAGTCCAAGTCACAACGCAGTAAAGCGATTAATAAAAATGTCGGTCGAAATAAAGTGAAATATTCTTCATGTCGCATCCAGGTAGCATGCTGTTTCAGTGCTTTATATTCCTAGAGGCAAATATGAAGCTGTAGTTTTGTTTATTGTAATAAAGTGATCTCTTTCCTCTAAGATGAGATTATTTTCTCTGCTTTTAGGACAAGGTGGATATTCTTATTTGAAGGAATGGCTTTGGTGGGCTGGATTGCTATCAAGTAAGTCGCCTCTTTCCTCTAATCTGTATGTAAATGCTACATACAGCAGATTGTTTTAAATAGATTTATTCCCTGATTTTTCTCTTCCCTGACTTGCAAGAATTGTCTTTGCAATTACCTTTATGACAGAAATAGTTCCGATATCCCATCTTGGAAATACTGCTCTTTGGAGCTCTCTGCAGAAAAACAACTGTTTCTTTAATACCCAGTCAAAAGCTATGGGGCTGAACCTGTCCAGCTTCTAGGAGCACTCTAGGGGAAAAGTATTTAACTTCCTTCAGCCTTTATTATGTCCAGAGGAGTTTAGATAATTTTGAAAGGAAAACTTGCATATATAGTATAGAAAAAAGATTTTTTTTGTTTATATTTGCTATCACAGCTATTGTACAAAATATATGTAAATGTCTGCCTTTTATTCCCTGCCTTCAACCTGAGCCAAATGTTCTTCCTTCTGCAGTGGGGTTAGGAGAAGCTGCAAACTTTGCTGCCTATGCCTTTGCACCTGCGACCTTAGTTACCCCCTTGGGTGCCCTGAGTGTTCTCATCAGGTCAGTACACACGGGGAGCAAACTCTGGCAAATGAACCGTTCCCCGCATGAGGAAAAAACAATGTCTATGACTGAAAGTAGAGAATTTTTATAGGAAAATAGAAAGGGAATATATTGACAAAAAATGCTTTTTTGTTTCTTGGTGGAAAGAATGCCTTGCTTATTTAGAACTGAGTTTTGTGGATATAGGGAATGATACAGTATTCCCCCATGAAAATGTTTTCAAAACCATTTCTTTTTTATAGGAGCATAATTTCATATTAAGGCACACTTAGTAAGCGTTTTGGGTTCGTTTGGTCTTTTCCAAGTCCTTCTGGAAAGAAGGCAAAGAAAACTTTAGCTTTTTTAATATCTGCAATAAAAATTTGCTGTTCTTTTGAAATATGAATGCCCTTCAAACACTCAGTATTTCCTGTGTATGAGGAAATGAATGATGTCCAAGTACTCAAGCACGTACATTAATATGGCTAGCACAGAAGCAGAAAAGACATGGGTTATGCTCACAACAAACATTCTGGGAAATAATTTATTAGCAGAATTAAACCATTGTATTTTAAATGTAAAACTCTTGATTTTAAGACCCGAGTATACTATACGAAACACTGTGTTTAAAACCAGCCTGGGTCACGGTTTTTTAATTTTTTTAAAAAAGATGCTTGCATTAATCTAACTGCTAAAAATGCAGCCGTTTGGTCGTAGCAAACCCGGTGTAACTCTGTCACCGACAGATCTGCTGGGCTAAGCGCGTAGGTCGGAGCAGCCTACCCGGCTGCCTGGCTGCTGCTTCGCAGAACAGCCCGAGTTTGATGTGGGTAGCAGTTGTTCCGGTTTTCACAAAACAGAGAGGTCGTGAGAACTTCGTGCCAGCGAGCTCGTTACCCTTGTGCAAGAAAAACAGCTGTAATTGGATCAGTGGGTTGAGAAACTATTTGTGAGCGTGTCCGCACCCCGTTAAGCCTGCACCTTGTTGTGCTCTCGCTGGCGAGTACAAGGATATAAGGAAGAAATTTTTTACTGTGTGGGTGATGAAACACCCAATTTTTTACCATGAGGGTGGTGAAACACTGGAATGGGTTGCCCAGAGAGGTGGGAGGCCCTGTCCCTGGAAACATTCAAGGCCAGGTTGGACGGGGCTCTGAGCAACCTGCTCCAGTTGAAGATGTCCCTGCTCACTGCAGGGGGCTTGGGCTAGGTGGCCAACCCAAAGCATTCTATGAGTCTAATCGTGGGCCCCATGAGGTGGCCTCGCTTGGGCCATGTTATTGTCCTTAGGTTAAAGCTTGAACTCTTGGAGACCTTGGGGTCAGTCCTCTTTGAAGGGGAGACACACGTGCCTTCTCCGTGCTTTTGGGGGGAGTCCTGGCAAGCTGGTGTGGGAGAGCCCAGGGAGGGAGGAGGAGGAACAGTTCCCAAAACTTGCATGCGTGGGTTCTAATGGCAAATGAAGTGCTTTAAACCATTTTTTGAAGAAAAGAACAGTTCCTGTGGTCAATCTACAGGTGTGTGAGAGTGGAGTGCGTACCCCTGACCCAGGCAATCAGTAATGAGAAGTCCCTTGAGCAATTCAGACCCTTTACAGCCTGGAGGGGAGGGATCAGGGTTGCTAACCCCCGTAAAACCTGACCTGACCTTCTTGGTCCTGACCAACCTACTTGCAAATCTCCTTAAAATGTGATTGTTTTAGGCTGGCGTCCCATATATCCAAATTCAAAAGAGGTTTTTAATTACTGTTGTAATTAAAATGTTACACAGACAGATTTTGAATGGCTCGCGTGGCGGGTGGAGCTGAACTTTTTATTCATATCTTGCCAAACAGTGCTATATTGTCATCCTATTTTTTAAATGAGAAGCTGAATATTCATGGAAAGCTGGGCTGCGTGCTGAGCATTTTGGGGTCAACGGTCATGGTTATTCATGCCCCTGAGGAGGAGGAGGTCACCTCACTAGACGAGATGGAAAGAAAGCTGCGAGATCCAGGTCTGTATGCAATTACAATGAACTTGTGCTATGGTTCAGAGAAAAGTGGTTTTGGACACTGAATAGCTTGCAGCACGTACTTGAACGTAGTCTGGTATTTCTTCTCAAGCGCACTACTTTTGTTCCCTTTCCTCTTTCTTACAGCGTTTGTTACGTTTGCTGTTCTCCTGACAGTTGTTGCCCTCGTGCTGATTTTTATCGTGGCTCCAAGGAGAGGTCAGACGAATATACTGATCTATATTTTAATTTGCTCACTCATTGGTGCCTTCTCTGTCTCATCTGTGAAAGGCCTGGGCATTGCCATTAAACAAATGCTGGAGCGGAAGCCAGTTTATCGACATCCGTTGGTTTATGTTTTGGTGGGCGTCTTAGCACTCTCAGTCAGCACTCAGATCAACTATCTCAACAAAGCATTGGACGTGTTCAATACATCTCTGGTGACACCTATTTATTACGTGTGTTTCACCACAACGGTCGTGACATGCTCCATCATCCTGTTCAAGGAGTGGAGTAGCATGGACGTCGGTGATATCATTGGAACCCTGAGTGGATTCTGCAGTATCATCATCGGCATTTTTCTGTTGCACGCTTTCAAAAATACTAATATCACCTGGAGTCAGTTGATGTCTACTGTTGCCAAAGAACCATCATTACCACACCGTGGCTGTGAAACCAGTCACACTTTACTGGAGAGCATGGAAGACCCAGCTTTGGCATATGAGGAGGACAGCGTTCTATTCAATCAGTGAAACTCTCAAGCGGTGTTCCACCGTTGAAGAGTCACAAATTGCAGGCTTGGCCCACCTGTGTCTACCAAAACACTCTTCTTTTCTGCAATCCTCTGGAAATCCATCTGTAAGGCCAGTGAAGTGTGGGCCCCTCCTCCGTGCCAGCTGTTGGCAGTAATGAATGAAGATGTTCAATAATTAACGGGATAGACAGAAACCTGACGGTGGTTGTGTGTCAGGCAATGAACAGCCTTGTCCTTTTTTTATGCAGCATCTCCTGTTGGCAATTTTTAGCAGAAAAGAGTGGTCTTTGTAAGCTGTGTTTACAAAGCGTGATTTTCCCATCGTGACTGCTGAAGTGACAAGCACTCTGCTGTTGTTGTAGTGATGGCCTTAATATTTCAGGCTTGCTTTATATTTTTATATTTTATTGCCAAGCAAATTTGATGGTACCTGAAGGATAGTCAATGGAGACATTGGAGACATAATATTAATAAAACATTGTTTAACCCTTTTAGCTTTTAATATAAAATTTATGCAAGTATTTTTAATTTTTGCTGACCTGCCAATGAATCTCGAATAGAAGTCACCAAAAAATTTCTGAAGTGTGGTTCTCGGTAACCATTCTCCTTCAGAATCCGTTTTTTAACAGCAAAGTCTTAGCTCTTCTGCCTTAAGAGTCCAGAACAGATTGCAAATGCCTGGATGTGCATGTACTTTTTTATTTCAAAGCTGTGACAAAGTTATATTTGAAGAAAAAGCAAATTCAGTGAAGGCCTGAACACAGTTGCTGTGGGCTTAAAAAAATTGGGATAAAAGAGTAAGTTGTTCAAAGGCAGAAGAAGGCCAGAATGTGCATTGAAGAATTTCCACTCTCTTTTCTACTACTGTGAGGTTTAAGAAGGGGCTTTACTTATTTCCATACTTCTTTCTAATATTGCCATCTACTCATCAAAACCCATTTAAGCTTTTCAAAATTTTTTCTTATTTTCTGGAAAGACATCATTGTTGCTTAACAACAAAACAGTCCTGTTACTTTATATTCCGTTAGAAAAGCAAAATCCATTTTCCAATTCATGCGCCGTATCTAAAAATACCAGGTAAAGGAAGGCCTTCAAACAAGGGTTGAGAAACATCAAAAACATCTTTAGTTGTAGTTTGGCCTTTTCATCTTTTCTAAAAATGAGTATTCCCCTTTATTAGATGTTTTAGCTATTAATCTGCCGTGGGCCTGGAAGATGAATGTCTGTACCACAGCGTGCTCCTCGGTTGTGGTCGCGGATCTTTATCTCCCCAAACCAGCTTGCTCAGGCCAGGAGTTACTCACCACAGTCCCCTTTGTTGCCACTTCGTCAGCAAGAAGGTGGCTTCGGCAGCCGGATGTGTGGGTCGTGAGGAGCTCAGCGGAAAAGTCATATTTCCAGTTCTGGGGGTTGGAGGTGGGAGTCCAGAACCTTTGCCCGAGGATACTGGCATTTCAGCAATTAAAAACCGATTTTAATCAGCTAAGATCTGTATGCCAAGCAGAACCTCCTCACGAAGCAGGGTGTGTATTCTCTAACGTGCACAGAGTGTCGTAAAAGTGGATGCTTTGGGTGGATAGCGAATTTTTCCGTGAACGAAGGCTCATAATTGAGCTGTAAATTATGTAAACTAACCTGTACCAAGCAAAAATTCTCTATTTTCTACTGGACCTGCATATCTGCTTTTATACATAAATGACATCTACTAGGAAAATAATGTTATTTTCTTACAATGTCAGAAAACCAAAGTTAATGCATATTTTCATGGTGTACATGAAGTCTGTCATGTAAAGTAGTAAATTATTGATTCTCCTTTTGTATAAACAACATTTGCTGTAAGGGACATTATTTTTGAAAAAGTTTATATTTAGGTATTTGGAATAATTTCAATCTTTAGTGAAACTGTGCTAATATTTCTCTTGTAATAAATTATTCATGGATTGTGTACGAAGTGATCTGTGTTTTTTAAACAAGGGATAAAAAGCAATGTAATTCATATTTGTGGTAAGCATTTAAATGCTGTCTGATAGATCCAAAGCGAATAATCTTGGGTTTAGCAGCTTGTCCCGTGCACGCAGAAGTGGATTTTTAGATGGCGAAGGTCTGGCTGATGTCCGTGCAGTTCGTGTGCATCTGATCATGACCTGCTTTTGATACCTTTGACTTTTACTAGTTTTTCTGATAGGAAAAAAAAATTTTCTGCTCCCCTGGAAAAGCCATGTGTGACACTACTGTATGTTCACCTTGAGCTAAAATGTCTGTGATGTTGTGATGGAACTGGAGGGAAGAGTATGGGGAGAGCAAGAAGTTTTATCTTCTCTGACAGAATTACCCAGTTAGTCCAGACGTGTTATTTTTACTCTGGTGTTCTGTAGAAAGCATCAGCAAGGAACATTTAATGCTGATGATTAGTAGTCAAAAGAGACGGATTTTGAGGGACAAAAAGAACAGCAAGTGAACATGCCTTCCCTTCTAAACTAGGGCAGAGGACCCAAAGCTGATGTACGAGGGATCTCTTTCTCAGGGCAAATATTCCAGTGAGTTGTCAGATTTTCCAGGCAGTGAAATGAAGGAGGTCATTGAAAGTAATTTGAAGTATTTTGGAAAGCAGGGGGAATGGTTAAGAACTAGAACAAAGAGGACCTCAGAGGCAATACATTGCTAACCAAATTATGGTTTTTAAATGCTGATATGAAACAAATTGTGGCAGCTACTCATTACTGCCGTACCACAGGACAAATTAATGGGCAATTGAATTCATTACATAGCTGTGCTGGTGAAATGTAGGTAGGTCAAGTCTTGGGTAGGTTAAACGGTCTGCAGGGAGTTTGGAAGGAAGTACAGAGGTTATTAGTTTCGACAGAAACCAGTTCTACCATCTTCCTTTACCTACCTTCCCAGCCACGCTCAGAACAGCCACGCTAGAAAAAACCTTCATCCCAAAGAGCGCCGATTCGGAACTTCAGCATCTTCACTCATCGTGGTTGCATCCTGGAGCTCTTGGGGAATTACATACTCCTAGCAAACACCATACTCTTGCTGTTTAAATGCTGGCAAAACAAATCTGGCAAGCACGTTGGAAAACACTCTTTCACAGAGCAGGTTGTCCATAGCTGACGCCCTTCTGTTGGGTTTTGCCGTGGTGCTGAGGTTGAGGACAGGATGGGGAGGCTGAGCGCGGGGAGCGCGTGAGGGGTGTGCGTTAGTTAGCCTGTCCGCGAGGCCTCTTGGCTTGTGGAACCTTAGAGAGGGGGTAAAAAAATGGGTCTGAAAACCAAGTGGCACCAGAGATAAACGTCACCAGACTCTTGCACGCAAGTAGTTGATCTCCATTGCTCATCAGGAGTACTTCCAACGAGGGAAGTAATTTTATATGCTGAAAATACTTCCCAGTTTGTCAACAGTGCGGCTTTTTTATAGAAAAGAGCGATATCTGAAGCGACTGGTGCACAGAGGCTGGGAATTCTGCCTTTTTTCTCCATAATACTGACTTGCTGCAGGTTTTCTGCTGTTTGATCAGGAAACATCAGCTGGTTTGCTACAAACGCTGAGCACTCCTGCAGCTTTTGCCTGGACATTTGCTGTATGAAGGTGGCATAGTGCCTCCTTCTCACCTTTACTGCTCTTCCAGGTCTCTCTCTTACTACACCAAAGTTTTAAAAAAATCAGCTAACAGCCCACATGTGCCTCTTTATGGTTGGTGGCATGGGTGGCAGGCACTGTTCACCCCTCTCAGTACTTTTCGCCTGTTTGCCTATGGTTAGGTTTGAGCTGAGCTCAGAGGCACCGTCAGGACTAAGGTGGCCTACTTAGTCTTGATTTATGGATGTAGCTTTTCTGGTAAGTAAATACGCTGTACGTACCTGACCTTTGTCCTGCAGACCTTTCTTGTTGCTGTTTAAGCTCAGGTCTCACTGACTCTGAAGCACGTTCTAGTGCTTTTTGGTTTATTTACTGTCTGCCTGAGGACAGCAGCTGTAAATTTATCTGTAGGAGAGTGTTAATAGCAGCCTACTCATAATTTTCCCAAAGCAGCCTACAGAAAGCTCATGTTGAGAGGCTGAAGCCTGGTAGGCAGGCGTTATTGGCTCCGTGTGTGAGACCAACATGTTTCAAGGATGGATGCGTGCTCGCCCCGGGACAGCTCAGTGAAACGGGTGCGAGCAGGGTGCTCTGAGTACATAAACCTAATGGAGCTGCCCTTTACTGCACGGTTCTGCAGCGCATTACACATTAACTTGCAGTAACAAATGTGGCAAAACCAGTTTTACAAGAGCGGTTAAAAAAGGTGCCTCATAAGTTAGTCAACATCCCAGCGTACTTTCATGTTGCAGAGACAGTTTGAATTTGGCTTTTATAGCACATCATCTGCTGAAACGCCGTGAACTTCTGTGGCCTGGCCATAAACCGTGGTGAGACCAACGCGTGGTACTCTGTCGTACAGAGCTGTATTTCGTTATAGGTCTGATGAGCAATTGAGTGCTCATAAAAAGTCAATTATAAAAGTAAAGTGATGTCAGTTGGTGGCAATTCTTCTAGCAGATTATACAAAACGATAGGGCTGTCATGCTTCACTTGAAGCAAAAATGCCTTAGAGGTGTGTTTGAAGGCACTCCCAGAAGTTCAAACAAGAGGACAAACAACTTCCTTTCCCAAGGGGCGAGAACTGTCCAAATACGACTGCGGTGAAGATGAATGGTGAACGCTAGGAGTGAATTTGACCCAGAGATGCTATCGTCTTCTGGAAATTCAAAACTTGGGATGTTTGATAATTTTGTTGTTACAATTATTTTTTTAAATTTGGAAATGAAAAATTGCATTGCACAGAACTCAATCATTCAGCTAGCGTGTTTTAGATATTTTGTCTACAAAATGCCATAAAACTAAATACCATGATGTGTTTACCTATAAATAATTCACAACGCAATCACATATTTTAAATAACCTATTTATTTGTAATGGTCTGATTATTTTATATTAAGCAATTATGAACTTCATCTGCCTTTCCTTCTTTATATTTGTATCGAATTGAGATTTAAAATTATTTAAAATTAAAGGTGAATAATAACCTAAGAAGTAGGGTTACAGACATTGTCTGTGTCAGATATCACAGCATCCATCTGAGCTAGACTAATCCAAAGCACCTCATTTGAAGGTCAGGTTCCAGCTTTAACTTGCCTATTAAACACTCTGGGGAGGACTAGGGAGAGCGCGGGTGTTTGAGCAGACAGCAGCACGTGAGGAATGGGAGACAACGCTGGCAAATTGTGGGAGAGGTTTGGGTAAGATGGTCGTTATTCTTCTTCTTTCAGTTCAGTATTCTTCTTCTTTTCAGTTCCCTGCAGAACTGGCAGGGAAGACGCCCTGACCTGCGTCGCAGTTTTGAAATGCTTCAGGGATGCTGAGTCTCCCCAGCCGCTCGGGTGTGACGTGGGAGTCGCTGAACGACGACGGCTCCCGTTGCTCGCCTTTATCCCCCGCAGTGGGCACATGGATGAATTTCATCGTGTCCGTTGGCATGCCACCCCTTCTGTAACGCCGCTCCGTTTCTTCGGTGCTGGGTGCTTCGCGGGGGAAAAGGGCTTGCCTTTAAGCACAACCTAGCCAGAGCTTTATCAGAGGTTCTTCCATCGTTTTCGCTGCTGCCACGCAGTACTCTCCAGTGCGTGAGTCATATTAAGTACCAAATAATATTATTGTCACAGGATTTAGTGTAGCTCTGGCCAAAAGAAGAAAAAAAAAGGCCTATAAGGTGACTAAGCTTGGTGACTTCTTTCCAGATAGATTTTTCTTCTTAATAGTGAAAACAAAGCCCGGAGAGTCCTGAGCCAGTCTCTTGAGGTATCTTCCTCAAATGAGTCAAAGCTGGGCCGAGTCCAAAGAGCTACTTCAATACGTAGGGTGCTGGTCCTGTGGTTTAAGGAGAGACCGCTGTAAAAGGCTGAGGTTTTCTGCATCAGCCACGTTATTGACATGCTGAATGCTAGACTTTGAGTAAATATAGTGGTGTAAAATCTCTGATTATCCCATCTCCGTTATATCTGTGAGGGTCTCTGTTAACTCTGCAAAAGTAGGACGTCCTTCAGGTTTCTGAAAAGGAAAGCGAAGCATAAATTTATGTGAGCAGATTAGTCAGAGTACCAGACTCCAGAAGATGGTTACAAGTAGATATGAGCTACCACTTCAAAATTACATTTCACTTTGTTTGTACAGAAGAAAAGATCAAGTGTATCATTTGAGGGAAAACCGTTCATCTGTTCTTCATGACACCAGCAGTGTGCGTGCAGCCACTTTTCCAAGCATTCTTAAAATTTCGTTATTTCAGTTCTGGACCGGAATTCCTATAGGATTTGTCCCCTGCAATGGGTCACTGGAAAGCGCTACCTCTGAGGAAACCAGGACACTCGAGGATGTTTCCTGGGCTGTTGAAAAGGATCTTGGCTGTTGTGTCATTTGGTGTATTGGAGCTCGGTGGGGAACAAACTCCTGGGTGATGGCAGACAGGAGTAGAGAGAACTCCTCCCTGTCCTCTCTCTGCTGGCTCCATCTGGGTGGATGTGTGCAGAAAGCGAGCTAGATGCAGTTTAGGTCTCAGTCTCTTAAGCCTTTTTTTTTTTACTCAGAGTCTGAAAATACCATGTAGAGTTAAAAGATGGGCAAGCAAGGAGAGGTAGGATAAAGGAGAGAAGAGTAGCAACAAGATTGCCCAACTACTCTCAGTGTATACCTGCCTATTTACATGAAAGCATTGCGGATAAAGGTCTTCTGAAAGTCCCTTTTATCCAAAATTAAAGATTCATTTCCTGTAGACACTAGAGAAGGACCTTAAGTGATTACTCAGATGAAGCAGCTGATGAAATCGGTGTTTTTGTACCAATATAGAAAGAAATAGTTGCTGGAGAAATGGGGAAAGAGCATGAAGTACTAAATCGGAGTGGAGAGGGTGAAAGGGGTGCAGCCTAGGAGCTGTGGTGATGTACAGAGGCACTGATGTACAGCTAAAAATGGGATTTAAAATCCGCATTGTGGGCATCCCCGCGTAGTATATGAACGTGTTAAGGTTATCCTTCCGAGCAGAGCTAGAGAAAGCCATGCACGAAGGAGGGCTGAAGAAGGTATTACACTTGATGCAGCGGAGAAGTGAGACAGCAGCCGCATGTTCCAAACCAGGGATGGGCTAGAAGACCTGTTCTATTGCTGAAGTGCTTTCTTTTTATTGGAGGCAACAGTCAAAAGAAGCAGAGGCTTGTAAACATAGATATGATTTGTAAAAAGCGTAGTGATAGATACTGAGGATGCCACAGATTTGAAATAAGGACTTAATACCTCGGTTTTTGGAGATTGTCTGTATATCCACATTACAAAGGAATAATACTGGATAGTAATGTCACAAGAAAAAAAGGGCAACGAACCTCATGCCAGCAGCTGTACATGACTTCGTACACAGTATGTGATGCCAAACGTGGTCGGTGGAGTCGGTTGCCCTGAGAAATCTCACGGACGACTTCAGAATTTGACTTGCTTTCAAAAGGCATTTTGCCTTCTGTGAAAACTTCCCACATCAGCACACCTAGAAGTGAACCGGAATATTTAGGACAAAACAAACACCCCGAACCCACAAGCTGTTTAACAACATTCGAAGAACAAAAAACAACCTTGTTTTTTTGTGTATTGAGTAAAGCATGAAAATACGGATAGCCTTAGCTGAAAAAAGACAACCAAAAACATTTTTAACTGAGACAATTCCGCTCTCTTTTAGGTCAGCTAAGGTGGTGGTCCGTGAAACTGAGATGGAGAGAGTCCGGCGGAGGGCTACAAGGATGATGAGGGGACTGGAGCATCTCTCCTACGAGGAGAGGCTGAGGGAGCTGGGCTTGTTCAGCCTGCAGAAGAGAAGGCTGAGAGGGGACCTTAGAAATGCCTCTAAATGTCTGCAGGGTGGGTGTCAGGAGGACGGGGCCAGACTCTTTCCAGTGGTGCCCAGCGACAGGACAAGGGGCAACGGGCACAAACTGAAGCAGAGGAAGTTCCAGCTGAACACGAGGAAGAACTTCTTCCCT
>Ga0065711_1043046_pt1 | contig 14974 bp, 7 predicted proteins | sample Hoacrofraction12_FD_59098 | JGI IMG/M metagenome (GOLD analysis project Ga0065711, IMG submission 59098) | Hoatzin crop microbial communities from Cojedes, Venezuela - Epithelial fraction 12 v2 (version 2) | ecosystem: Host-associated > Birds > Digestive system > Esophagus > Crop | place... | reverse complement strand
GGGGGGGGGTGCGGGGCGCCGGCCTGGCGGTAGGGACCTGCACTTCGACCTTATTGTGCAAGCAGCGTAAAGGAAGTAATGAAGTAAAAACACAACCTGCCTTTTAATAAACGCGCTCGTTTTGCCGGGCGCTGTTTCCCCAGAGAGCTGAGCCCTTGGAACGGCTTCCGAAGGGTGAATTGCAGCAAGGGGTATCAAGCTTAAAATAGCATCTCTTATCTCGGCGTGGTAAACAAGCCGGGCTTTCGCGTACTGGGAATGGGTGGAATCGGAGGCCGGAGCCGTGCTGCGGTGCGGCCGGCCCAGCACCTGCCGATGCCCCGGTGACGGTGCCCAGAGCCGACGGGCCTGGCCGCGAAGGTGGAAGAAGAGGAGCTGCGAGCTCTCTGTCATCATGGATTGCTTTAAATAGGTCAGAGACGAGGTGTTCTCTACTCGGGGCTGCCCAAAGGTGGGTGTCCACGCTTCCCACATTTCGTGTCTGCGGCGATCGCTCAGCTCGCAGCGCTGTGACGCGACTTGAATGGCTCCGCTCGCTCGGCGGCCCCACGAGCGATGGGAGCAGCGCTGAAGTGCTGTCCCACGGCTTGCCCAGTACACAAACCTGCCTACGAGGGACAAGCTGTTTGCTAAAACTTGCAGGGGAAACACCGAAACTGATAGGTATTTGTTCTTAACACACAGGCCTCAAATAATAGGGTGAGTAAATATCTTTAAACCAAAGTCTTTGAAATTCCCAGTTTACGGTAAGGGATGCTACTGTTCTGGTTTCCCACGTCCTCTCGCCTGCAGGAGACTGCGGCTGCCCAGTAACAAGGCTGAGCCTTTCCGAAGGCTCCGATTGCTTCCCCAGGTGGCATCCCTAGGAGGGACTGCCTCTCTCCTCTGAGAAGTTTTGTATTAATCTCTTATTCTTGCTCTCAAATGTCTTGTATGCCACAGCTTTTCTCAGTCATCGTTCAAAACTCAAGGGAGAGAAAGAGAATGCCCTTTCCTTCTCTCTGACTTTTAACTTCCATTTTATCAATTTCTGCCAAATTGCAGTGCTGCAAAGTAGCTGTGATTTTACGGACATCACTGTGGGTCACGTTGCCCGTTTCTCACACGGCAGGAGTGCTGCTTCCCCCACGGCAGTCCTGACCATTCTGCTGCTGCCACAGTCGAGCACACTGCTGGTTTTAGCTATGGCAAAATTCTGTAAGCAACAGACCAAAGAGCTAGCTAGAACAGAAATCTGCTCACATTCCCTGAACAGTGGGAGAGTTAATCTGCATCAGCCGCTTGAATGATTTATAAAGGTTAAAAAGCTATAGTTAAGCTAAGACAGCCTGAAGGGGCAGAGTGGCTGTGGGTCTGTCTTCCACAGCTTCTAACCAGAGTCCAGCCCAGCGCGGGGCCCGAGGAGTGGTGGAGGCAGAGAGTGACCAGAGAGATGGATGAAACTACCAAGCGGCAGGAGCAGTCAGCGTAGGGTCGGAGCAGCCTATGTTCTTCTACTGCTCGCACTCTAGGACAGCTCGAATGCAGTTTACAGTTGCATACAAAACTAGAAATAAAAACCTAGAAATCTTCATGTCCTTGTTCTAACACTCTCTTTAGTGTACCATATGGCATATCTACCATATTAGGTAAACAACTTTACAAGATTACAAGAGCAACTGAGATTGATTACAACTTGTGCATTATAAGTGTGTAGGATTCGTTACTGAATAATTTATTTTTCTATAATCTCTGACTCTTGTTTGACATCGGAAGTAACTTTCTAGGCTGGATTCTTCAGGGCTGGGATTCCAGCTCTTCTGTACGGTATTGCTTACCTTCTGTTTTAAACAGTACAAAAGAGAAACTTGTATAAGGATTCTAGTAATGGATTACTGGTAATTATCGGTGTTGGTGTAGAAATAGCCAGGCTCAATATACAGTGAATGTTATGTATTTCACCCATCAGCAATTACATCAAAAGAGCTTGAACATTACAGGCACGTATGGGTTCTCTCTACTGCAAAGAGTAGAAGCAAGCAGGAGCTGTACAGCAAAAACAGAGAACTGTCAGTTCTTTTAACCTGCTCCTTTTAGTATATTACTATTCAAAATACTGATTTTTTCCCCCTAGAACTAGCCTATGTAGATCATGGCACAGAGACTGTGTTTCAAGATGCAATTCTCTTTCAGTTTGTTTTCTAAAAATGTAGTTAGCGATGAATTCATCACAGGGCCATCTGACAGAGGTGACAGCAGTATGGATTATGGTGATAAGGGACAAATCGGAGAAGCCTACAGATGGTTTGCAAGGAGGAGAGTTGCTTTTGCTTGTCTGTACACACCTCCTATGAGTCTTCACTGACCAGTCAGAATACTAAAGTTCCACCAATAAATAGATGAAAAACTGATAGTGATAGTTTTGACTGGTGATTTGTTGCTCTCCTTTCCTGTCCCTTTCTCTGCTCCTTGCCCAGCAGCCACTGATCATTTAAAATGCTGAAAGCTGAGTTTTAGCCAGTAATACCTTGATTCCACGAGTTCAAACAAGATGACAGAATTCACACAAATTTCGGTTTTATTCAGAAAGCTTCACTGTCCTTGTAGCCACCAGTATCCATCCCAATGCCCATCTCCATTTCCTGTTTTTTGGGGGAGCACAAGAGCTCAGTGGACAATTTGATAAGTACAGAGAGTGTCTGGAGGAGACAAAGGAATGGAGCCCTGGTCAAAGATGATGCGGTCCTACGCAGTAGCTCCTGGTTTGTAAACTTGAAAGCCTGTGTGCTGATTCTTCTGCAAATGGGTGACAGTCTGTACTAACAAGCATTCAGCAAAACCAGCAAGACTTCGTAGGCATCTGGAATACAAATGTTTGACAATCTGTAGGAAAAATCTTCCTGGTTTAAGTATTTTGTTTGAATTCAGAGGCAAATACAGTCTTACTACAGACATGCACATGGAGATAAATAAAACAACTTGAGTGCCTCTTTGCAGTCCATGCGCTTTAGTGTCTTCTCCTTGGAATCTCAAGATACTGTCAAAGTCTTGGTCTTCAAATCTTGCCATGTACTTCAGCTGTCCTTAGGTGAATCTCTGAAGTCCAGTGCTCCAAGAGTCAGGGATTAATATTCAAAATTAAGTATGGTATGTTCCAGGAAAATGTCTTAATCCTGCCATTGTAAAACAAAAAGAGATGAACAGTAGATTTTGAAAGCAACTGTACAGTCCCTTCTTATTTTACAGTTATCATACCTACCTACACTCCTATTTCCACTTAAGGACACTGTCTGTCCTGGTGCATACTAGACCGTTTCTGCTACCTACAGAAGCACCAACCCTGTGACTGCAATTCAGTGTTCTGAACAGAACGTCTAGCACAATGCTGCTGTGGAAGAGGTATGGCAAAACTGCCCACTTATTAAAGAGTTTGTATCTGCAAAACAGTTACTGGAACTCCAGAACAGAAGCAGAAACACAAACAACTCTTTTTTCATAAAATATATTTAATTATAGTGAGATATGATTGAGTAAATATGTTATGTGACAGCTTAAGGGATATGCTCTTTTTAAAATCAAGGTATTTAACAATACCTAGTTATTAATTGGAAAATACACAGAAAAGATCTTAGAGACTCCTTACGAGCTTGATTTTCAAAAAGAAAAGTTAGCTGAGCACACAACTGCCTTAGCAATCTTCTCTAGCTGCTATGAGACAGACAGAAGACTGTCACTAATACATGCTACATGCAATTCACATGGGAGATACTTCAGTATGGCTGTACTGAGGCATACCAAGGCCCATGCAACTCAGCATCCTGTGCCTGGAAGAAGATGCCCAGAGAATATACTGTGAGATAAAGGATTATTGTTTAAAGGCCTTCAAGGCTTTACAGTATAAAAGAACTACGGAATACTGTTTCTCCTTCCCAACTGCTCTTAATCTAACTCATCATGCTTGTTACTGCCTGTCAAGGTAGGAAGTATCCGTATCCAGACTCATCTGTAAGGGAGGAGCTAGGGAACTTGACTAAGAAAAAGGAGCACTTGTAGAAGAACATGGAAGTTTCCCACCACACACCCCAGCAGCTGGCAGATTTTTTTTTAAACAGATCTTCTGAATGGAGATTACAAGCAAATGTCCTGAATTATGTCTGTGGAAGAGACAAGAAGCAGGCACGTCAACAAAGATTTGTGTTTTATCTGTTATGAAAAATTTCTTGTGCAAGTCTACATGATTCATGGGAAAAAAAATATTATTAAAAGATTAGTGGTCCTTCTGGTCACTACAACTAGCTTCAATAATTTCACATATTTTGAATTTAGCAAATTATTAGAACTGACTGGGCGAAATGAAAATGCTTTCCTCTCTAAGCAAATTAAAGTAACTTCTGGAAAATTGAATCACTATTTCTGAGTGCTACTCTGACAGAATATGTCAAGAAAATGTGCCTACTGATGGGTCTCATTACTGGAAATCCAATTTGCAGACATTTTACAGTCAGGATTTTTTAGAATACATTTGAAATACTCCTTATTAGTGAGAGGTGACTTTGATAGTTTCTGCTTCAATTCTTCCGGGATTCTTTGTGAGAAAAGTATTACCCTATCAGGGATGTTTTGTCAACAGTGTACCCTCAGACATTTTAAACATGGTACACTAACACAACAGACATTCCAGAGCCGGACTCTATTGCGCCCTTGTGATTCAGAGCTGTTCTAGTTCTTCCCTGAGCTTTCCAGCATCATTCAATATCTAACATTCTTTTCACACCAGTCCTCAGCGTTTACTTTTTGAGCAGTGCAGATCACTGGTCCTCTTCCTCCTTTACTCCTCTTCTAGATTCCAATTCTCCACCTCCCAGCAATTTGAAAAAAAATAGCCAAATGGGTCTGCTGCCTCCAGAAGCAAGCTTGGTAGACAGCTACAGTCAGAAGGTAGCTTCTGTTCTGCTTACAGCTCTGGCCAGCTTTACACATGGCATACAGTAATGATCACTCGGGTCACTCATAAAAGGTATAGTTAGGATGACTTGAGATGTCAAAGCCACAGAAAATTTCCTTCTCTATGTCAACATACTAACTGTTCTCTTGTCACTGACTACACTGTTATGTGCTGCTGTGCACTGCTTCCTCATCTCTCTAGTAATCTGCTGTATATCAGATGAAGCCAAGAGCCAGAGGAGATGGGAACCAAAAGGTGTGATGCTATTGCACTCTCCATGGTGTGCATCCAGAGCAGGGCAGCATGCACTCTTAAAACTGGAACTCCTTAAAGAACTGAAGACTGATTGATTTTTTCCCAGTCAATACCACAATACAGCATTCTGACATCATTGCGTTTTTGCCCCATCAAAAAGAGTTTTTACTGGACACTAATTTAACAATTGATCAGCTATGGCAATTGGTGTTATCTTCTTTCTTTATATGCTTCCCTCCGCTTACTCACCTTCAAAAATACATAAATAAAAATAAATTAAAGAACTGAAGATAAATCTTCATCTTGTTTGTTCTTGGTCAGTGCCAAGAACAGGTACAGTTAATGCCACGTCAGTCGTGCAACAGCACTTGCCGTAGATGAACACATTTGTCCTATGGAATTTGATAGGCATTTGTTTTATCACAATTCCCAGAGACCGTAAGTTACAGGAACAGAGCCAGACGCATTCTTTGTCCCTAAGTCCCTATCTAAATCATTCAATAGCCCCATGGCACCCCTCTTTTAAAACAGAGGAGTTCTTTAAAAAAAGGATTGTGTGTGTGTGCCTGAATATACACATTTTAGCTCAGCAATAAGAAATGTCAAATGAAACTAACAGGCCAAAAAGTTGGTAAAACTTTCAGCATACCTACAATACGTAGGTCAAAATCCAGGTTCTTGTAGATCTGAACTGGAAAAATAATCACATGTGCAAGCATTTCTGAAAATCGTCTTCAGATGACAAAAATGGCTAAATCAGTTTCCCTACTCCATCTCTAGTTCATAGTCTGCCAAATGCTCTCACCAAGCCTTACGGGATGACAAGATTCCTCAGAGCAACCTGACTAATCTTAGTGACATTATAAAGAAAACAGACACAAAAGACACAGAACTGGAAAGCCAGTGTAGATAGAAGAGGTATGGAAACATCATCATTTAAAGAAAAAAATGAAAGAAATCCAGTAAAGGAGGTTTGTTCTCGTTGTAATGAAATGAGATTGTATCTAAACATCTTGTGGATTTGGAAGGCAAAAAGTATGTAAGCAAGATTTTGCCAACTGTTTTTTTTTTAATGACTGTAATAACTGATTAAAATAAATCATGCTGTAGCTTCTTTGTTGAGCTGCCTCAGACTTAATGAAAACACAGCACGAAAGGCTATTATACAAGGGTTTTCTCTGAATTCTCCAGCATTCTAAAATAGTTAGGGATATGATTCCAGACTATAGGTTACTTTCTTACACTACCTAAAATATATTCTTACTATCAGAGACAAGAGTTCAGGGACTTGCCCCTATTCCTTTAATGAGATTTTGCTCATTTTTGAAACTCCAAACAAATGTAATAACTCATTTAAATATGGGATGTCTTCCTGCAGTTGACAGAAGAAACTAGTACATGTTTTGAAGCCAGTCAGACAAATATTTTATCTCTCGAAGTACAAGATGAGGAAAACTTCCAACCCAAAGGAAATGACACACCCAGATGGAGGGCCAAGGTTTTTTATGTTAAGTTGTTCCTTATTGTCAGTTTTGTCTGTATGGGGTTACTTGCAATACTCTAGCAATACCACAGAAGTATAACAACACTGCTGTAACTATTACTTAATTTTCTAGCTAGAACAGTAAACCCCATCCATCTGTGTAAACTAACCATTTATTAACAACCAGACAACATGGCAGGCAACAAATACAACATCTTGTTTAGGAAAGATGATTAGTTAGGGAAGCATTAGACAATTTCTGTGTTCTTGTGTAAGAAAGTCAAATTGTTTTTCTGAAACTATAACACTTTTTTCTCTTAATTATTTTCAACAGAGCAAAAGCAAGAGCTAGTTTTGCTGCTCTGTACAGTTTAGTGGGCCTGTAAGTTTACTCATTCATTACTATTGCTTGACATGAAGCCGTCTAAGTAGAATTGTACAACTTGGCTGCCTGAAGCCTTCCCTGCTACACCCTCATCCCCAGCAAGACCCCACCAAACGTGACATCTTTGCGACTTTAAAAGCTATGTGAAGTTGCACACTGGCACATGTGTTGGTGTGATCATACAACGTGCTAGCTCTCACCCCTGTACTGTTACCAGCATTTCCACTGACTCAAAGAGAAAAAAAAAAGTCTGTGCAGGGCCAAGCTGCCCCCTTCCTAGAGCTTTCCTGTCATTAAGAGAATGACAGAAAACAGAACCCTTAAACTTTCTCTTGCAGTTTGACTACTTTTAGTTGTTCTAAATTCAAACTTTTAATTCAGCAGGATGATCTCTTCTACGGGAGCCACATCATCCTCTTTTATACCTGGGTGGAGTCATGAGCCACCTGCACCACACAGAGACTGAATCACTAACTCTTGCCCTGTAAAGACCAGAGTGCGTTATTATCCTATTACAGCTCAGATAGCTATTCGAAAAGTTATTCAGTAATGTGTCACTTTGGGCTCCAGTTCATTCTCTTGCAGATACAAGTATCAGATTTCTTTCAGTTTAGAATAAAAGAAGATATGTTTTTTTCTAACTCACAACCTTACTCGCAACTCTGCTTCGGGTTCTTTCTGCTTCTTCAGCAACAATTAAGATTCTGTGGACCAGTTTATTCTCCGAGTTATACCTGCACAAACCTTTTGCCTTCAAAATGTCTTACTAACAACTGTATGTCCCGGACAGCCTTTAGAAGTTTGTCAGAGGGGATGTCATGGGCAGAGTAAATGCTGAGGATGCTGCTGAGTAAAATCCAGAGTCCAAGATGAAGCCGTGAGGCTCTCTGGAAAAAAATAAGCATGTTAATATGAATTAAGTGAAAAAAACGAAATGTCAAATCTCAAATGTTATTATTAGGGTTACTTTACAGAACAAAAATGTGGTTTAAAAGTGCATTAACTAATAAAACCCTTGTCATACAGCAAGTAATAGAAAAATGAAGTATGAAGTACAGGTAATACAAGCGCTTTGGAACAGTAAATGTCAGAATTTTTAGGTGTATGTGGAAAGTGTCTACACAAATACTACAACAGTAAGCAGAAGTGCAAGTTAGAACTGACGAGCCAGAGAGACACTGCTGTCTTATGTGAAGATTGATTTACAGTTAGGCTTCTAAAATGTGAAGGAGATTAAATGCCAGTTGGTTGTCATACAAAAATAAATTACTTTCTGAAAAATGCATTAAAATCCTATTGCTATGAATTACCTTACCATACTTGGTATCATTAACCTAAACCTGAATTAAAACCTATGAACTTTAAACTCCAAAGCCTGTATAGTCTTATTTTTAATAGTAAAATAACAAACATAAAGGAAGCAGAACACCCTAGGAGATAAAACAATGACTAATAATTCACATCCTCAAACACATTTCTGAAACATGCCTTTTAAAACAAGTCCAAGAACAATTCAAGCTATGAAAAGTGCAGCAGATGCTAGGCAGGGAAAGACCAGCATACTGCTGAGTTTGGTAAAATGATACGTTACCTAGGTGAACAGAAAGAAGCAGAATCTCCTAGTCATTTGTAAAACAGGTAAGGAGAAGGAGATTCATTTCTTTGGCTCAAGAACAGAGTCCACGGTAGACAGTTAATGCAAATGAGGTCTCTGAACTAAAACATCTAATAAAGGAGCTCTTTCCTCGATGTGCTCAGCCCAGTGATGTATGCTGTCCTATGATGTGATTTGCACCAGCATGAACTGGGCAGCAGGGGCTTGGTTCAACCCCACTCAAGCCTCAGCGCCAGCGAAATAGTGCTCAATAGTGATAGCTTGAGTGTGTTCAATGATTTGTAGAGAGAGAAAGAAGTAGAGAGAGAAAAGGAGGAGCTCCTAAAGAAACACTGCTATCGAGCCTTCTGGAATTTTAGCCAAACCCAATTAGTAAAGATAGATTTCTGTACAAGGAATGGTGAAATTTGCTATTCTGCAGCATCCAGGGGTCTGAAGTATGCAGCGAATACAACTTGTACTCTCCTAAACATACAATTTTGTTCTGAAAAGACAGTCCACAGTACTCCCATCTGCTCCTTAGTCTCTCCACTGAGACTACTGTACCAAGTCGGTCAGTTGTGACAGTCTAGTTGCAACTCTGACTCTTTTCAGCCCAGAAGTGGATTTAGATTATTGGTTATCACTGCAGCTCCTGAACCTCTTGCAAAGTTGGGCATGAAGCTAAATACACAGATTCTTATTCTCCCAGTTAATGCATAAACCTGAAACCCTACAAAATCTTTATTTGCACACGAATCCTCTGCAGGATTTCATCTCTCTCAATTTTTTGCCTCCTTTCTCCACTTAGTATCACCTGTTTGCCTTTCAGCATGCTCTTCGCTCCACCTTTTGCTCACTTCATGCCTGAAAAAACTTTATGAAATCCCACTTTCATCCCATCCCCTCACATCAGTGCATCTGTGAAAAGGAGACACAGAGGCTTGCAGTTCACTTCAGCGCAACACTGCTCAAGACAAAGCAGCCTACGCAGGAGAAAAAAAACAGTCAGAGATTTTTCCTAACAGAACTTTGTATTTCACGCTATGTTCAGTGCTCCCCACTGTCCTAGATAGACAACTATCTCTCTTTATGCCCTAATTATTTCTAAACTTAGGTCTGAATCCTCTTACTCATGTGAATGGGAGATAGATGCCTAAACACCTTTTTTTAGAATCTAGGTCTGGCTTGTAAGACTTCATCCTTCAATTTTTGTGACGAAACTGCAAACTTCAGCTTCGTCAACCCTTTTTTGTATCACATACATTATCCATTTACCTGTCTTCATGAAAGGAGCTCTTAAAATTATCTCCAGCTTCCACATCCGTGAATAAATCACCACATAGTTAGCCAGGATAACTTCATCTCACCATTTGTGATTCAGAAAGCCTCAGTATAAAAGGTATTTGGATTTCTCTAACTGCTCCATCCCCCCATGCTTCAATGACAAAATTAATCGCAACAGCAGGCAGGACTTTGGGTGGTGTTCTTGGTCTCATGTCTAGTACCGAGTGTGGTTTTTTAGTCTCATGTTCTCAGATTGTAAAGTAGACACTGTAGTGTAGTGATGTGAGTGTGAAAAAAGTCTGGAATTGCAGTCTGAGTTCATTCTAATAAAAGATGTTATGAATGTCCAAGATATTTTGGTTTTATAAAAATAAGTAAATATATGTACCCTCCTTACTCTGTTGCATCAAAAGTGTCCCAATGACTTCTAACCTCTACAGGTTCAGCTAATCAAACACAACTTTTTTAAGTAGGCCCTGTAGATTCATGAGGTACAAACAGCGAAGACTGGGCAGATCAGAGTGGCACTGTTGGCTTATCCCATGAATTTAAGTGGATATATTGAACCGATCTTAAAAAAATGGAGCGTTTAGAAGTCAGACTGGTAATTTGAATCCCCACATGGTAATCTGAATCTTCCACATGGAAGTGCTACACAAAGAGAAAAATTCTCCAGCTTTTTTTTGCAATGTTAGCATTGGATTTTCACAAATGCAAAAAAAAATTATCATTTTGCATTATGGCAAAGAACTGTCTTTCCCTGTAGAAAATTACTGATTTAGCAGGGAAAAGAGTAAATGGACTACAATCTGAAAAGTGGTATTGAATGCATACACAGAACAAGAAAATAAAGATATACTATTTTAATATGAGTGTATTTATAATAAATCAGGTTAAAAAGTATAGATTAAGAGCCTGTTAAATCTAGCAGGTAATTCAAAATGCTACTTTGTTTATGTCTATAGGTAATGCTTAATCTCAGATACTGACACCATACCTTATAAAGACCATGTCTCTGTACAAAATAGCAAGCTTGTTTTCAGCTAAACTCACACGAACATTTCCTCCTTTTTTATTTGTACTACCTACAATTAGAGCATCGAAATAAACAGCAAGGCCCAAATTGTGGTTGTGCTTAGACATTCACAAACTTTGTGGGTCTGGATAGGAAGTTTAAAGTCTCTGCCATCGTATCCTTATTGCTAAAATATATTTTGTCTTGACTGTGCAACACACTTGAGCTTCTGAGAAATGCAACAAAATAATGCAGATTTGTGCCAGTTCCACTAAGTACACAGTCGAGGTACTAATTAAGAGAGCCAATCCCACACAAGCCTAAAACTATGACATTTTATAAAATGTTTCATTTAAAACCAGGAGTTCAACCGACTTTAAATTTGATATATGGGGGTGGAATGAAAGATGTCAAAATTGAAATGTCTGAGGCACAGACTCAAAACTGGGAAAAAGAGAAAGAGAGAAACAGGAGAGAGGACAGGACAGGATTACATGCATTACAATCTCTGTATTTATTTCTGGAATAAAATAGAAAACAACACCTATTGTTATGATGGATTTTTTTTCAGAAGACCCTTTTCCTGAGATGTAAGACAAACTAATATATTGAAGCATTATTTCCTACATACATCATTGTATCTCTTTTTCTTAGGCTGTGGGAAATGGAGAAAACTAATTGTATGAAGCACACATTATCCAAATAAAAGTTACAAAATTTTCAATTTTTTTCTACTTATTAATGTTTCTATTTTTTTTCTTTTCATTTCCTTATTTCTTTCTCCCTCCCTCTGTCTGCCTTTTGTTCTAGTTTCCTTCAGTTGACTTTACATGGTTTTCTTCTTTATTCTACTTTCTCTGCTTTTCTTTATATAGAATAAAAACACTTAGATAGATGGATCATTTTTTTTCTTCCTTCTCATATTTCCTGCATCTTTTCAGTTCCTCTGTCTTTTTCTAGTCCATCCTTCATTCCTGGGCTCTTTTCTACTACCCATTCCCTGCACCACTATAGAATCCTGCTCTGTACTCGGTGACCTTACCCTCCCTCCCTGCAGCTACCACATTTTTCTTTGAAACTACTGGTATGTTTCTAACTTCTCTTCCTCTAGGGCTCACATGTTTCTCCCTTCCTTTGTATCATTTGTTTTGTTTGCCACACCCAAATTTAAATCTCCATTCCACTTTTACCTCCACTATTTTCCATGCTAGTCTCTCTTCTCTCCTCTTCCTTTTGAGATCCTAGCCTTCCCTGTGCCGCCTCTGGTATTTTTTCCCCCAGCCAACTCCTAGAATTTCAGTTCAACAACATCTACCATTAGCTGCCATATTCCACAGCAGCTGCACGTGTCCTAGTAATTCCTACTGCCATCAACTGCAAACATATCCCGCTGTCCCCAGGTGCAAGAGGTGATGCTTCAGCAGCCAGTGCCTGTCTCACTTCTTCCGGCAGTTGGAGCTTGTCACAGATGACTTTCCAACAGCTGCCCTCTGTCATTAACTCTGCCAGATGTCAGTTCGGCTCACATTGCCATGCCCATGGCCATCAGCCACCACGTAAGGACTCACTCACCATCATACACCCCACAAATTTTCATCAGTGCTATTAGTCACGGGTTCCTCTTTTAACTGCTAGGAAATATCATTAGATGTATCAGTGGCGACCATCCCAAATGCCACTAGTTGCATTCCAACTTCTATGGGAGTCTCCTTAGCTCTGGCAACACAGGTTTTCCTGTAAATGAAGTAGCTACGTAGTTACACACTCTGACTGCACCCTACCTCCAGTCTCTAACGGCCACAGTTACCGGTGGTCCAGAACACTGTTCCGTGAAAGCTGTGTCTGCTGCTATCATGAGGTGCCACTCTGCTAGGTTTCTTCCTAGTACCATGATGAACAGCAATTGGCTTCTTCATCTGAAGCCGAATGTTCCCTCTTCATATGAGGGATGCTCAGGATCGCACACTTGTCATGAATTTACACAGTGACAGATGCTCTTTCTTTCCCCCTTTCAACACTTAATAGATGAAGAACTGTATTTTTTAGCAGAGGAAAAAACACTAACAGGGAATTTAAAATGTCAGGTGTCGTATTTCTTCTTGCTGATCACTTGTTATCGCTGACTGTTGTCAAACAGAAGATACTGAGGAAATTAATTACAGTATCTTCCAGAGGCAGGTCGATTTATGGCCATGATGATTATAACTAAAATTCTGTATGTTTGCATATCTCTCCTTACCAGAGTATAGTTTATGCCACTTCGGTGTATACTTCTTTTTCCACATTGCTTTAATTAGTCTTCCTGTGGGATCCACATTGCTGTATTGGTACGGGATCGTCCCTTTCTCTTTCCTGGTAGTTAAAAAAAAAAGTGAAAGGATAAAACAATCATAATACCTTTTGCTGAATACAGAACAAAATACTGGAACTGGAGGTGCTCATGAATCCGTGACATTCTGGTATGCATAAAGGAAAGAAAAAAGGAGCTGAACTGAAAAACCTGGAGGCCCATTTACCATTTTTAAAAAATATTTTAAGAGTGGAAATAAGGAACATCAGGTTGAATACATCGTGAAGTTTGAGAATATAAACCAAAAGAGGGAGTACTGCTGCTCTACCCTTGGTTCCGCTGCCTGCACTGACATCATCTTTCCCATTCAAAATAATTATTTGTGACTGACCCCAAACTCGAGCATTTTATTATTTCTTGCCCTATTTTTCCTCCATTTGAACCTTTCCACATTCTTAGACTAGTTACTATTCATACAGGGGAGCTAGATGAGTTTTGCCATCAGGGAAGTTTCTAATCAGTAATTTGCCCGCTAAAGGGCACTGTTTACTGCAGTAAAAAAGAAATCTTTTCTTGCTCTGTATAGGTTTTACTTAAGGCTGAGCTAAAAATCTAAAAAGATTGACTTTCAGGGCTTTCTTATTCAAAAATACTGTTTGCCCAATTAATATATATGAAATAATTTACTTTTTTTTTAGCAACTTTTTCCGTGCTGGAACGATGAAGATTTAACAAGAGAAAGACTGCACGTGTGGTTCCGTAAGAGAGAGTGAGAAGGAAGGCATCTTCCCTATTCAGACAGAGATCTGCTCTCCAGGCTGTATAAACAGCATCAAGAGCAGCACCATAAAATACTTAAGGTCACAGGGTGGACAGCTCGGGGCATTTGGAGAACCACTCTCTGAGCCATGGTGTGCAAAGAAGCAGGTCATCACGACATGCGGATAAACCTGCAGACTGCATACTAACGCGTTCCTGTTGTATCACGGATGGAAGACGTGTAACCAAGACATGGGCGTACGCAGCTCCCGCAAACCTCTTTACACTCGGACAATGGCTCCCACTGTATTGTCTCCAGCTGCTGGTTTTGAATCTTACTCATTTGCGTCACACAAATTAGTGAGATTCGTGCACTCTGACCTGCTGCCCCCAATGTAACCGCCCTGCCTGATCCCCGTCCACCCTCACGCTGGTTTGTGCCTTCAGCTCCTCCGCCCATGTCTGCCAGATGCTACCGGTTGTCTCTCATTGACCCGCAGATGGCTGGGGAGCCGGAGAAACCCCAGGAGACACCGCACCAAGAGATCCGTTCTCCAGCTGCGGCCTAGCATTGTGGTCTCTCTGCCAGCACGTCCCTGGCCGCCACCGCCGCACCGGGCACAGCCCGTCCCGCCTGCTGAACAAAGGCACGGTGCGCGCTCCGCGGAGCGGGCCCTTCCACCAGGAAACCGGGCTCTTGGGCTGCCACGGCTCCGGAGGGAGGACAAGGGGCTGGCGCGGGCGGCAGCCATCGCCGTTCCCCTCAGGGCGCTGAGGCCCGGGGGCTGCCTCAGAACGGCGGGGGGCCTGGCGGGGAGCGGGGCGAGGCGAGGCAGCTCTCAGGGCGGGAAAAGCTCCCCTCAGAGCCCGGCTCGGCGGGGGACAATCCCCCCCCCTTTCCCATGTGACAAAATCTCTGCGGCAGGGGTGCGCGGGCGGCGAGAGGCGCCTCGCCGGTACCGGTACCGCGGCCCTGCCGTGC
>Ga0065711_1043045_pt1 | contig 14975 bp, 11 predicted proteins | sample Hoacrofraction12_FD_59098 | JGI IMG/M metagenome (GOLD analysis project Ga0065711, IMG submission 59098) | Hoatzin crop microbial communities from Cojedes, Venezuela - Epithelial fraction 12 v2 (version 2) | ecosystem: Host-associated > Birds > Digestive system > Esophagus > Crop | place... | reverse complement strand
TTGGGGAGAGGTATGCTTCACTTCACAACTACAATATTGCCAGGAATCAGGTGAGAACAAAACTGCACGTACTTCCTAGGCTAAGCAGCAAGCTGAACTCGATTTGCAAAGCCTCTTAACTACCTGACAGTGGTAGAAATGCAAGGACAGAGTGAATATGGCAGATGATGGTTTTATAGCAATTTGTTACCCTTCCCTATGGGAAGTGGACATTATAAGCCAATAATGTGAAGCCAAGAGGCCTTTGTATATTCCCAGTGATGAGGATGAACCTCACACATGCACAGTGCTGCAGCTGATCCCTGAGGACCGTTGCTGTTGTGAATCCATGAGACTATAAAAGCCTGATAAATTAAGAGCTGAAATTGTAAATGGCCAGAGCAGCTGTAGTTCTCCTCTATATGTGGCTGCTATCCCCGTGTATGGATTCTCTGCCCAGAGTGATTGCTCTCAGAGGCTTTCAAGCTAAAACTGCGTTAGTTTCCAGTGTGCTAGAGTTAGTAAGCATTACGTGTTTTGCACTACTCTGTGTTTAGCTTCTTTAACTCTATCACAGCCAAAACCAGGACAGATGGCTTTGGATCTTTACTAGAATGAAACTAAGCCAGTAAGGAAGCTGCCCTGGCTTCTGGAAGCCTCTGGGGATAAATATAAAAGGGATGTCTTTTCCACTCAGCTTTTGTCCTGGTGTGCTATGCTGCATACTGAGATTTGCCACATGTTAGCTTGAAAGTCAGTGCTTCATAGCCTTGTGGTTCTAAGTGGATTTCTTTGAAAGAAGGAACTGAATTTTTGGTTCCATGAGATCCTCAGCTGTGAAAACTATATGACTTTTAAGAGAGCTCGTTTAACTATGGGAGACCTTGCTTTCCAGAGGTTTCCTGAGCTTAGCAACACAAATAAGCAACTAGTAAGTGTGAGCAAATGGAAAGCAATTCCTGATAAGCTACTTCTATGAAGGCAAGTCATTTATTTGGGGTTTTCTCTGCTTCCTTCTGTTTCTGTTTTACAGGAGCTAATAGCTGTGGGGCTATGCAATATTTGCAGCTCATTTTTCAAAAGCTTTGTTGTCAGCTGCACTATTTCTGGAACTATCATTCAAGAGAAGACAGGTGGAAGAACACAGGTGAGCTGGGCTGGATTTGTAAAGTTTCCAAACTCTCATCTAAAATCACAGTCTAACAGTAACATTTAATCTAAACAATTTGTGAGATACAAAGTTACATACCCATGCCACATGCATTCAGATACCCTCTCTGTGTATGCTAAATATGTACTATGCTTACATGATTACAGCACAGGATGTCCCATGAAGGAAGCCAGGGATCCTGTGGGGAGAATAGGATATATTCATGCAGTTTAAAACTGTATTTTAGTGAATATACCCAAAAAGCCTAATGGAAAATTGTTCATGCACCCTTAATTCTAGCACTTCTTCCTAACTCTTGAGTACTTGACTTTTATGGGGGAAAAGGGGTGTAATATGTCATAATAACATGTAATAATGTTTTTATCACACCTCTTAACTGAATGTCTGTACATGCTTCACTGCATCATAGAAGTAATTCTGTTTAATAAAACAATTTTTGTTTAAGAAAGGGTTTATTCCAAAGTCTGACTTGCAAGCGAAGTATCTTGTTACTCAGGTGAAATTATCAAATGAAAATCCTGCATTGTTCTGTTCTGCCTAAGAATAGTCCATTTAGGTCAAATTTATATCTACAGAAAACTCTTCCAGCTTGAGTATTGTAGAATTTGTACCATGCATTGCAGCATACCTGTGGCCTTTGTTAATTATCCCCTGGTTATTTTTCCCAGTCGGTGGTGTTACGTGGGCCATACCTGCTTGTTTAGAGAGGACAAGCAAGGATATGCTTCTGTCAGGCCTCCCTAATAAAGTATTTCTGTTCAGTTAGCAGCAGCGGTTGGAGCATCTATGATGCTGGTGATTGCGCTGAACCTAGGACACTTTTTCCAGGTGGTACCTAACGTAAGTGAACCTGAAGTAGTTATGGCAGCAGTCTACTTGCTTTCTAAGCATGAAATGAAGATTTTCTAAACATAATATGAAGATTTTCTAAGCAGTTAGGGATTATATCATGCTCTAGAGTTATTTGTTTTCAGGGATGGATCAAATCAAAATAATGACTTTAAACTCCTCAATTTCAGCCGGACAATATATTAGGTAATAAATATTGCATCTCTCTCCCATCTCTCACTGATCAGTGCAAGCTAAGATTCTTTGGCTAAAACTGGACTGAAATTTCACTGCCAGCCTCCATAATAGAAACATTGTATTTCACTTTTGGTCTTACATCTTCCGAGCCTTTGCACTGCTGTGTAACAAATTCATGAGTCCCTCTCCTGCATTGGTATAAGTAGTTCCAAGATGGGGGCTTCAAAATCTTTAGTCTAAAGAGGTAAATAAAATCTTCAAAATGGAAGCTTGGGTTTAGTGTCTCTGATTCTAGCTTGGTCTTTGAGGTTTGTTTTAAAACCATACAGACTCCTAAACTGCCTTCTGTGGATTTTGCATTGCCAGTGTGTCTGTAATATTGTAGATTATTCGGAGTACTCAGTTTTCCAATTTTCCCTTAATTTTTTGTCTAGACTTTCTTTTTTTTTTTTTCTGTGAGTTTTCTTAGGGAACCACTGACAGAGCATTACTTCCTGATATTTTCCTGGCCTCTTTGTAAGTTGGGAGAATTAATCCCTTTCCCAAAACTAGCTGGAAAAAAAGCAGAATTTAACCATCTAATTCGCTTCAGCCTCCTTTTCTTTGCTAAGAAAGGCAGTTTCAACAAATGGTGTCAAACAGCTTCCTAAATCTGGCAATGAGCTACCCATGCTAATTGAAACCATTCTTTGAAAGAGCAGCAGCTCTTCATTCTGTAGATGGTGTTGGCCTTTCTGCTAGTGCTGCAGGAGGCATAGGGATTCACTGCAGAACACTGTAATGGAAACTACACAGAGCGTTTCTAGAGGAAGTCCAGTCGTAGTGGCAGAAGTGATTGTGAAATCCAGCAAGCAGTTATATGCTAGTTTCATGTTGGTTTGCAGATCAGAGGAGAACTGTTATACGTATCTATGAAAATTACGGAAATAAAGCTATTCTAAGATTTTAATTTCAAGCAGTTTGTCTGTCATGGATATCTGTTCCTTAGCATGTTTGTGGTTGCAGACAAAAAATTACAAAATAATAGGTGCTATTTTTCTGTTTTGCACAGGGCATATTGGCTGCTATTGTGGTATTTAACGTGCTCCCTTTTCTTGGAAAATTTCTGGACATCCCCATCCTGTGGAGACAGGACAATTATCATTTCGTAAGTGACAAAAAAAGGCCACCTAGTAATTGGAATGTTTTATTAAAGGGAGAAATGGATGTTTTGGGAGGGCAAGGCAAAGCAGTGGCCATTCCCTTAGAGAAGGGGTCCTTTGAAGTATCCGCTGAAAAAAGTGCCTTGAAATCTCTACAAATCAATTTGCAATTAATTCTATAGAGGGAGAACTGATGATTGTTGTAGCTTCTCCAATCCCCTAAGAAGGAGATTGTCTAGTTGCCAGCCAGGCCACGTTCTCATGTCAACTCTTGTGCAGGATTTCTCATGAAGAGAAAGACCCCCAATATGATGTGGGTTTTGCTAGTAATTGAAGCTCTGTTAAAAAATCTGGCGATTTGAACTGTAATTTGTGATCCTTGTTTGCAGCTACTTCAAGGACTGGGTTTGTCTGCATGTGCCAACAAAGCTTTTCACCTATTACCATTCTGAGCCTTTTTTTTTTCCTTTTGGTCTGCAATTTGCAAATGCTGGGGCTGAGTTGGAGGTCGTTTTACATCTTTTTACTGCTCTTGTTCTCTCTGTCTCTTATTCAAAGGTTATTTGGCTTGTAACTTTTGCTGCAGTGCTTTGTCTTGGTCTTGATATTGGTTTAGTGATCGCCATGGGATTTACATTCTTTGTAATCACCATTAGGTCACACAGGTACTTGTAACTTTTAAAACAAGATACTAGTTTTTCTTAGAGTTGATGTTTTAGAGATAGTTATACTTGTGACAATGAAAAAGCTGTTTCATGTTTGTGAACACTTCAGTTGGGTCATTCTGGAGTCTCTCTAATGCCATCCCAAACCAGTAATCTCTTTGAGTTCATGGACTCTGGACTGGCTCCTTCTGCAGGTGTACCACGCTGTCAAAGACTGCTTGTTGTGTTGTAGGCATCAGCCAGGAGAGGTGATCAGTATACACGCTTCTATAGGCTGAAATGAGATGTTGTGCCTTTATTTCAAATATATTCCTCAGTCTTCACTGCCGTTTACCAAGTTGCTTTATCTTCTCCGTAAACTCAGTTTGTGACAGGAGAGGGAGGTTACGTCAGGCACACATTACTCAGTTTATTAGCTGCTAATCCAAACAGGAAAATCATTCATAAATCCAAGCCACACCTCATGAGATCTACCATGATAGGGAGATGCTTTTCTGAGTAGACTGAAGCATCTGGAAAAACATGGAAAGAGGTAGGAAATAACTCGGTTGCTTGTGATCTGACCCAGAGTGGCTCTGAAAGAATACCTTCAGGAAGAATTTCAGTTGCTGTCTGGAACTCACTGTATTGCCTCTGCTCCGAGTTATTCTCTTAGGTTTGCCTCAGGATTTAATGAGCACTGTGAAAGGGCCAGCTGAGTATCCTGTTGTCCATACTACCTTCAGGATATATAACTGCTTATCAGTTTCCTACCAGTGAGAGCATTGTGTCAACAACACTCAAAAAAAGCATGGGAAGTTATCTGCAAACAGATTGCTTTGAATAGAGTGTCTTGACAACAATTTTCCATACATCAGAGCCCGCTGCCTTCCAGTTCTCCAGCAACATGTTTATCCCACCCATGCCCTGAACTGACCAGAACCTGCCCCAAAACCACGCAGCACCATTCCTGAGGGCACCAGTGTAGCTGAAGGCTGTGCTTGTCTTGCTGCTCCCCAACTCAAAGAACCCTAATTATGAGTGAATAACTTTTTGTGCTCATACCCTCTAAGTTACTGTTGGTGTATCCAGTGGAAATGAGAGAAATGGAGATCAAGCTTTTGGGAACAGATGGTTTTTCTCTGTTCTCTGTGAAAAACTAATAAACATCTTGTTTCAGAATGAAGATGGTGGCGCTGGGACAGATTCCAAACATGAATATTTATAGAAGTTTATCCATCTACAGAGCCACAAGAGGAAACAAAAAACAAATGTTCCATCTCTCTCTGTAATCTAGCTTCTTCCCTTAAATGCCTGGGGGTGACCATTCAGACTGGGTTTATTTGATTTGAAACTATGAAAACTGAAGAATTCTTAAGTATCTGTAGTGTGAAGTGATTCAGATATGTAGCTCAGGCTGCTTGGGCCTCTGGAGCTCCTTGTGTCCATCTGCGCCGTCTCCATGGTGGAAGCTGCACTGCTGTCATTTCCAGAGCTGTTTGGTGGTTTTTGCTGACGTGCTTTTCTCAGTCTGGTTTTGTCCACTCTGCGTATGTTTTCACAATTATGACTGTGCATGTGCTAGGCTGACTCACAGGCTCTCCTGGTGATGGATAATAGGTAGGGCACGGGCCTTTTTAACATGTTATTTTCAAGGCCTGCACTGTACAGAATTAGGCAATACAGTAGTAGAGAGCTTTGCCTGTGTCACATGGGTACATTCCCAGTGCTACGCTGATGCATTTGCAAAAAATGGTATAGTTTAAGGACAAGGTTAGTAAGACAAAGGTATAGTGTATGTTTTCTGTAATGAGCATTAAAAATAATTTGGCTTATTTTATACCAGACCAGCCAACTGTCATCTGTGATACGTCTGCTGGAGGTATGGTTTTAATTGCAAGAGCAGCAGATTAGTTTATGATAGTTAGGTCCGTGCTGCCAATGCTACTACCAGTATGCAGTGTAGTCAACAGTGCAGCCAGGCAAACTCTGTCCTCAGGGCAGGACCTTGCAGACTACAACACGGAGAGTCAGGAGGGGAAACAGAGCTCCTGCTAGAAACAACCCTCACAGATCCAACTTTTGGTTTACAGGCAAGGGAGATTGAAGGTATCAAAATCTTCTAGTGCTGTTCTTCCATCTCCTTTGCAAACATGAATCACTTCAAAACCTATTTGTTACACAAGGTAAATGCCACGTTTTCAGTCAGCAAAAGTTTCTAAGAGCCTGCATTAGGGAGATAAAAGCTCTAATTAAACTGCCTTTCTTTTTCAGATGGACATGAAAGCAGTGCCTCTAGATGAAAGTGAAATGAGGGCTTTAATTTCACTTAGTCTGTCTGACACTGCAGTGGAAAGAAACGATCTTAAATGCTCTTGTGTCTGTGATCCACCTCTACCACCACCTAGGGTCAGCTTTAAAAGTTTATGTATCTGATCTGTTTGTTTGAGGTGCCTGTTTTTATGTGACTGAGGACAACGTTCTTAACTTGCCTGCACTGAAAAAGCTATCAATGTGTGTATAAAACATACATATATTTGCTGTTTGAAAATAAGCAAACATTACCACTGTATGTCTTTACAGATACTTTATGTGATAGTGCAATAGGAGCTCAGCTTACTGGGTGAATTAACTAGCAGCTGAAGTATTCAGTATATCCTCAGCTGAAAGAACAAATTTTGTCAGGTGCTTCCGTAGGGATTTTCTTATTTTTCCCCATAGAATTCAGAGAATTCCCTTGCTTGTGAGAATTTGTTCCACTGCCAGTTCTTCCAAGTGCAAGTACAAAATACCTCAAAGGCAGCTACGATTATCATGGTTAGAGGATTTCTCACCTTTACTGTAATTGGGCACTGTGCATCTGCTAGAGTCACTCATATCCCTCTTCATCTGAATTTTCTGAATTGCCTTAGACAATATGTAAAAGGAACCTCAGGGAATGGACTGTCTTCAGAAGATATTTTTCAAGAAGTTACATGTGATTTGTAAAAGGCCTTGTATCAGAAATGGGTTGAAGGACAGGGGTTTGGAAACCATATGTGGCACCAAGGTGCTTAGGAAGGGATGTGATAGATAGTTTAACATCAAGTACAGAAGTATAAAAATACAGAGTGACTTTTCCTTTCTTGTGTTACAAAAATTAAAAAAACACATTTGGATCTATTAAGAGAGAAAAATTGATGAAATTGGTCCGTTCTGTGACAAGCTGCCATACAAGAAAGCAGATGAATCAAAGGTCTGCAGAACTCGACACGTAAGGGGCAGCTTACTGTTGCTCTGAAGGGCAGTGGCCATGGGCAATCTTTTTTTTTTCTTCTTTTTTTTTTCTGAAAGGTAGAAGTAACAAGTCAGAATCCGGTATCACAGGCCATTTCAAGGTGTGGAAGAGAGGTACCCCTGTACTATTTGGCGGCTGAAGGCAGTCTGCTAACCACACATCTGAGGCTTGGCTAAGTCACCTGCTGCGCTGCATACTCTGGTGGTTTTGTCCTATATTTAGTGTTATTTCATGTTTGTTTGTGGTTTTTTTTACCATGAGGGAAGAAATATCATATGATTTACAGTACTTTCTTACTTGCAGCAACGAATTTTCCACCTCCTGGGCCCAATTCTTCCAACCACTGGCGTACTCTCTGTTTTCCGTCTTAGATACCATATACAGAGAAACTGGTGAAGCGACATCACGCAGGCAGCGATTCCTCATCATCTTCAGTTAATCTGGTACATTGGTCCAAGTATGGAGACAAACTCAGCTCTCGGGTGCTGTTGGTAGGAGCAGCCCATGCGCAGTGTGCATCCCCAGGCTTTAACACGGGACTTACGACCGAAAAGAACAAGGATGAAGGGACAGGAGCCTGCCTTTCACCAGGCTCTGCAACAGAGAATTCCTCAGTGCAGTTAGATCAGGAAGGACAGCCCAGGCACTTGCCACATGCCATTCACACCATTATTTTAGACTTCAGTATGGTGCAGTTTGTGGATTTCACAAGTTCAGAGTTACTGCGACAGGTAAGCGACAACTGCACACAGATGTGAAACCTGCAGTTTACTCAATGGCTTCTCTTTCTTGGGAGCTTAAAACGCCTTGCTGCCTAAAAATCCGCACCTCTTCCAGGTGACCTTTAAGGGTGCAAGATTTAGCTATCGAGTTTCAGAAATTAATAAATTCCCATAAAAATATTAAAAAAAAAACAAACAAAAGCCCCACTACCCACACAAAAGACATGCAAAAACCTGTCATGCATTGTCACCAGCTCTAGAGTCGTGTAAACTAAAAACACATTTATAAAAATGTTGGATTTCTTTCTTCCATTTTGGCAGTTAGTTTCTTCTTCTAGCTGGACATGTAAAAAAATGCTTTTCTTTAGAAGTGCCAAATATAAAACTAGCAGCTGTCTTCTCCTAGAGTGATTTTGTTGTTATTGCTGACTGCCTAATTAGCCTTTTCTCTGAAGTATGCCTTGAACTTTTAAGTCTTCAGGTGGGGATCCTAGCCAATGGAGATATATATTTAGCAAAAGTACATTTCATGTAGCTGTGCTTCTCAGAAAGACACAGTTCCAGATGGATTCTTAGTCAGCTCCCTCAGACTCTGCAGCTCAACTTCAAAAGATTTTTGTTTAATAACAGGTTGGACTAACACCTATTGTGAATAACTGTGGACTGAGCTGATGTCCCTAAAATCCTCGAAGACTTACTTGCCACCCTTTGAATGACCCTTCCATTGGGAAAGGGGGGTAAAGTCAAAGTCATTTCAGACTCCTTCCAGCCCCGTATTCTGAAATTCTGTGATTCTCTGAAATAAAGAGTTTCATTGCCTTTTCTTAAAAAAAAAAACAAAAAAACTCCTTTGAGATCTTTGGCTTACAAAGGGTCAGGCATTGAGGAAATGGTGCCAATCTATCCCCTCTAAAATCTGATTCCTTTACCACTAAGTTGATACAACTAAAGATGTTGGACAGGAAAATTGAGACAACTAGAATTACAGGTCACTCTTGAAAAGATAGGTTCCTATTCTCATTGGCACGTGGGCATGGCATCTGCGTATGGAGAGATGCTTCAACTTAGTCTGTTCCTGTGGAAATGTTGTGTTGAAGGGCAGAACTAGCACTATGTGCTGCCTAGTGAGGTGTGGGAGGGCCAGCGTGGGGTCTGGCTGTGACCTGCCCTGCCTCTGGAGTCAGCATTCAGCAAGGTCTTGGACAGCTTGGCTGTTCAGTGCTGAACTAACAAACAGGATTTGAGATACCGGAATAAAGTTTTGCTTCAGGGATAAAACACTACAAGGGAGGTTTTATTTCCCTGTTTATCTTTTACTTTCTAGTGCACTTGTAGAATGCAAAATTGCTCTAATGTCTGTATGGGATTAATTCTTTCCACAGATCATCCATATGTTTCACAATGTTGGCATTGCAGTCCTTATAGCTGGGTGTCACTGTGAGTATAGTCTGTGTTTACTAACATTGACTTATCTCCAAGTATAAGTTCTAAACTGAATTGAGATGTTTTAGCTGTACTGCTTGGTGTGATTTTGCTGCTTTATTTATTTTCGCCCATTTTTCGTAGCCTCTGTGATAGAAGACTTTGAGAAGAATGGTTTCTTTGACAGCCATGTCACCAAAGAAAGGTTCTTTCTAACTGTTCATGCTGCTGTGCTGGCTGCTTTGGACAAGCATGGAAAGCCAGATGAGCTAGAACCTACTGCGAAACAGTTTGCTGAAGAACCACTAGCTGAACAGCAGAAGGCAGACTATTTCGCTTAACATTTAAGCCTTCATGTTGTTAAATTGTCCAGTCAGTGACTTAAACCTTGTCATGTGGCTGAGGAAGTAGGGCAGAGCAGATGCTCTTTTGAATTCTCCAGTTTTTCACAGGTACTTGCCTTTTTGCAATGGATCGATAATCCAGATTGTTTCTTTGAGTCCTGTGTTCCTGTTTGGGGAAAAGTATTTTTGTGTGCTGGCTGGAAAGGCATCCAGCTGAGTTTTGCAGCAGGGAATGACTTTGTTGTATTTTAAATTGTTTCCATTTCTCTGACAGAGCAAGGACGCTGCCAGGGCAGAGCAAAAGCTCCAAGCTTTTTCTTTGTAGAGGTTACTGCACCAGCTCCCTTGGCGCTGACGGGGGAAGTGAAAGGACAGTGCTAGCTTGATTTCCTGAAGAACTGAAATTCATGCACATGCTCTTTCTGTCAGTACTCTGCAATAATTTTTAAGCTCACTGGCTGTCTCAGCCAAGTTTGAATAGGGCAGACGGTTGCAAGTTCCAGGAAAAGCCCTTGTTCTGAGTAGAAGATTCCAGTAATTGCCCCACCTAGGGAAAGAACCCAGCCTTGCCTAATCATCCTATGCATGCCGCCAGGCTGGGGTCCTGTAGCTGAGGGAGGCAAGAATGAAGGCAGAAACCTAATCAAATCTGCAGGAAAACAGGGTTCTTGAGTTCTGCTGCTCATGGAACAACTTGTTTAACTCTCTTATCTTGGCATTGTCCAGAATAGTCTAATGCAAGGATGTTGACTCTACCCCATAGAAAAAACTTCAAAGAATGAAGGTGACAGCATACATTCACTGATCTCCCTTTAATGGATGTTGGAGGGGAGGGTTGGGAGCCGCTGCCAGGCAGGAGGTGACAATGGTTCCCCAGGAGGCTGGGCCAGGTGTGCAGATGGGACTCTCGGCGATGTCCCCGCTAGCTCATTTCCTCGGGGATCTGGACTGCCCCGTGCTCCCACAGCAGCATGGCCCACTCGCTGCTCACATGACTTTGCCTTGGCATGGGAACTGCGCTTGACCGGCTCAACAGAGTGGCCACCCTTGGCTAACAGTAATGTTTGTGTACGTTTCAGGAAAGAAGGTTGTTCTTGATGAAGAATGAAGATTTTTTCGCTGCAAAGAACTCTGACAACAAACTTTTGCTTGAAGAGCCGATATCAGATATCGCATGCTCAGCCCAGAATGAAGCAGAGCCAAGCTCTCTCCGGCAGTACGATACTCCGCCCCTTCAATCGGATTTCCAGGACCCAAGCTGGGGGAAGAGATGGAAGTACACCAGCAAGCCCTGAATTACAAGTGTTGGGGAACTGGGAGTACAGTAGAGAGGAGAAAGGTACAGTTAAACAACAGTTCTGTCAATTCTTACCAGCCTTTGAACGTCTTTTTATTTTTTCTGTTCCAAAGTTTTTAAAATAGACAGCCTAACTAATGCCTCCAGTAATTCTGAACAAAAAGCAACATTTATTTTACTGCTTTTTCAAGCATTTTCAAATAGATGTGCTACCCAACAATGCCGAAAGCAGTGACATTTCAATGGATAATTCCTAGTTTTGTAGCTAATTCTAGCAAATTCTTTGCGTTTGTTTTCTGAAATTCTGTAGAAATTTACATGTCCTAGCTCAGCACTTCTTATACATTTTATTGTTTTCTAGTAAGTGAAATTAATCTGTCATATTTTAACAGCTTATATGCAGCCAGTTTCATTATTTTCAGATGTATTTAGAATGATAGGATGCTTCAAAGAAAACATTTTATTAGTACTCTTCAACACTTTGCTGAAGTTGATATCATCTGCACTAACATAACACAGTGTCCATCCATTATTTCTGCCTCAGTCCCTTTCTAATCCACCAGAACTAAATTCCAGTAAAAAATAAAATATTTTTTTAATGTTTTTGTAGTCCTTACTGAAACAGTGAAGAATGGAGGGGTGTATTGACTTTGTTCTGAAGAGGCAGAGAAATTGTAGCCTTGGATACAGTTAACACTTGGCAAAAAATCAACTTAGTTATATTTTCTGTAGATCAGCCATAGAATTTGACACAGTAATATCAGGACAGAGGTGTGAGCTAGGATTCCACTGAAAGCAGAAGCATTTAACTGTACCAGCAATACACATCAAAAGGCTTCATGCCCTCGTCTGGAGGATTATCCCATGGCACGAACTGCGTAATGTGAAGAGCTGCAGGTGAATTAATTTTAGATGGGTGGCAAGCACTGTGTCTATACACCATTCAGACCCTATTTTAGGGCAAGACTTGGCTTTAAATGGTGGATCCTTTGTGTACAAGTCCTATACTCTGGGCTAAATCGTTAACATGTGAACAGCTCTAACTTTTGCTGCTGGGCAATGCGTGGTTTCTGGATGTGCAGTAGCAGCAGGGAGGCTCCTCTGAATTCTGCTGCTCCTGGCTGCTACTTTTTAACAATGATACAACAGCTAATAGGAGTATTAATATTAAACTGTCTGTAATGTGTTCCAGTGAGTTCTTCTAACCTGTTTTTCATTTTTTTCATTTAAAATCTTATTGATTCCAAGCAGTTTCTGGAGGGAAGTCACAGTATTGCACCTGTAAACTGCAAGAGTAAAGGATTTTAGTGAACGTTACTGTGTAAGAGTTGCTTACTGTGGAGGAAACTGAGTCCTGGAACCCTCATACCTTTTGGATTGAAAGACAGGAAAAACTGAAAGCTGAAATGGTGTTGAGTAATTCTCAAACCACATATGCTTCCCTGCATTGTTTTGGGCAGTGGCTTCACGCCAAGCTCCTCTCAGCTCTGTTCAAAACGGAGTAATACAAAACCCAGGAAAAGCATAGCCCTGATTTCCCGATTCTGTTGGCTCTCCTACGGCAGCCTGGATTTAAGATGGGATGGCATGCCTAGCTGTTGGCACCATCGAAAGTCTCCATTGCAAACTTGAGGGTTGGGGTTTTTTTTGGCTTGTTCCGCAAACTTCTGAATCTTTCATTCCTACCCCCATGACTCTGCAGAGCTGAGCACCAAGGGACAACTCAGCCGTCAGTACGTTAGCATTTGTTGCAAAACAAATATCTTGCTGAGAGGAAGTCCACACAATCCTGATCGTTTTCCCTTATAGCGCTGCGGTGCCATAACTCTGCTCCCGCATGTGTACACGAGGCTTTTGCGGTCAGCCAAGCACAAGTCCCCGGACGCGGGCTGTGAAGTGACGGAGCACGTACTTCATGGCCAGGGACTCCACCTATACCTCTAAAAAGCCACAGAAGTCAGAGTTCAAAAGCCTCTGTCTGTAATCGTGCGTTTGTGGTCAGCTTGACGTTCTTACCTGACCTAGTTGCAACGATTGCTGTTGTTTTGTGCACACAGCAGCTTTTTTATGTCCTTCCCAGCTAGCGTGATGCCACGATGTTTTCCTGGCAGGGCACGCTGCAGAAACCCCGGCAGCTCTTCCACTGCTCTGAATTCCAGGATACAGATCCCCAAACACGCACGTTATCATTGCAGATGGTGCAAAGCGTGTATAACCACCCCTGACCCTGTTGTCTTTTTATTAACGTATTACTCCAGTGCAGAAATGGCTTCAGGAGACAGAAAGCAGCTGAGGAACCTCAGGAGTCACGCAGAGCGTGGCTGAAGCAGGGACCAGAGAAACCAGTTATGTATGAGCATAGTTTGGGGGTATTTATTCTGCTTTAAAAATTAGTGCCAGGCTGGTTGTGGAAAGATGAGTGTATCTTGGTGTAGGCCTGGCTCAGCAGCCCTCTGAGGGATGCTACCCCAGACTGTGTTTTTCCATCCCAAATTAGAAGAGTCCTGGGAGAAACTGGGCAAGCATGAAGACGCTCAGTAATATCTTGCTTCTGTAGGAGACCTCTGCATGAGGCTCCTCGTTCAGACAAGGGTGGCAGCTACTGTTGGAGGGAATATGATACCCATCTGCACGCTTGCTTCGCTGGCTGGCTTTCCAAATCTGGCTGCGTGTCGTCTTTGATGTCGTCACATGAAGAAACCCGGCCTAGGCCAGTGGAAATACAGAACAGAGCGGTCAGTAGGCGCGGCAGGTGTGAGCAGGTGCCTTGCTAGATCCAACCGCATGAGTCGTTTATTGCAAATACGGGACAGCAGGTCGGCTACCTCTAAATTGAGATTATAATCGCTTCTGGGGTCATTTTGTATCGTGAGTTCTTTGAGGCGGGAAGTTGCTGTGCAGTGCTGGGAGGGGGAGTCCATCGAGCTTCAGGTCTTTTCAGCAAAACGTTACCTTGAATGCCGCGGTTGTGCCCAGGCTGGAATTTGCCCCCCTCTGTTGCGTTATCATCACTAAATCGTGTGCTAGGTTCTGCCTTGGAACTCTGCAGGAGAGCGGACAGAGGTGCTGAACATCTCCTGCTTGTGGCGAGGAACACAGCAACAACGAGGAATTATGACAAGGATTTCTCCATCTTCCGGCACTGCGCACACCCCCCCCGGCCTATCCACAGAAATATTTACACCCCGATGCCGAGGGGCCCTGCTCTCGGGCACGCTTCAACACACCGTGTCCCGGCCCTCAGAAGCAGAGCAGATGCAGCAGATGGCCACGAGTCCCCATGCTGGCTTCCCAGCTGGAACTGGGGGAGAATCCCAGAGAGAAACCTGGCAGAAAAAATAGACAGTAACAGAGCCGGGGCGGTCTAGGAGCGGAACAGCATTAAGCAAAACTGCCGATGGGAACAGAACCGGCCAACGCTCCGAGGTGAGTGTGGTGAGTGACTTCACGGACCCCAATCTTGTGCTCGATCAGAATCATTTTACTGCTCAAGTGAATACCTTCTATACTAACACAATAGTTACTAGAGCCAGTCAGCTTTGGGTTCGTGGCTTTGTGAATGCCAGTTCACGGTTGCTGTTTTCCAGGATCTTTTGCAGCTGGATGTGTGAAAACAGCTTATCCCATGAGAGCAGAGGAGGGAGGCGTAGGATGATCCTTCAGGGTCACGAGACAGTGCTGTTCTGTCTCAAGTTATACGGTTTCCCACAGTGAGCGCACAGCCACCCTGCAACACGGGTGAATGGCAGAGCTCCGAAGTTTGTCACCAGCGGCGCTGAGTCTCGTTGGAGGCCTATAACTAGTGGGGTTCCTCAGGGGTCAGTAGCTGGCCCAGTCTTGTTCAACTTCTTCATCAACGACCTGGATGAAGAGTTAGAGTGTACCCTCAGCAAGTTTGCTGATGACACCAAACTGGGAGGTGTGGTGGACACACCAGCAGGCTGTGCTGCC